>Ga0081538_10000422_pt1 | contig 47666 bp, 50 predicted proteins | sample TabmetS5T2R1_FD_71022 | JGI IMG/M metagenome (GOLD analysis project Ga0081538, IMG submission 71022) | Tabebuia heterophylla rhizosphere microbial communities from the University of Puerto Rico - S5T2R1 | ecosystem: Host-associated > Plants > Roots > Rhizosphere ... | reverse complement strand
GACCAAGTGGCCGACCGCCCACGTGATCACGTAGTCCCCGCCCGTAAGGTGCGTCTTGTCCTGGCTCTGCTTGAAGGCACCCGGTAGCGTGGCCGCGAGATCGCGACCCACGGAGGGCTTTTCGGCGATGACGAGCGTCTTTGGCACGGCGGTCACCTTAGCGAAGGGCTAAACGGCAAGAATTGGGCGGGACTTGAGACCTCTTCTGGCGATAGACGGCGACAACCTGGCCCATCGGGCCTACCACGCGCTGCCGTCGTCCATCAAGGACGGGGCCGGAAACCAGGCGAACATGCTCGTCGGCTTCGCCAACATGATCGCCCGCGCCTGGGAGGAGGAGGAGCCACGCACGGTGTTCGTCGGATTCGACAGCGTGGGCGTTCCCACCTACCGGAGCGAGATCCTTCCGGACTACCAAGCCGGCCGGGATTTCCCCCCGGTCCTCACGTCGCAGCTCGACCGCCTGCCCGAGCTCGTGAGCGCGCTGGGATTCGCCTGGGCGAAGTCGGACGGGTACGAGGCAGACGACTTCCTCGGCGCCGCCGTCGACGCCGAGGAGGCGCGGGGCGGCCGGGTGCTCGTCTTCACGAACGATCGCGACCTCTTCCAGCTCGCGAGCGAGCAGACGACCATCCTGCGCCCGAAGCCCGGCCAGCGCGAGCTGCAGCGTGTCGGCCCACCCGAGGTGAAGGAGATCTACGGCGTCCCGCCGGAGCTCGTCCCCGACTTCGTCGCCCTGCGCGGCGACCCCTCGGACCGCATCCCCGGCGCGAAAGGCATCGGCCCGGGGCGCGCCGCAAGCATCCTCCTCAAGCACGGCTCGCTGGAGGCGTGCCTGGAGGCCGGCGGGTTCCCCGACCAGGCCGACCTCCTCCGCGGGTACCTGCACATGACCAGGGTGCAGCGGGACGCCCCGCTCCCCGATCTCCCTGACGTCGACCCCGACTGGGAGGCCGGAGGAGCGCTGGCCGAGTCGTGGGGGCTGGCCGGGGTGGCGAAGCGCTTCCGCGAGCGCGCTGCCTGACTACGATCAGCGCGTGAGTCAGGCTCGCCCGATCAACGTCGCCGACTACGAGCGCCTGGCTGAGGCGAGCTGCGAGCCCGACTACTGGGGGTACGTGGTCGGCGGCGCCGGCGACGAGGTCACGCTGCGCGACAACCTCGAGGCCTTCGGACGCGTCCTCCTCCGCCCGCGCATGCTGGTCGACGTCAGCGAGGTGACTACGAAGACGACCGTCCTCGGCAGCGAGATCGCAATGCCCTTGATGATCGCCCCGACGTCGCTTCAGCGGATCACGCACCCCGACGGCGAGCCTGCGCTCGCGCGGGCCGCAGCCGATGCCGGCACCGTGTACACCCTCTCCAGCCTCGGGAGCTGCAGGCCCCGCGAGCTGGCGGAGGCCCTGGGCGGGGAGACGGCGCGCTGGTTCCAGCTCTACTGGTCGCGGGACCGCGACTTCACCCGCGACCTGGTGCAGGAAGGTGCGGAGAGTGGGTTCGGCGCGCTGGTCCTGACGGTCGACCTCCCCGAGGCCGGGCCGCGCGAGCGCGATCTCCGCAGCGGCTTCACCCTTCCCACGGACCTCCCCACACCGAACCTGCCGCAGGCGCTCGTCGGCGTCGAGTACTTCCACGACACCCTCGCCAAGATCGTGGACACGAGCATCACCTGGCGCGACCTGGAATGGCTGCGAGGCGAATGCCCGCTGCCGCTCGTGGTGAAGGGCCTCCTCACCGCGGAGGATGCGGCGCTTGCGTGCGAGCACGGAGCGGCTGGCATCGTCGTCTCCAATCACGGCGGCCGCCAGCTCGACGGCGTCCCGGCCACCCTGGACGCGCTACCCGAGGTGGTGGAGGCGGCGGCCGGCCGGGCCGAGGTGTACCTCGACGGCGGCGTGCGGCGGGGCACGGACGTCGCCAAGGCGCTGGCGCTCGGCGCAAGATCCGTCTTCATCGGCCGTCCCGCGCTCTGGGGGCTCGCGGCCGGCGGCGAGAGCGGAGCGCGTCACGTGCTGGAGATCTTCCAGGCGGAGATCAGGCTCGCCCTTCTGCTCCTGGGCTGCCGCTCCCCGGAGGACGTTGAGCCGGCGCACGTTCGCGCCCGCACGTGATCCCGCTCCTCAGCCACCCGGCCTTCGCCGAGCTCCACCCGATGGGCGACCATCCGGAGCGGCAGGAGCGGATCCGCGCCCTCCACGAAGCCTTCCCTGACTTCGTCGAGGCCCGCCCGGCGACGGTGGAGGAGGTCACGGCGGTGCACCTCCCCGAGTACGTCGACGCGGTTCGGCGGGTCTCGGCAAACGGGCAGCCCACCCTCCTCGACCCGGACACGATCTGCACCGCGACCACGTACGACACGGCCCTCCTTGCGGCCGGGGCTGCGATCGGAGCCGTCGAGCTGGGCGGCTTTGCGCTCGCCCGCCCGCCCGGCCACCACGCGCTCCCGGGTCGAGCAATGGGTTTCTGCATCTTCGACAACGTCGCGATCGCGGCTCGATTCGCTCAGCGGGAGCTCGGCCTCGCGCGCGTCGGGATCCTCGACTGGGACGTCCACCACGGGAACGGCACGCAGGACATCTTCTGGGCGGACGAGTCCGTCTTCTTCGCCTCGATGCACCAGTGGCCCTTCTACCCTGGGTCCGGCGGGCCGGGCGAAGGGAACGAGACGACGCTGAACGTGCCGCTCACGGCCGGAGCCGGAGATCCGGAGATCCTGGAGGCCATGGAGCACACCGTCGCTCCGGCGCTCGAAGCATTCGCTCCCAACGTGCTGCTCGTGTCGGCGGGCTTCGACGCTGCCGTGGGCGACCCGATCGGAGGCCTCGAGGTGACGGAGGAGGGTTTCGCCGCCCTGACGATCCGGACGAAGGGCATCGCCGAGCGGGTAGCGTTCGTGCTCGAAGGCGGATACAACACGCGCACCCTCCCAGGGCTCGTGGGCTCCGTCCTCGCAGCGGTCTGAGATGGACGTCACCACCGAAACCTTCGAGCAGGACGTGCTGGAGCGGTCGCAGACCGTTCCGGTGGTCGTGGACTTCTGGGCGGATTGGTGCGGGCCGTGCAAGACGCTCACACCCGTGCTCGAGAAGGCCGTCGAGGAGCGCGGCGGCGACTTCGTCCTGGCCAAGGTCGACACCGACGCGAACCAGGATCTCGCGCTTCGCTACGACGTGCGCGGCATCCCGAATGTCAAGGCGTTCAGGAACGGCCAGGTGGTGGACGAGTTCGTGGGCGCGCTCCCGCCGCCGGCGGTCGAGGAGTTCCTCGACCGGCTGACGGGGCCGCCGCCGTCCGAGAAGCTCCTCGAGGAGCTGAGCGCCTCGGGCGAGTTCCCCGAGATCCTCGGCCCGCTCGCGGAGCGCGACTACGAGCGTGCGCTCGAATGGCTCCTGGGCGAGCTCGAGAGCGCCGACTCCGAGCGGCGCGAGCGCATCCGCCAGATCATGGTCGCGCTCTTCGACGAGCTCGGGCACGAGGACCCGGTGACGACGAGCTACCGGCGCAGGCTCGCCTCGACCCTCTACTAATTAACGGGTGCTCATCACGCGCCCTCCGAGGCAGGACGAGGCGCAGGCGATCACCGATCTCGTCATCGCCTGCGACATCCACGAGCTCGGCGCGCCCGACTTCGAGCTCGACGACCTGTTGACGGACTGGAACATGCCCGGGTTCGAGCTGGAGCGTGACGCCGTCGTGGTCGAGGACGACGGGCGCATCGTCGCTTACGCGGCCTTCATCCGGAACGACTACGTCGACGTCTACGTCCACCCCGACTACCGCGACCGGGGGCACGGCGAAAGCCTGCTCCAGTGGTCCGAGCGCCGCGGGCTCGAGCGGGCGGGGCCCGGCGAGTCGATCCGGCTCGGGCAGGTGGTCACCTCGACCCACGCAGCGGCGCGGCAGCTGCTCGAGAGCCGCGGCTACGAGCCGGTGCGGACCTACTGGCGCATGTCGATGCCGCTCGAGGAGCGTCCTCCCCCACCCGGCTGGCCGGACGGAGTGATCGTCCGCACCTTCGACCAGGAGCGCGATACGCGCGCCGTCTACGCGCTTGTGCAGGACGCGTTCGGGGACAACGAGCGCCACACCGCGGAGTCCTTCGAGGAATGGCAGGCGTTCATGATCGACCGGGAGGCGTTCGAGCCCGGGCTCTGGTTCATCGCCGAGTCGAAGGGCGAGATCGTCGGCTGCGTGCTCTGCCCGAACTACGAGGACGAGGGTTGGGTGCGTCAGCTCGCGGTCGCCCGCGATTGGCGCCGGCGTGGCCTCGGCACCGCCCTCCTCCGGCAGGCGATGTCGGAGTTCACGCGCCGGGGCCGCAAGGAGATCGGCCTCGTGGTCGACTCCTGGAACCGCACCGGCGCGAAAGAGCTCTACGAACGCGCCGGCATGCGGGTCGTCCGCGAGCACGTCCGCTACGAGAAGACGCTGAGCGCCTAGGCGGGCTCAGACGAAGCTGTCGTGGGACGGGTAGGAGCCGAACACGCGGAGCTCCCGCGTGAGGCCTCCGACCTCGGCCAGCGTCTCGCTGACGACCTCGTCCAGCGGATGGCCGGCGAGCACGGCGTCGAAGCGATAGCGCCACGGAGTGTGCGGGATCGGCCGAGACACCAACTGGACGAGGTCGAGCCGGTGGCGCCCGAACGGCTCGATCGCACGGTGGAGCGCGCCGGGCGCGTGGTCGGTCACGAACGAGAAGGCCGTCCGCCACCCGTCGCTCTCGCGGTCGAGCCTCGTGTACGGGGCGACGGAGACGAAGCGCGTGTAAGTCTCCGGATGGTCGCCCACGTCGCCCGCGATCACCGTGAGGTCGTACGCGGCAGCCGCCCGCTCGCTCGCGATCGCGGCCTCGGTCGGGTCGGCGTCCTCGGCGACCTGGTGCGCCGCGTCGGCAGTCGTGGCGGCTGCGATCGCGGTCGCCCACGGCATCGCGGCGAGGAGCCGGCGGCATTGGTCGAGCGCGGCCGGGTGCGAGCGGACGACCTTGATCTCGTCCAAGGGAACGGCGGCCGGGCCGACAAGGCAGTGGCGGATCGCCAGGATCGCCTCGCCCGTGATCGAGAGCGACGAGTCGTAGAGCAGGTCGTGCGTCTCGTTCACCGGCCCCGAGAGCGAACTCTCGATCGGGAGGACGCCGAACTCGACCTCTCGCTCGCTGGTCGCCTCGACGACCGCCGTGAAGCTGGGCACCGAGACGAGGTCGGCGCCGGCGGGGAAGAGCCGGTCACAGGCCGCGGCGCTATGCGCCCCGTCGCGCCCGGGATAGGCGACGCTCGCTGGCATCGCGCGTTAGCGGAGGCTCGCCGGCAGGCGGAAGAAGACGTCCTCACGCGCGATCTCGACGTCCTCCCGGTCCGAGTAGCCGAGCCCGTTAAGACGCGCGACGACCTGCTCGACGAGGACGTCGGGCGACGACGCGCCGGCGGTGAGGCCGACGGTCTCGTGCCCCTCGAGCCACGCCGGGTCGAGATCGCGCTCGTCGTCGATCAGGTAGGCATCCGCGCCTCGGCTCCTCGCCACCTCGACCAGCCTGTTCGCGTTCGAGCTCGTCGTCGAGCCGACGACGAGGACGATGGTGGCCTCCTCGCAGATCTGTTTCACGGCGTCCTGGCGGTTCTGCGTCGCGTAGCAGATGTCGGCCGACGGCGGTCCGACGAGGTCCGGGACGCGCTTGCGGAGCGCCTGGACGACCTCGGCGGTGTCGTCGAGCGAGAGCGTCGTCTGGGTGAGGTACGCGAGGCTTTCGCCCTCCTCGAGCTCGAGCTCCTCCACGTCCTCCGGGGTCTCGACGAGGACGATCGAGTCGGGCGCCTCCCCCATCGTGCCTTCGACCTCGACGTGGCCAGCGTGTCCCACGAGCGCGATCTTGTGCCCGCGGGCGGCATACCGGCGCGCCTCGGCGTGCACCTTGGACACGAGCGGGCAGACAGCATCGACGATCTGGAGGCCCCGCTCGGCGCACTTCTCGTACACCTGGGGCGAGACGCCGTGCGCGGAGAGCACCACGAGCGCGCCCTCCGGGACGTCCTCCTCCGAGTCGACGAAGACCGCGCCACGGGCCTCGAGGTCGCGCACGACGTGGACGTTGTGCACGATCTCGTGACGCACGTACACCGGCGGCCCGTGCTTCTCGAGCAGCTTCTCGACGATGTCGATGGCGCGGACGACGCCGGCGCAGAAGCTCCGCGGGCTTGCGACGAGGACGCGCTTCACCGCGCAGCTCCCGGAGCCAACGCCGTGGCAGCGTGACGAAGCGAGGCGAGCGCGCGGCGAGCCGAGAGCGCAGCGCGCAGGCTGGTTCGCGGCTCGGCGAGGAAGGCGCGCAGGACAGCGCCCCAGTTCGTGCCTCCATGTGGGAGCGCGGCGTGCGCCAGCGCGCCCACGGGTTGCTCGGGCGTGTCCGAGACGGCGCGGACGACGCCCGCGAGACGACCGGTTGCAGCGAGCGTCGCGCTCTCCATGTCAACGGCGACGGCGCCGCTCCGGCGCGCGAGCTCCCTGCGCTCCAGGCCGTCGTCGACGACCACTCCGGCGTCGCAGACGACTGCGGTGAGGGCCCCTGGGATCTGCAAGGGCTCCTCCTCCCAGAGCACCGTTCCGTCCGCATCCACGATGCGTCGGGCGGTCAGGAGCGTGCCCGGCGCGAGGCCGGAGACAAGCCCACCCGCGAGGCCGAAGGAGACGAGAGGCCCCTCGGGGAGAGGCAGTCGAGCACCCAGGCCCACGCGGGCGGCCCTGGCCCCGCCGTCGCGGCCGGCCTTCTCCTCGACTGCCAGAGCACAGGCCAGAATCGGGGCCGACCCTCTCGAGGAGAGGGTGTCGGCGCTCTTCGGGCTGCTCAGCGCAGGGTCCACGCGAGGCTCCTGACGGTCTCCTTCACACTCGAGGTCGTCGCGATGGTCGCGGCGGGCTCGAAGCCGGAGTGGATCCCGCAGTGCTCGCACCGATGGTCGTTGCCGGGACCGTACCGCTCCCACTCGATCCCGTTGACCAGCGCTTCGTACGTGGGGAAGATCCCGTCCGTGAGCAGGTAGCACGGGCCCTTCCAGCCGTAGGGGTTCCGGGTAACGGAGCCCCACGGGGCGCACGGAAGCATCCTCTCGCCGGTGAGGAAGTCCTGATAGACAGGGCTCGCGAGCCACTTGTACCCGTGCCGCCGCACCGAGTCGCGGATGAGCCGGAACTTCACCTCGTGCTCCTCGCGGGTCATCGTCAGGTTCGGGTCGATCTGCGAGTACTGGTAGCCCGGCGCGACGAGCATCCCGTCGATGCCGACGTCGTTGGTGAGGTAGTCCATCATCTGGATGACGTCCTCGACCTCGGTCTCCTTGAAGATCGTCGTGTTCGTGGTGACGCGGAAGCCGTTGTCGCGCGCCGTCCTGATCGCGTCGACGGCAATGTCCCAGAGCCCTGGGTAGTCGCAGATGTAGTCGTGGATCTCCTGCATTCCGTCCAGGTGGACGACGAACGTCAGGCGCGGGTTCGGCTCGAACTGATCGAGCATGTCAACGAGCCGGAGCGCGTTGGTGCAGAGCTGGATGTTCCGCTTCATCTCGAGGAAGCCCGCCACGACGTCCTCGACGCCCTTGAAGATCAGCGGTTCGCCGCCGCAGATGGAGATGACCGGGGCCGGGCACTCGACGGCGGAGTGCAGGCACTCCTCCACCGTCAGGCGGGCCTTGTTCGACTCGTACTCGCGAATCTTCCCGCAGCCGATGCACGCGATGTTGCATCCCAGGGTGGGCTCGAGCATGATCACGAGCGGGTACCGGTCCTTGCCCTTCTGCGAGGCGACGTAGCGCCCGATCTGCACGGTGCTGCGAAGCGGAAACTTCATGCTCCTCCCTTCGAGAGCGCCTCGGCGACGGCGCGGGCCAAGGCGGGCTCCACGGGGCCCGGTTCGTAGCCGAGTGTACTGCGGGCCTTGGCCGAAGAGAAATACATGGGCAGCCTGGCCAGCCGGACCTCGTCCCGGTTGGCGATTCCGACCAGGGCAGCCATCTCGGCAACAGCATACGGAACCCTGAGGCGCGGCTGCGGACGACCGGCGAGACGGGCGATCGCGGCGAACACGTCCTCGAGGGGGAGGTTCACGCCGCCGAGCAGATAGCGCTCCCCGGGCACGCCCCGCTCGAGCGCCAGCGCGTGGCCGTGGGCGACGTCACGAACATCGACAAGGTTGAGCCCGGTCGTGGCGACATAGCCTGGGAGCCTGCCGCGCGCGATCCCGGCGATCATGCGCCCGGTCGGCGTGGGTTTGCGGTCGCCCTCACCGACCGGCGTCGTCGGGTTGACGACGACCGCGCCCGCCTCGAGGGCCAGCTGCTCGGCGGCGAGCTTCGTGCGCTTGTACGGCACCTCGAGCTCCCAGGGCGGCGGCGTGTCGGCCTCGGTCGCCGCCCGGCCCGGGACCGGACCGCAGGTTCCGGCGGTCGAGCAATGGACGACGCGCCGCACGCCGGCCCCCTCAGCCACGTCGAGCAGCGTGCGCGTGCCCTCGACGTTGACCCGCTCGAACGCCTCCGCGGGCGCGTCGTAGCTGTAGAGCGCGGCGACGTGCACGACCGCGTCGCAGCCGGCGACCGTGCGCTCGAGGCCGCCTCGGTCGAGCAGATCGATGCGCTCGTCGGAGACCTCGGCGCCCCGCTCGCGCAGGTCCCGGGCGACGTGGCTCCCGACGAAGCCGGTTGCGCCCGTGACGTAGACCTTCACGCGGCTCAGGCATCCAGCGCTCGACGTACGCGCCCGAGCGCCAGAACCGGCCAGACCTCCCGGTACAGGTGGTAGTTGATCAGGAAGTCGCGCGGGAAGCCGGTGCCGCTGAAGTAGTCCTCGTCCCAGCCGCCGTTGCGCTTCTGCGTCTCGCAGAGCCAGGCGACCGCCCGCCTCGCGCACGGCGAGGCGACCTCACCCGCCGCGACGAGGCCGATGAGCGCCCAGGCGGTCTGCGACGCCGTCGACTCGCCCCGCCCACGCCAGGCGAGGCCGGCCTCGCCGTGGTCGTACGAGCGACAGTCTTCGCCGAACCCGCCGTCTTCGTTCTGGTGAATCTCCAGCCACGCGACCGCACGGCGGATCGCCGGATGGTCGGCAGGGAACCCTGCCGCCTCGAGCGCCGGCAGCACGGCGCCGACCCCGTAGACGTAGTTGACGCCCCAGCGGCCGAACCAGGATCCGTCCTCCTCCTGCTCGGCCAGGAGGTAGTCGAGCCCGCGGCGAACGACGTTCTCGTAGCCCTCCTCGCCGGCCAGCAGCTCGACGACGTGGGCGGTGACGTCCACCGAGGGGGGATCGGTGACGGCGCCGAAGTCGCAGAAGGGGATCTTGTAGAGCCACTCGGCGTCGTTGTCGGCGTCGAATGCGCACCAGCCGCCGTTGGCCGACTGCATCCCGGCCATCCACGTGCTCGCCCGGCCGATCGCGCCCTTGCCGACGTCCAGCTCCTTCAGCGCCAGCGCGACGATCGCGGCATCGTCGATGTCCGGGTAGAGGTCGTTGTCGTACTCGAACGCCCAGCCTCCGGGCTCCAGGCCCGGCCGGCGTACGCCCCAGTCGCCGCGTTGCCGGAGCTCCTCTCGGAGGATCCACTCAGCAGCCCTGTAGAGCGCCGGTTCGTCCGCCGGGACTCCGGCGGCGCGCAGCGCGAGGAGCGCAAGACCCGTGTCCCAGACCGGCGACTGGCATGCCTCCGGGCGGAGGCGGTCGCCGTCTTCGACCAGGAAGCGCTTCCAGCCGGCGAGGCCGCGGCTCAGGTAGGGCGATTCAGGGCCGTGCCCGCGGCAGGCGAGCGCGATCAGCGACCAGACCCACGGCGGCTGGATGCCGCCCCAGGAGCCGTCGAGCTCCTGCCGGTCGATGATCCAGCGCTCGGCATGGTCGAGCGCACGCTCGCGGCCCGGCTGGACGGAGCGGCCCGCGTACCAGGCGAGCGCGCGGTCGCTGAGCAGGCCGAGCGTCAGCTTCCGCGGAACCGGGCCGAGGTTGAGCTCGTGGCACGCGCGCTCCGGCGGGAGGTTGCGCACCGGCCGGTAGTGGAGGACGACGGTGAGCGGAACGACCGTCTGTCGTGCCCAGCAGGCGAAGTCATAGACCGAGAACGGAAGGTCGGGCTTCAACAGGATCAGCTCGGGCGGCAGCTGTGGGATCTCGTCCCACGGCCAGAGGCCGAAGAGCGCGAGCCAGATGCGGGTGAACACGCGCGCGCCGCCGATGCCTCCGCGCTCCTCGCAGAAGCGGCGTGCAGAGGCGAGCCGGTCGTCGTCGGCATCGAGCCCGGCCAGGCGCAGGGCTGCGTAGGACTCGAGCGTCGCAGCAAGGTCCGGCTCGCCGTTCCAATAGATCGACCAGAGGCCGTCAGGCCGCTGGCGGGCGAGCAGCTCGTTGGCGCAGCGCCGGGTCGTGTCCTCGTCGCGCAGGCGCAGGAACTCGAGCAGCAGCAGGTGCTGCGCCGTCATGGTGACGTTCGACTCGAGCTCGCCGACCCACCACCCGTCCGGCCGCTGGAGGGCGAGAAGCCGGCGGACGGCGCGTTCGAGGGTCCGGTCGAGCGCCGACGCGGCTGACCGTTTCGCGGCCGTCTGCCCAGGTGCGCGGGTGGTGCTCACGTCGTCACGGCCTCGTCACGGTTCTGCGCACCACGCGTGCGCTGATCCTCGTTACGCTCGAAAGCGGGTGGCGGGCGGGGTGCCCCATAGGTCTAAGAGTGTGTCACGCGGGCGCCGAGGCGCGCGACGACATTAGGAGAAAGCGGGCGGCGGCGCGACCGCTGCGGACGGCGCTTTCCATCGTCGCGGGCCAGCCGGTGTCCGTCCAGGCGCCTGCCCGAGCGATGCCCGGCCGCCCGGTGTCCACGCCGAGCCTGCGCGCAGCGGTGCCGGGAAGCGCCGCGAACGTGGCGGCCGGCTCCCGACTCACACGCGACCACAGGAGCACCGCCGGGCCGAGCCTCGCGGTCAGCTCGCCGGCGAGCAGGTCGACCAGGGCCTTCCCCCGCACGTCCAGCAGCTCGGGCGCCCCGCTGGAGACGACCGTGAGGTACTGGCCACCGCCTGCCGGCCGGTGGCCGGTTAGCGCGCCGCGGTCGAAGACCCAGTGGGCCGGGCTGCCTAGGAGCGCCGCCACCTCGAAGCCGAGGATCGGCTGGTCGAAGACGAGGTGGGCGCTCACGATCGGCGAGTCCTCCAGGCCCGGGTCGGGCTCTCCGAGCACCTGCGCGCTCTCCGCAGGCGGCAGGGCGACGACGACGATGTCCGCCTCGACGCGGCCGCCGTCTGCGAGCAGGACGGCGCCCTCCTCGAGTCCCGTCACACGCTCACCGGAGCGGACGGCTCCTCCCCGCTCCCGCAGCGCGGCTCCGGCGGCATCGCCGTGCATGGCGCCGAGCGGTGCGAGGGGGAGGATCACGTCGCTCGCCTCGCGCTTGCCGAGGAGGGCTGTCCGAACAGTGAAGACGGCCGGCGCCGCGCTCACCTCCTCGCAGCGCACGTTCAGCGCCGGCCGGATGAACACGTCCCAGAAGCGGTCGATCACCGTCTGCGACTGGCCGAGGCGCCGCAGGAGGGCGGCGAAGGTCTCGCCGTCGTGGTCGGCGGGATCGAGCCGCCCGAGCTTGCGCGCCACGCGCGCGATTGCCAACCGGTCGCGCAGGGAGACGTGCCGGTAGCGCAGGAGCCCAACTGCGCCCGGAGCGATCTTCGCGACGCTCCCGTCCTCCGCGATCACGGGCAGTGCGAGCGGCTCGCGCCGAACCGAGGCCGCCTGACCGATCCGCGCGAGGAAGCCGAGGTACTCGACGCAGCAGCCGAGGGCGATGTGCTGGCCGTTGTCAGGCGGCGGGTCGGGGTCGCCTTCGCGCGCCGGCAGGGTCTGCACGGCGCCTCCGAGCGTCGGCCTGGCCTCGACGACGGTGACATCGTGGCCCGCGTCTGCGAGCTCGAGCGCCGCGGCGAGCCCCGCGAGGCCGCCGCCGACCACCACGGCCTTTTGAACCCGTTTCAAAACGAAGCCCTGTGCCGCTGGGCCGCCCTGGACGGCGCGATGCGGCGTCCTCGGCTGCGCCCGTAGCCTCCGGCTACGAGCGCGGGGTGGGTGGGGATGGCATCAGGAGGACGAGTTCCGCAGGAACTCGTCCTTGCCTCGCACTCGCCCAGCACACCCCGGCGACGAGACGTCATTCGAAACGGGCTCTCACAGTGCGACGACCGCCCGCACCTTGCCGACCACGGAGAGCTCGGGGCGCTGCGAAAAGACGTCGTAGCGGCGACCACGCATCTGGATGAGCAGCCCGCGGTAGATTCCCGCAAAGGCCCGGACGCAGAGGGCGCTGCGGCGATCGAGGAGCGGCAACAGCTCGAGGCCGTCGCGCATGAGGTTCTCGGCGCGCCGATCCTGGTGCTCCATGAGCGCCTGCCACCCTGATCCGACGCGGGCCGCGGCGATATCGGCCTCGGAGACCCCGAACTGCGTCAGCTCGTCCTGCGGGAGGTACACGCGGCCGAGCCCCCAGTCCTCGGCGACGTCTCGCATGATGTTGATCTGCTGGAGCGCAAGCCCGAGCGCCTCCGCGCGCGGCTCGGCCGCGGCCGGGTCGCTCGGCCCGTAGACGGCCGTGCATGCAAGGCCGACAGCGCCGGCCACACGGCGACAGTACGTGCACAGCTCCTGCCAGTCGGCGTAGCGCGACTGCTCGGCGTCCATGATCCCGCCGTCGACGAGGTCCCGGAGCGTTTGCCGGGGCACGGAATAGCGGGCGGTGGCGTCGGAAAGGGCGACGAGAACGGCGTCGTCGGCAGGCGCCTCGGGCAGCGCCTCGACCGCGGCGCGGCAGGCCTCGAGCCCGCGACGCCGTTCCTCGGCGGAGCGGTGCGGATCATCGGCGATGTCGTCCACGCGCCGGGCGAACGCGTAGAGAGCCGCGACGGCCCGCCGTTTCGGGCGAGGGAGGATCGCGATTCCCCAAGCGAAGTTCCGTGCCTCCCGACGCGTGATCCGCGCGACCTCCGCATAGGCGTCCTCGACCTTCATCGCCGCATGAGCTCCCGCACCGCCAGCCGCGCGAACGTCAGCCGGGACGGCGCAGGCCGGCCCGAGAAGACGTCCCAGCCGGCGTTTTCCACGGCGGCGAGCGCCGCGAGGCCCCCGCGCGCGTAGAGCGCGACCGAGAGCCCGGGCCGTCCGCCCAACGCATCCCGCAGAGGAAGTCCCTGCTCCAGCAGCCCCTGCGCGCGCTCGGCCTCGAAGCGGAGCAGGCTCGCAACCTCCAGTTTCAGCGGCCCGGCGAGATCCTCGTCGGCGACCCCGAAGCGACGCAGGTCCGCCTGGGGCAAGTACACGCGGCCGAGCGAGAGGTCGCGCGGAGGATCCTGGAGGAAGTTCACGAGCTGGAGGCCGGTGCACACTGCATCGCTCATTTCCACGAGCGCCGGCTCGCCGGCGCGGCCGTAGATCCCGAGAACCAGGCGACCGACCGGGTCGGCCGAGTACGTGCAGTACCCGCGCACGTCCTCCCAGGTGTCGTACCGACGGCGAACCTGGTCCATGCGGTTGGCCTCGATCAGGCGGCGAAACGGTTCCAGCGGCAGCGCGCGGTCCGCGATCGTCTCGTGCAGCCGCCGCATGATCTCGGTGCGCGGCGGCCCTTCGAGCTCGCGCTCGAGCTCGTCGAGGAGCGCGGCCCGGTCGCCCGCGGCCTCGTCGCCGAGGTTGTCGACGAGCCGGGCGAACCCGTACACGGCCCGAAGGTGCGGCCGCGCAAACCGGGGCGCCAGCACCGAGACGACCGGGAAGTTCTCGCCAGAGGCCCGCGCGTCGATGCGGGCAGCGGCGAGCTCGGGAGCGTCGAGTAGGCTCGCCGGGGTCATGGTGGCGAACAGTATGGAGCGGCGAACTCTCGGGCGCACCGGCGTCGAGGTTCCCGTCGTGGGCCTCGGCACTTGGGCGACCTTCGACCTGCCGGACGGGCGGCAGCACATCGCGGACGCAGTGGTCGACGCGGCTTTCGCGCTGGGGACGCGGCTCGTCGACTCCTCGCCGATGTACGGGCGGGCCGAGGGGGGGCTCGGACGCACGCTCGACTCGCGCCGCCCCGACGCCTTCGTCGCCACGAAGATCTGGACGCCGTCGGTTGCCGAGGGCCGCGCCCAGCTCGAGTCCCAGCTCCGCGACTACGACGGCCGGGTCGACCTCGAGCAGGTACACAACCTCGTGGCCTGGCGCGAGCATCTCGACTGGCTCGAGGGAGAACGAGAGGCCGGGGGCATCGGCTTCCTCGGGGCGACGCACTATGCGGCGTCGGCCTTCCCCGAGCTGGCCCGCGTCATGCGAACGGGGAGGATCGATGCGATCCAGGTTCCGCTCAATCCGCGCGACCGCGAAGTCGAGCGCGAGATCCTTCCGCTCGCAGAAGAGCTTGGCCTCGGCGTGATCGTCATGGAACCGCTCGGCGGCGCCGGATCGCTCATCCCGGAGCCGGACCCCCGCGAGCTCGAGCCGCTGGGGGTCGCGAGCTGGGCGCAGGCGCTCCTCAAGTGGACGCTGTCCGACCCACGGGTGACGGCCGTGATCCCGGCGACGAGAGACCCGGAGCACGCCGCCAAGAACGCCGCGGCCGGCTCACCGCCCTGGTTCGGGCCCGAGGAGCGGCGGGTCATCGAAGCGCTCGTGCGTTAGAGCCCGATTTCCCGCAGGACCTCGTCCGTGTGCTCGCCGAGTGCGGGGACGGCGCCTGCCGGCGGCCGCTCGCCGTCCACGAGGAACGGGCTGCCGACGACCGGGATCGGTCCGACGGGCGAGCCCACGTCGACGACCAGGCCGTTGTGGGAGAGCTGCGGGTGCTCGACGACGTCGGGAACCTCGTTGACGGCGCCGCACGGGATGCGCGCCGCCTCCAGGAGGTCGAGCCACTCCCGTGCCGAGAGCGCGGCAAAGAGCTCCTCCAGGACCGGCTCGAGGAGCTCGCGGTGCTCGACGCGCGCTTCATTGCCCGCGAAGCGCGGGTCGTCGAGCAGGTCCGGCCGGTCGAGGACCTCGACGCAGAGCGCCCGCCAGTGCGTCTGCGAGAGCACCGCCAAGCCAAAGAGCCTCCCGTCGCCGGCCGGGAACGGGCCGTACGGGCAGAAGAGCGGGTGGCGCATGCCCGTGCGCTCGGGCCCTTCCCCGCGGTGCCACACGAGGTGCGGGAAGTAGCCCAGCCAGTCGACCATGGTGTCGAAGAGGGACACCGACACACGGGCGCCCTCGCCGGTCGCCGCACGGCGCGCGAGCGCGGCGAGCGTGGCGACCGCGGCGTAGCTCGCGGCGCCGACGTCGCAGACGGAGATGCCGACCCGCGCCGGCGCATGAGGGGCGCCGGTCACGGCGATGAGCCCGGACTCGCCCTGCATGACGAGGTCGTACGCGTTCTTGCCCGCGTAAGGACCGTCCGGGCCGTAGCCGGAGATGTCGACGTAGACGACGTCGGGCTTCAGTGCCCGCGCGACGTCCTCGCCCAGGCCGACGCGGTCCGCCCAGCCCGGCGTGTAGTTCTGGAGGAGGACGTCGCTCCGCTCGATCAGGCGCTCGAGCGCCGGGCGGTGATCCGGGTCCTTCACGTTGAGCGCGACGCTCCGCTTGCCGCGGTTTACCCAGACGAACCCGCTCGAGAGACCGGCGGCGACCGTGTCCCAGGAACGCGTGACATCGCCGCCGTCCGGCCGCTCGACCTTGATCACGTCCGCGCCCAGATCGGCGAGCAGACGGGTCGCCAGCGGCCCCGCAAGGCCGTTCTCGAAGGCGAGGACGCGGGTGCCGGTGAGGAGCGGCACCCGCGTACCGTATTTCGTTCAGACGACGGGCGTGACCTCGACGACCGCGCCGCGGTCGATCGACACGCCGACCGCCGCATGCGAGCGGACGACGGCGTCTGCATCGGGGCCTTCGGTGAGGCAGTACGCCTCACCGTCGGCGAGATAGACGTTCAGCCCCTTGACGCCGTGCTCGTCGACGCTGCCGGAGCGAAGGCGCTCCGCCATGCCTTCCTTCATCTCCGGCGTGGGCTCGGGCATGGCGTGGTGATCGAGGAACATCGGCATGCCTATTCCCCTCCTCCCGATAGGTTCGGATCCGGTCCCGGGTCGCCGCCGCTCGCGGCGGTCGCCAGCCGGTCGAGGTAGAGCTGCCAACCCTGCCCGTGAATCTCCCGCGCCTGCTCGGGCAGGCCGAGGTGACGCAGACGAACCAGTGTGCCGTCGCCTTCGGGCTCCAGCGTGATCTCGACACGGCTGGAGCCGGGCGGGACGCCGTGTTCGCTGCTGCCCGCCTCCTGTCCGTCCCAGCCGAATGTGAAGACCACGCGGCGCGGAGCGTCCACCTCGACGAACTCCCCACGCGCGGTTGCCTGGTCGTTGATCTCCACGAGATAGATCCCTCCCGGTCGAGCGTCGAGCTCGGCCCGGCGCCCCATCCAGAGAACCTGCTTCTCGGGATCGACGAAGAACTCAAAGACCGTCTCCGGGCGCGCCTCGATCCGCACCTCCCGCTCGACGGCCTCATCCTGGCGAACTGCCACTGCGCCTTCTCCCTTCCTCGAGCTCCGCCGCCAGCCGTAGACGCTCGAGCCGACCGTCCCAGAAGGCCTCGATGAACTCGCGCACGTCGGCGAGCCCCTCGGGTCGCGCCCGGTAGAGGCGCTTCGTGCCTTCGCGCCGCTCGGCGAGGAGGCCGGCGTGCTTGAGCACGGTCAGATGCTGGGAGACGGCCGGTCTGGTGACCTCGAAGGCGGCTGCGATCTCGCCGGCGGTGAGCTCCCCGTCCTTGACAAGCTCGAGAATCCTCCGCCGGCGTGGCTCGGCGAGCGCTCGAATGGCGGCTTCCATGTCGCGATACTTAAGCAGATGCTTACGTAAGAGTCAACTTACGTTATCGCTCGCGGGCTCCATGGAACAAACTGGCCTTCCGCCCGTTGAAAGAGGAGGACGATGGCTGAGCTGAGCGAGAGCGCACGCAGCAAGGTCGACGCGCCGAACCTCGCCTTCCTGGCGACGGTCATGCCTGACGGCTCGCCGCAGGTGACCCCTGTCTGGATCGCCCGCGAGAACGGGCACATCACGTTCAACACGGCCGTCGGGCGGGTCAAGGAGAAGAACATGCGCCGGGACCCTCGCGTCGCCATCTCCATCGCCGACCAAGACGACCCTTACAACAGGGTGTGCATCCGCGGGCGCGTCGTCGAGATGACGGTGGGCGACGAAGCCGACCGGCAGATCGACGAGCTTGCCAAGAAGTACCTCGGCAAGGATGAGTACCCCTGGCGACGTCCGACGGAGACACGCGTCAAGGTCGTCGTCGAACCGTTGTCCGTGACCGGTTGAGCCGGCTTCTCTTCCTCAGTCGCGGCGAGGTCGCAGAGATACTCCCGGAGGCGCCCGAGCAGCTCGACCTGGTGGAGCACGCCTACCGGGCGCTCGCCGCCGGCCGGGTGGAGCTGCCCCCCAAGCCGGGCGTGCATCCGCGCAAGGACTCGTTCCTGCACGCGATGCCCGCCTACCTCCGCGACGAGGACGTGGTCACGCTCAAGTGGGTGGCCGGCTATCCGGCCAACAAGGAGCGTGGGCTGCCGTACATCACCGGCTTGATCGTGGTGAACGACGCCGAGACCGGCCTGCCGGTGGCGGTGATGGACGGCGCCGAGATCACGGCGGCGCGGACCGCGGCGGCAAGCGGCGTCTGCGTGCGGCGGTTCGCGCCGGAGGGCTGGAGCCGGGCGGCGATCCTCGGCTGCGGCGAGCAGGGCCGCTTCCACGCACGCCTCCTCCGTGCGATGAACCGACGCGTCTCGGTGCGCGCCTGGGATCCGCACCCGGAGCGGGTCGAGCGCCTCGGCGACCTCGCCAAGCCGGCCGGGAGCTGGGAAGAGGCCCTCGAGGGCGCCGAGGTCGTGGTCACCGCAGGGCCGATCGTCGAGGATCCCGCCCCTCCGATCCGGCCGAGTCATCTGGGCGAGCGCTGGCTCGCACTCCCGATCGACTTCGACTTCTACTTCGGGCCCGAGACGGTTGCCGAGGCCGACCTCTTCCTCGCGGACGACGTCGACCAGTTCGAGTACTACCGCGAGCAGGGCCACTTCGAGGGCTGGCCCACGCCGGAGGGAAACGTCGGCGAAGGCCTCGGCCGCGAAGGCTCTGCCGCACGGGTTCTCTGCTGCAACCTCGGCATCGGCGCGCTGGACGCGGCGTTTGCCAACGTCGTCCTCGAGCGGGCGCGGGCCGCGGGAGTCGGGACCGAGCTGGACTTGTGAGCCTGGCGCCCTGGCTCGTGAACCTCGAGCGCTCGCTGGCCGAGGGCGAGGGGACCGAGGCCCTGGCGACCGGCGTCGTCGTGCTGGCCACCGTCGCCGGCAGGGACGTCCACGTCGAGGAGGACGAAGCCCGGGGGGCGGCGCGGCGAGCCCTCCTGCTCCTGAGCACCGGGGGCGATCCCGATCGGGGGCTCGACCTGCACGGACGCGCCGTGACCGCGATGGCAGATGATCTCCGGACGGTCGACCGGCAGATCGCACTCGAGGACGGCCTGAGGCAGCTCCGCGTCCAGGCGGAGGGCCTCCCTCACGTGAGCGAGGCGTTGCACGGCCTCACCGAGGCGCCGGACGTGGCCTGGCGGGCGTACGCCGCGGGCGTGCTGGCGCAGGCGCTGGAAGAGGCTTAGGACGAGAGTTAGTCGCCCCAGGGCGGCAGGTCGAGCGCCTGCTCGTAGGCCGCCCGGTCGTGCGCCGGCTCGCCGTGCGACACGATCACGTGCTCGAAAGGCAGCTCGAGCAGCGCGCGGAGCGCCGGGAGCACCCGCTCCTCGTGCCAGGGAGTCCCCCAGACGCGGAGCTCGCCGCCGGGCGCTGTCAGCGCGTCGGCGAAGACGAGAGCGCGCTGCTCCGGGAGCCACACCGGCGTCTCGTTGCGACCGCGCCCGTCGTACAGCGCGACGAGTCCGCCGGGAAGCGCGTCGCCGGGCTGCACTCCCTCGAGCTCGGTCTCGGGAATGTCGTGGCGCCAGAAGACGTAGGGGCCGTAGGCGCGCGCTCGGTAGCGCGCAACGAAGCGATCGACGTCGCGGACGTGGTCCGGCTTGAGGACGATGGCGACCGTCGGCGGGCGTGCGTCGAGCCGCTCCCAGACCGGGTCGGAGTCCTCCGGCGGCGCGAGCGGGTCGAGGACGGCGACCTCGCCGCCGGACTCGACGCAGGTCGACGTCACGAACGGCTCCCAGTCGGCGTCCGGAGACCAGTCCGGATGGCGCAGCCGCCAGACCCAGAGGCCATTGGCAACGTCGCGAACCTCTGCAGGCTCAGGCACGGATCCGCTCGCCCGCCGGATCCCAAAGCGGCTCCTCGGCGATCTCGCCGCCGATCCAGTCGCCGAAGATCTCCACCTCGACCGCGCGCCCGGGGTCTGCGGAGCCGGCCGGAACGTACGCATAGGCGATCGAGCGCTCCACCGAGTAACCGTAGCCGCCGCTCGTCACGCGCCCGAGAACCTCGCCGTCCATCCGCACCGGCTCGGAGCCCAGCGCGACAGAGCGCGGGTCTTCCAGGACGAGGCACGCCAGCTTGCGCTCCGGCGGGCTCTCCCGGGCGGCCAGGAGCGCGTCCCGGCCGAGGAAGTCGCCCTTGTCGAGCTTGACGGTGAAGCCGAGCCCGGCCTCGAAGGGATTCTCGTCGGGCGTGATGTCGGCGCCCCAGACGCGGTAGCCCTTCTCCAGCCGGAGTGAGTCGATCGCCTTGTAGCCGCCCGCGACGAGCCCGTGCTCCCCGCCCGCCTCCCAGAGCGTGTCCCACAGCCTCCGGCCGAACTCGACCGGGCAGTAGAGCTCCCAGCCGAGCTCGCCGACGTACGTCACGCGCACGGCGAGACAAGGCACGACCCCGACGCTGAGCTCCCGGGCGCGCATGTACGGGAACGCGTCGTTGCCGAGATCGACGTCCGTCAGCGGCTGCAGGAGGTCGCGGGCCGCGGGGCCCCACAGGCCGAGACAGGCGAGGCGCGACGTCACGTCCTCGACGACGACCGAGCCGTCGTCGGGGGCGTGCGAGCGGATCCAGGCCGAGTCGTGCTGGCCGAATGCGGTGCCGGTGACGATGCGGAAGCGCTCCTCCGCGACGCGCGTCACCGTGAAGTCGCATTCGATGCCTCCGCGCGCGTTCAGCAGCTGCGTGTAGGTCACCCTGCCGACGTCCTGCGCGACGCGGTTGTCGCACATCGACTCGAGGAAGTCGGCGGCGCCGGGCCCGAGCACGTCGAGCTTGGCAAACGACGTCTCGTCGAAGAGGGCAACAGCATCCCTGCAGGCGAGGTGCTCGGCGCCGATCGCCGGTGACCAGAGTCGGCCGGCCCAGCCCCGAGGCCGCAGTGACTCGTCGCCGCGCTCGGCGTTCGGATCGAACCAGTTCGCGCGCTCCCAGCCCGACTTCTCCCCGAACGCGGCTCCGAGCTCCTGCAGGCGCTCGTACGTCGGCGAGACGCGCAGCGGCCGTCCTGCCTCCCGCTCGTGACCGGGGTACTTGACGTCGTAGTAGGTCGAGTAGACCTCGAGCGTGCGTGCGAGCGTGTACGCCCGGCTCGTGTACGCGGCGCCAAAGCGCCGCGAGTCCATCTCCCAGACGTCGAGACTCGGCACGCCCTCGACGATCCACTCGGCGACCAGCTGCCCCATGCCTCCGGCGCCGGCCAGGCCGTGAGCGCAGAAGCCGGCGGCGACCCAGAAGCCGCGGACGTCGGACTCGCCGAGGATGAACTCGCCGTCGGGCGTGAACGCCTCCGGGCCGTTGACGAGCTTCACGACCTCGGTTTCCTCGAGCTCGGGCACGCGCACGACCGCGTTTGTCAGCAGCTCCTCGAACCGCTCCCAGTCCTCCGAGAGCAGCTGCCCGTTGAAGTCGGCGGGGATGCCGTCCAGGCCCCAAGGCGCCGGGTGGCGCTCGTAGCCGCCCATGACGAGCCCGCCGGACTCGCCCCGGAAGTAGACGAGCAGGGACGGGTCGCGCATCGTCGGCACGTCGAGCGGAACACCGCTCGGCTTCGTGATCAGGTACTCGTGCGCCATCGGGATCACTGGGACGTTGACGCCCGCAAGCCCGCCGATCTCGCCGGCGAACATGCCGCCCGCGTTGACGACGACCTCGGCGTCGACCGGGCCCTTGTCCGTCTCGACGCCGGTGACGCGGCCCTTCTCGACCCCGATCGCAGTGACCCGCGTGTTGGTGGCGATCTCGGCGCCGCCGCGGCGAGCGCCTTCGGCCAGCGCGAAGGTGAGCTGGCTCGGGTCGATATAGCCGTCGGTCGGAAGGTACGCCGCGCCGATCACTCCCTCGGTCGACATCGGCGGGAAAAGGCGCTGGGCCTCCTCGGCCGAGATCAGCTCGAGCGGCAGACCGAACGTCTTCGCCCAGCCGGCCTGGCGGGCGAGCTCCTCCATCCGCTCCTGGGAGGAAGCAAGTCGCAGCGACCCCACCTCGTGCCACCCGGTCTCGAGCCCGACCTCGGCGGCGAGGGAGCGGTAGAGCTCGACCGAGCTCATCATCATCCTGGTCAGGCTGAGAGAGCCGCGCAGCTGGCCGACGAGCCCGGCCGAGTGGAAGGTCGAGCCGCTCGTGAGGTCGGCGCGCTCGACGAGGAGAACGTCCTCCCAGCCAAGGCGGGCGAGCCAGTAGAGAATGGAGGCGCCGCCGACGCCTCCACCGATCACGACCGCTCGCGCCCGGTCACGCACGGGCTAACCCTACGGGACCTCTCCCGAACCGTGGCCCGTATCGCGGGCATGAGAACTCGCCTGCTCACACTCGCGCTCGGCCTCCTCGTAGCCTCTGTTGTCCCAGCGGCCCATGCTGACGGCCTGCCCGTGGAGGGCGTGGACGCAAGCCTCTCCGGCGTCCCCGGATCGGGCCGAGAAGGCCCGCGGTACGTGACGTTGCCCGCCGAGAGAGGGACGGTCGTGGCGGCTGTCGACGCGGTCGGCGGACAGGTGCTGTGGTCGCGCTACGTCTCCGGCCGCTTCACGATTCCGGTCGTCGCCTACGACGGCTCCGCGTCCGGCCTCTCCGCCGACGGCGGCACGCTCGTCCTCATCCGCCCCCGTGTGGCGTTCCCACGGCGGACGACGGCGTTCGCCGTCATCGGGACGGAGCGCCTGCGCCTGCGCGAAGCGTTCACGCTCCAGGGCGACTTCAGCTTCGACGCGCTCTCGCCCGACGGGCGCTGGCTCTACCTGGTCGAGTACCTCTCCAAACGCGACCCGTCGCGCTACCTCGTCAGGCTTTACGACCTCCAGCGCGGACGGATGCTCCCCGAGCCGATCATCGACCCCGAGGAAGTCGGCGACGTCATGCGCGGCATGCCGGTCACGCGCGCGTCGAGCCCCGACGGGCGCTTCGCCTACACGCTCTACGACGGCGCCGGGAAGCACCCGTTCATCCACGCGCTCGACACGGTGGAGAAGAGCGCGCGCTGCATCGACCTGCACGGGCTCATGGGCTTCGAGCTACTGAGCGAGGCTCGATTGGACGTCTCACCGGACGGAGGAACACTTTCGGTCGTGCACCCGAGCTACCAGCAGCCGCTCGCCGTGGTCGACACGACGACGGACGAGGTCACCGAGCCCGCCGCGGCGCCTCCTCCGAAGACCACAGCACCGACGCCGAAGGACGAGCCGCCCACCGTCCCGTGGCCGCTGAGCGCAGGGGGCGCCGTCTTCCTCCTGCTGCTCCTGATCGGTGCCCAGCGACTCCGGAAAGGCGCACTGCGACATCGTTCGCCGGAGCCGCCCGACGTGCCCGGCGGCGTCGGTGACGAAGCCGAAGTCACGCTCTCAGATCTCCTGCGGGAAGACGCACCGCAGGAAGCGCAGGACGCGGAGCGCCCGCGCGTCCTCGTCCCGTAGCTCACCGCACGTGCCTCGCGCGCTCCTAGACTGGCCGTCCTGTGGGCGCGCGGGCTGTCATGTTCGACTTCAACGGGACGCTGTCCGACGACGAGCACATCCTCTTCGAGCTCCTGCGCGACCTCTTCGCCGAGCGCAATCGGCCTCTCTCCGAGGAGGTCTACTTCGACCGTCTGGCGGGGCTCTCCGATCCTGAGATCGTGCGCATGTGGCTCGGCGAGGACCATCCCGACGTCGAGATCGTCCTTTCGAAGCGAATCGACCGCTACCGCGCCCGCGTAGCCGACGGCTCAACGGTCTCCGCGGCGGCCCGCGAGGCCGTTCTCTACGCGGCAGAACGCGTGCCGGTCGCGGTCGTCTCAGGCGCGCATCGCGCCGAGGTCGAACCGGTGCTCGCGGCGGCCGGTCTTGCAGCTGCGGTCCCCGTCGTGGTCACGGTGGAGGACCTGGAGCGCGGCAAGCCGGATCCCGAGGGCTACGTGCGCGCGCTCGAGCTCCTGGACACCGAGATCAAGGCCGCGGACGTCACCGTCTTCGAGGACACGGAGGCCGGCGTCGCCGCCGCCAAGGCCGCGGGCATGCGCTGCGTGGCCGTCCTCGGAACGCTGGCGCCGGAGCGGCTCGCCCTGGCGGACGAGCTCGCTCCGGCGCTGGATGTCGAAGCCGTGCGGCGCGCGCTCTCGCGCTAGCTTCCCCGCGCGGGGGCCGTCCTGGTCCTCCGCTCGAACTCCTCCTCGTAGCGCTCGAGCTCTTCCTCCGTGCCCATGCGCACCGGGCCCTTGAACCAGTGCTTCGCCGAGAGGGCCCACCAGCCGCCGAAGATGAGACCGATGCCGGCGAACCAGAGAATCGTGTAGTTGGTGAACCGCCAGTCGAAGCCTTCCTCCCAGGGGAGGCCGATCTTGTAGAGCGGGATCACGAAGATGATCGTGATCAGCGCGACCCACGCAATCGAGAGAGGGTCGATCCACCTGTAGTGCTTGCCAAGGCTCCACGCCCTCGGCTCGTCCCAGCTGTCGCCCTTGCGCCAGCGAAGGTAGACGGGGATCACGAAGGCGATGTAGAGGCCGATCACCGCGATCGCCGTTCCGACCGCGTACCCGACGAAGTAGTTCCAGACTGCGGGGATCATCAGGATGCCCGCGAAGAGCCAGATACCGAAGACCGACCACTGCGGAACGCGGTTCTTCGCGACGCGCCGCCAGAGCTGGTGGCCAGGCACAGCACGGTCGCGCGAGAACGCGAACATCATCCGCGACGCCGAGGTCACGGACGCGGTCACGCAGAAGAACTGAGCGACGACGCAGATGAAGAGCAGCGCCTCCGCCCAGTCCTGGCTCATCGACTCTGCCCAGATCCAGGGCACGAGCAGCCCGAGGGCGTTGACCGTGTCGAGCGCCCCCTGGTTACTTGGGATCGCGAACGTCACTGCCACAAGGAGGATCCAGCCAAAGATCACGGAGACGAAAACGGAGGTCCACATCCCCGTCGCCGCCATCCGCGACGCGCTGTTGGTCTCCTCGGCGGTGTGCGCCGACGCGTCGAACCCCGTGATCGTGTACTGCGGGAGCAGCATGCCCAGCCCCAGCACGAGCAGGAACGCGAGGCCGAACTGGGTCGTTCCGTCTCCGTAGCCCGAGTTGTTGATGGTCTGCGTGAAAACGTACGAGAGCGACTGGTGGTCGTTCGGGACGATGATCAGGATGGCGACGATGACGACGACGCCGATCATGTGCCACCACGCCGAGATCATGTTCAGCCCGGACGTCAGGCGGATGTTGAGCATGTTGATGAGCGCCGCGGCCGTCAGGAAGAGCGCGTAGAGGACGTACGTCGAGGCGTCGAACGACGCGCCGAACCAGTCGTTCATGCGCTCGGAGTACGAGAACCAGAAGTCGAAGAGGGCCTGCCCGAAGAGCGCGAGCCCGTACCCGATCGCCGCGGTGACCGCGACTTGACCGATGAGGTTGAACCACCCGGTCGCCCAGCCCCAACCCGGGCTGCCGAGCTTCGACGCCCAGTAGTAGAGACCGCCGGCCGTCGGATAGGCCGAGGCGATCTCCGCCATGCCGAGTGAGATGATCGTCGCCATGAGGCCGACGAGCAGCCAGCCGAAGACGACCCACATCGGGCCGCCGTGCTCGAAGCCGATGTTGTACGAGGTGAGGCACCCCGCGAGGATCGAGATGATCGTGAACGAGATCGCGAAGTTCCGGAACCCGCCCATCGCTCGGAACAGCTCCTGGGCGTAGCCGAGCTTGTGGAGGATGCTCTCGTCCTCCGACGCGTGGTGGTGGGTCGTCTCAGGCCCTTGACTCATGTGCTCCTCCTCCGTTCAGCGGCCTAGGCGGAGGTTTCTACGCCGTGGAGGGAGTTCCTGTCAAGCCAACGGCCGGCGCGTAGACTCCCCGTCCATGCTGACGCTGGACGAGCTCACGAAGGCCGTCGGCGAGGGCTCGATCGACACCGTCATCGTCGCGTTCACGGACATGCAGGGGCGGCTGCTGGGCAAGCGCCTCCACGGCGAGTTCTTCGTCGAGGAGCACATCGCCGACCACGGCGTCGAGGGCTGCAACTACCTCCTCGCCCTCGACATGGAGATGGATCCCATCCCCGGTTACGGCATCGCGAGCTGGGAGCAGGGGTACGGCGACCTCGGGCTTCGGCCCGACCTCGCCACGCTCCGCCGGATCCCGTGGCTCGAGGCGACAGCGCTCGTCCTCTGCGACGTCGCCTGGCATGACGGGAGCCCGGTCACCCCCTCGCCGCGCCAGGTCTTGAAGCGCCAGGTCGAGCGCGCCGCGGAGCTGGGCTTCACGCCCATGTTCGGTTCCGAGCTCGAGTTCTACCTCCTCAAGGAGACCTACGAGGAGGCGCACGCGAAGCACTACCGGGACCTGACGCCGTCGGTCCCGTACATCCTCGACTACCACATCCTCGCGACCACCTACGACGAGCCGCTGATCCGCCAGATCCGCAACGGGATGCAGGGCGCGGGCATCAGGGTGGAAACGTCGAAGGGCGAGGCCTGGCCGGGCCAGCAGGAGATCAACTTTCGCTACGCGGACGCCGTGACGATGGCCGACAACCACACGGTCTACAAGAACGGCGCCAAGGAGATCGCTCACCTGAACGGTTGCTCGATCACCTTCATGGCGAAGCCCGACCACACGTGGATCGGCAACTCCTGCCACATCCACTCGAGCCTCCAGCGCGACGGCGAGAACGCGTTCGCCGGCGAGTCGGACACGTTCAAGCAGTACCTCGCGGGTCAGATCGCCTGCCTGAAGGAGCTGGCGATCTTCATCGCGCCGACGATCAACTCGTACAAGCGCTTCGCGGCGGGGAGCTGGGCACCGACGACGCTGGCGTGGGGCCACGACAACCGCACCTGCGGCTTCCGCATCGTCGGCCACGAGGCCGGCCTGCGCACCGAGACGCGGATCCCTGGAGGCGACGTCAACCCGTACCTCGCGTTCGCGGCGCTGCTGGCGGCCGGCCTCTACGGAATCGAGAACGAGCTCGAGCTTCCGCCGCCGCTCGAGGGGAACGCCTACGAGTCGGACGCCGAGCGCTTCCCACACTCCCTCCGCGAGGGGATCGCGGCGCTGGAGGAGGGGACGATGGCTGGCGCTGCCCTGGGCGACGACGTGGTCGAGCATTACCTGAACTACGCCCGCACGGAGCAGCGCCTCTTCGACGAGGCGGTCACCTGCTACGAGCGCGAGCGGCTGTATGAACGCGGCTGACGTCGCGGCGGTCCGCTTCGCGCGCCCGACGGACCGGCTCCCCGACCTGCTTCGCTTCTACGAGGAAGGGCTCGGCCTCGAGCGGATCGACTCCTTCGAGGACCACGTGGGCTACAGCGGCGTCATGCTCGGCCTCCCCGACGAGGAGGTGCACCTCGAGCTCACGACCCACGCCGACGGCAGCCCGGGCCCGGCGCCGACGAGGGACAACCTGCTCGTCCTCTACCTGACCGACCGCGAGCCGATCGAGGGGATCGCAGGGCGGATGCGCGCGCTCGGGCACGAACCGGTCGAGCCCGAGAACCCCTACTGGGCCGACGACCTCACCTTTGAGGACCCGGACGGCTGGCGGGTCGTCCTGCGCTACGTTGGTTCGTGACGATGCGGCCGATCATCGGGATCACGACATACGCGGAGGACGCGCGCTGGGGCGTGTGGGACCTGCCGGCGGCCCTGATCCCACTCGCGTACGTCCGCGCGGTGGAGACCGCCGGCGGGCGGGCCTTGCTCGTCCCGCCCAGCGCCGAGGGCGTGGACGAGACGCTCGACGCTCTCGACGGGCTCGTCTTCTCAGGGGGCGCCGACCTCGACCCGGAGTCCTACGGCGCCGAGGCGCACCCGGAGACGAACGGGACGAGGCCGGAGCGCGACAGCGCCGAGCTCGCCCTCCTCGAGGGCGCCCTGGCACGCGACATGCCTGTTCTGGCCGTGTGTCGTGGCAGCCAGGTCTTCAACGTCGCACGGGGCGGCGACCTCGTCCAGCACCTGCCGGACATGGTCGGTCACGAGGGCCACAAGCACACGCCGGGCGTCTTCGCCGACCACGACGTCGAGATCCTGCCGGGTACGCACCTGCGCGAGGTCGTCGGTGAGCACGCCCCGGTAAAGAGCCACCATCACCAGGGTTACGGCCGCCTGGGCGAAGGACTGCGCGAGGCCGCCCGGGCCGACGACGGCACCGTCGAGGCGATCGAGGATCCCTCGCGGCGCTTCGCGGTCGGCGTTCTCTGGCACCCGGAGGAAGGCGAGGATGCCGCTCTCTTCGAGGCGCTCGTTGCCGAGGCGAAGAGCTACAGGACGGAGCGGGGATGATCACCGTCCTCAACCCGGCCACCGAGGAGCCGATCGCCGAGCTCCCCGAGCCCACCGCCGAGGACACTGACGCCGCGGTCGCCCGGGCCAAGGCTTCGTTCCCGACCTGGCGGAAGGTCGCGCCGGCCGACCGCGCCCGGCTGCTGCGCCGTCTTGCCTCGCTCGTCGAGGAGCACGGCGAGCACCTCGCGCGCATCGAGTCCGCCAACGTGGGCAAGCCCATCGCCGGCGCCCGCGCCGAGGTCGGGATGGTGGCAGAGGTCTTCCACTTCTACGCCGGCGCGGTCGACAAGCACCACGGCGAGACGATCCCTGTGGCGGGCGGGGTCGACATGACCTTCCGCGAACCGCTCGGCGTCGTCGGGCTGATCGTCCCCTGGAACTTCCCGCTCAACATCTCGAGCTGGAAGCTCGGCCCGGCGCTCGCGTGCGGAAACACGGTCGTGCTGAAGCCCGCTGAGCTGACGCCACTCTCGGCACTCCGCCTCGAAGAGCTCGCGCTCGAGGCCGGGATCCCGGAGGGGGTCGTCAACGTCGTCGCGGGCAAGGGCTCCGTCGTCGGGCAGCGCCTGGTCGAGCACCCCGACGTGGCGAAGATCGGCTTCACCGGCTCGACGGAGGTCGGGCGGCGGGTGATGGAGGGCGCCGCCGCGACGATCAAGCGCGTCACGCTGGAGCTGGGCGGCAAGTCCGCGAACGTCGTCTTCGCCGACGCCGACCTGGAGAGGGCGGCAGCGGCCGCGCCGTACGCGGTCTTCGACAACGCCGGCCAGGACTGCTGCGCGCGCTCGCGCATCTTCGTCGAGCGCTCCGCCTACGACCGCTTCCTCGAGCTGCTCGTCGACTCGACCCGCGGCGTCAAGGTCGGCGATCCGTCCGACGAGGCGACCGAGATGGGGCCGCTGATCTCCGCCGCCCACCGGGAGACGGTCTCGGGCTTCGTCGACGGAGGCGTCGTCTTCCAGGGAGACGTCCCGGAAGGCCCGGGCTTCTGGTTCCCGTGCACGCTGGTCGAAGCCTCCAACGACGATCGGGTCGCCCGCGAAGAGGTGTTCGGCCCGGTCGCCGCCGTCATCCCCTTCGAGGGAGAGGAGGAGGCACTCCGCCTCGCCAACGACACCCCATACGGCCTCTCCGGCTCGATCTGGACGCGCAACGGCGCTCGGGCCCTTCGGATGGCGCGCGGCATCGACTCGGGCGTCCTCTCGGTGAACTCGAACAGCTCCGTCCGCGTCTCGACTCCGTTCGGCGGCTTCAAGCAGTCGGGCTTCGGCCGTGAGCTCGGCCTCCACGGCCTCGAAGGCTACTCCGAGGTCAAGAACGTCTTCTTCTCGACCGACTAGCTAGAAGCGCCTGCTCCCAGCAACCTCAGCCTTGGTCCTCCCCGAGTAATCCCTGTGGTCGAAGGACGAGCAGAATAATCATGATCGAAAGTACGACCGACAGGGTCCAGTCGCTTCCGGGTGAGTACCACGTGAACCCATTCACAAAACTCTCGGTTATCCCGATGATCATCGCGCCAATCACCGTGCCAACCAAACTCTCGATCCCGCCAAGGACTACGGCGGTAAACGCGATCAAGGTAAGGCGAAGCCCGTGATCCCAAGTTATCGTCGTGAAGTAGAGACCGTAGAGTTCCCCGCCAGCGCCCGCAAGCACGCCGGCAACGAAGAACCCGAGTGTGACGGTACCGGCGACATTGACGCCCACGAGCTGGGCGCCGATGGAATCTTGACTAACAGCGCGAATTGATCGGCCAACTTTGGTTCGTTGTAGTCCGAAATACAGGCCCGCGAGAACAAGGCCCGCGCTACTTAGAACGATCAACTTATCCAAAGTGTATGCAACCCCCAACACGCTGAACACGGCTCCTTGTGGAAGCAGGTCTGGAAGCGTGATGGGTGCTCCCCCTGTCCAACCGATGATGATGTTGTCCAGGATAAATAGAACTCCTACTGCGCTCACGAGTCTCGATAGGCGCGGCGCGTTGCTCAGAGGCCGGTATACGAGGACCTCGATCCCGGCGCTAAGTAATCCACACAAACTCATAACGAGGAGAAGCGTGATCAGGACCGCGAAGGCGACCTCGGCAAAACTACTTGCCTCATTCACGTCAACGGCGTCGAGCACATAGGCGCAGAAGGCGGCACCGCTTACAAAGACGAAGCCCTGGGGAAGGTTGATCAGGCCGATCAGCTGGTACGACAGCGTAAAGCCGAGTGCGACCAGGGCGTATATCGCGCCATTCGTCACACCGACAAACAAGAGGAACACGAACGACGAAGGGCTCGCCGCCAAATTGCCGGCGATCCAGACCACGACCGCACCACCGACCAATGCTGCCCCGACCGAGCGCGGTTTAGTGATCTTCGCGAGTCGACTGCGTCGGTTGCGTTCGGCGGACGGCCCGGTCGCTCGCGATCGCTGCTCGGCAAGCAATCGCCTCACTGCTCTCGGTCCCCGACGAGTGGGGCGAGGCTCGGGACGTCCACGTTGGGGCGCAACGCGACTCTTCTCACGTCCTCCCGCGCGGTCGTGCTCGTGAGCCCCGCGCCCATTGGGCTGTTTCAGCGCCGCCGTCGTCGCCGATGGTCACGACGCAGCGGCGAGCACCAATCACCGCCCAACTGGCTGGCGGTTCCTTGCTGCACCATATAATGCAGAATAATGCACTCCGAGGCCGCGCGAGTTCAAGAGAAGTACAACCGAGTGGCCGTCACGATCGCTCAGGCGGTTCACCGTCTCCGGACCGAGCGGTCGTGGACGCTCAACGAACTCGCCGCCCGAAGCGGCATAAGCCGCCGACTCATCGTGCAGATCGAGCAGGCACAAGCAAACCCGAGCATCGGCACGTTGCTTCGCCTCGCGGATGCGTTCGAGGTGACTTTGAGCGAAGTCCTTCCGGAGCAGCCAGCGGCGACTGTCGGTGTACGTCCTGCCAGCGAAACGCTGCAACTATGGGACGGACCGCGAGGGGGATCGTGCAGGCTGCTCGTCAGCCACGGCCCGATCGAGTTGTGGTCATGGATACTGAAACCGGGCGAGGTGTACGAAAGCAAGCCGCACCGCCCTGGATCGTTCGAACTTCTCACCGTAACGGCCGGCATCCTCGACCTCGACGTCGGTCGTGAGACCATCTGCCTGGGCGCCGGCGACAGTGCATGGTTCGACGCAGCCACCACACACGCCTACCGCAACCCGACACGCTCGACCAGCCGCTTCATCATGGTGTTCTCGACCCCTGACGAGCCCGCTCGGCCCCTGGCGCAGCGATGACGCCGTTCCTGCACGCGGCAGCTCTTACCGAGCCAAATAGCCGACCACGGGGGCAAGCCGCGCACTTCGTTGAGAGGGCGCGGCGCCGCAGGCAACACCAGACGCCGACCGGAGCCCGACCCGCTCGACCGATTGCCCTCAGCGATTGTGATTCACGGCCTCGACGTTGTTGCCGTCGGGGTCGAGGACGAACGCCGCGTAGTAGCCGGGGTGATAGGACCGAGGTCCCGGCCGGCCGTTGTCGCGGTAGCCCGCGTCGAGCGCGGTGCGATGGAACTCACGGACGGCCTCGTCGTCGGGGGCCGGAAAGGCGAGGTGGACGTTCTCGGTAGTCGGCCCGCCCTGGACGAGCGCGGACGAGCGATCTCCGGCCGACACGTGGAATCGCTCGGCCCGGCTGCTGCTCCGGATGTGTAGTCCGAGGCTCGGCGCGATCGCCTCGTAGAACCGCCTCGTGGCCGTGAGGTCGGCCACGCGGATCCAGAGGTGGTCGATCACGTCCTCGCCCTTGCGGACCCGTCCATGGAAGACCGCCTCGGCGCTGTTGCCGTCCGGATCGGTGAGGAAGGCGCCGTAGTAGTCCTCGTGATACTGCGGACGCAGGCCAGGCTCGCCGTCGCTCGGGTAGCCCGCGTCCGTGCCGGCTCGCCAGAAGGCCTCCACCTGCGCACGGGACGAGGAAACAAAGGCAACATGGAGGCCCCGGGTGATCGGACGGTCTCTGCCCGCCTGAGCGATCCCGAAGTCGTTCCACTCGTCGACGTCCTCGCCTGCGTGGGTGAGCTCGTGACCGATTGATCCGAGCACGGTCGCGTAGAAGCGCCGGCTCGCTTCGCGATCCGAGGCGCGGATCTCGACGTGGTCGAACACGGCCGCATTCTCACAGAACGTCTGCACGAAGCCCTTACATCCCGCCGCGATACTGGTCGCGTCGGAACGGGCACGTACCCTTGGAACCGATGAGACGCCCAGCCCTCATCTTCCTGCTCGTTGCCATGCTCGCCGGTTGCGGCTCGTCCGGAGGCGGTGACGACGAGGACCAGGCGGCGCCGATCGGCTCGCAGGAAGTCATCCAGCAGTTCGAGGAGACGCCGGGACTGCCGCCCCTGGAAACGGCCGCCGGCTCGGATCCGTCCTGGGAGCAGCTCGGCCCGGGCCTCGACGTGCCGCCCGCGACCCAGAAGGAGTACGGCACCTTCACGATCTACGTCGTCGATCCCGAGGACCCGGAGGCGGTCCGCTCGCTCCTGGCCGACAAGGACACCGCGAAGCCGCTGCAGGCGGACGCGGACGGGATCTACTGGGACTTCGACGAGCTGGCGAAGTCCTACGTCGCCCAGAAGCGCTACGGCCCGAACGTCGTGCTGGCGTGGTGGAACGAGAGCCGGCAGCAGGGAACGGACGAGCGCTGGCAGCGGCTCGACGCCGTCATGCAGGACGTCGCCAGCGGATAGGCTCCCGCCGTCATGGGGCGGCTCGACGGGAAGGTCGTCGTCATCACCGGCGCCGGGGGCGGCATCGGCCGCGAGGCGGCGCTCCTCTTCTCCGACGAGGGGGCGAGCGTCTGCGTCGCCGACATGAGCCGCGAGGCGGGCGAGCAGACCGCCTCAGCGGCGCGCGACGCCTTCTTCCAGGAGGTGGACGTCTCCGACCCGGAAAGCGTGCACGCGATGTACGCCGCCGCCGCCGAGCGCTACGGCGGCATCGACGTCCTCTACAACAACGCGGGGATCATGCCCGCCGACGACGCGTCCATCCTCGATACGGAGCCGGACGCCTGGCAACGGGTACAGGACGTGAACACGAAGGGCGTGTACCTTTGCTGCAAGTACGGGATCCCGCATCTGCTCGAGCGGGGAGGCGGCTCGGTGATCAATGTCGCCTCCTTCGTCGCCCTCATGGGCGCGGCTACCTCACAGATCTCCTACACGGCTTCGAAAGGCGCCGTCCTCTCGCTCAGCCGTGAGCTCGCAGTCGAGTTCGCCAGGCAGGGCGTTCGGGTCAACGCGCTCTGCCCCGGCCCGGTCGAGACGCCGCTGCTCATGCGCCTCTTCGCCGAGACCCCGGGTGCGCTCGAGCGCCGGCTGCAACACCTGCCCATGGGCCGCCTCGCCCAGGCGCGGGAGATCGCGCAGGGGGCCCTTTTCCTGGCGAGCGACGAGTCCTCGTACGTGAACGGGGCAACGTTCCTCGTCGACGGCGGCCTCACAGCCGCCTACGTCACCGCCGAATAGCGAAATCACGCACCTGCGTGATGAAGATTTTGTAAGACTCGCGCAGCTTTCGTCGGCCCGGGGCGCCGATCCGCCTCTGGTCAAGCCGCCCCTCGCCTGCTACATCGAGAGAGAGGCGAGACTCGTGAGCCGAAGTCGAGTAGCAGTCCTCGCAGCCGCAGCCGCGCTGTTCACGACGGCGGAGGCCGTCCAGGCCGCCGCCCTGGACGTGGAGCTCCCGCTCGCTCCGGGCCAGGCGGAGATCGGCGGCGCCGGCGCTCAGATTCGAACGCCGGTCGCGGACGTGGACGTGCAGGTCTCGCCCGGCCGCGTCTCGGCAGCCATGACCACGCCTCCCCCGACCGTCGAGGTTCCGCTGCCCGCGCCGGCGACATCACCCGCTGAGCCGCCGGCCCACGACGCGTCGAAGGGTTCCGCGAAGGAGCCCAAAGCACATCGCGCGCCGACGAGCCGCAGGCAGCACCAGGTCCGCCCCGCGGCCTCCCCCAAACGCGACACGTCGGAGCCCCCGTCCGTGCGGGCGCCGGCAGCCCAGGATGAGGCCGGAGGGCTCGTACCGCGCTCCTTCCTCCCTGAGGCGGCCTTCGTCACGGACGAGTCTGTGACCACGGCGGCCGGCTCTGCGGGAGCGACAGCCGCTCTTGCCGGCCTCGTGCTCGTGGCGATCGGCCGTCTGAGCTGGATCGCTCTCCAGCGGCCGGCGAGGCTTTCGCCGCCGCTTCTCTCCTTCGCCTTGCAGCGCCCCGGATAGGGCTCGCCCCTGCCGTCTGGCGGAGCCATGCCTACGGGCAGTGGCTGCGCAGTCCCGCTCTAGAAACGAAGGAGATCACCATGTCGAAGATCACGCGTGGCCTCGCCCTGGCCGGAGCCTGTCTCGCAGGCCTGGCGATGGCGACACCGGCCAACGCCCAGACCCTGAAGCTAGGCGTCGGCACGCCCCGCGCCAACGCGCAGGCGCCGATCGCCGTAAACGCACCGGTCCGCGTCCTCAGCCCGGGCCGGAACGCCTCCGGCGCCTCGAGCGCGGCGACGGCCGGGAGCACCGGCACGTCTGCGCAAGTGCCGGTCGCCGTCAACGCCCCGGTTCGCGTCCTCAGCCTGGGCCGAAACGGTGCCGGGCCGTCGACCAGCGCCCGGGCGCACGGCAACCGCGGAGTCTCCGTACAGGCTCCCACCGCGGCCCACGCTCCCGTTCGCGTCCTGAGCCCGGGAGATGACGGCGCCGGTGCGGGAGCGGCCGCGGAGGACGACGGCGAGGTACCCAAGCCCTCGGCCGGCGGTCCGACGGTGGACGCTCCGGTGACGATCGACGCCCCGATCCGCATCCTCAGCCCGGGCAACGACGCCGGCGAGACGGGCAGCGGGGAAGCACCGGCTGAAGCGGAGGGAACGACTCCCGGCGGCGGTTCCGCGAGCGGCGGCTCTGCAGGTGGCGCGCTCGGCGAGACCGCGGGCGGAAACTGCCCCGCGGTGCAGACGATGAGCGCCGTCGGAGCGGTCGGCAAGCCGCTCTTCGGAGCGATGTCGATCCTCGTGCTGGCGCTGGTCGGAACCGCGCTCGCAGGCCTCCGGTCGACGGAACGGCTCCCGTTCGGAAGGTGGCTGCAATGACGCAGACCCTCCTCCAACGACTCCGCACCGACGAGCTCACGCCACGGGAGAGCGAGATTCTCTCCCTGGTCGCGAGCGGGCTCGAGAGCAAGGAGATCGCTCGCGAGCTCTTTCTCTCCCACGACACGGTGCGGACGCACGTGGCCCATGCGCTCGCCAAGCTCGGCGCTCGCAGCCGCGCGCAGGCGGTGGCCATCGCCGTGCGACGAGGCCTGATCGACTGACGACACCGCAGCGAGACCCCCGCGCCGTCGGCCGCTTGACGGCGCGGGGGGCCGCGTCATAGCGTGGCCTTTCCCCTCGAGAGGTGGCCAAAAAGTGCCGTCCAGCACTTCTCGCACGACCGAGATCGTCTCCTCCCGCACGTCCCGGGAAGCCGCCGGCTGGCTGTGCACGACGAAGGCCGACCCTTCGGACCTGTACCGGCCGGGGCGGGAACCCAAGCAGTTCTCCTGGATCAGCCCGCGACCGCTCTGGGACTCCCGCAACGACAAGATCGCCCGCTGGATCGGCGACTCGACCGAGGACGAGCGCAAGCGTTGGGTCGAGGCGCAGCGGCGAAAGGGCGTCGACTCCAGGCTCACCGTCGCCCGCTACGCGGACAAGGACGAGGTCTCCTTCATGGTGCTCGGCGACCCCGGCGAGGGAGACCACTCCCAGTACCAGGTGCTGCGGCCGCTCCGCGCGGCGTCGAAGGACACCGACTTCACGTACATCGTCAGCGACGTCATCTACCCCGCCGGCGACGTCGCCGACTACTACGACAAGTTCTACTGGCCGTACAGGGGCCTGCCGGGCCCGATCTACGCGGTCCCGGGCAATCATGACTGGTACGACGGCCTGCACGGGTTCATGACGCTGCTCTGCGGCGCCGACCCCGACCTGCGGCCCCCGGTGCATGCGGCCAAGAACCGGTGGAAGCGCGCCTTCCTCGATCTCAGCTGGCGCGAGCCGACCGAGGCGCTCCAGGAGCAGATCCAGGAGATGCAGCAGTACCGTCCCGAGCCCTCGGGCCAGCCGGGCCCCTACTTCGCGATCGAGCTGAAGGAGCTTCTGCTCGTCGGCCTGGACACCGGCATCCAGGCGGGCATCGACGACCAGCAGGGCGACTGGCTCCGCAGGATCTCCAAGCTCCCGAAGGACAAGATCCTCCTCACCGGGAAGCCCCTAGTGGTCGATGCGCGCCGCAAGAACTGCGGAATCACGGGCTCCCAAGAAACCGTCAATGCGCTCGTCGACGACCCGGCAAACCGGTACATCGCCGTCATCGGCGGTGATATCCACAATTTCCAGCGCTACCCGATCCGGCAGACGGACGGGAGGATCGTGCAGCACATCGTCAGCGGGGCGGGAGGCGCGTACACGAAGGCGACCCACAAGATCCCGAAGGCGACGCTCGAGGGCTGCGGCTGCGACGAGGCGGACTTCCGCTGCTACCCGCGGCGAGGCGACTCGCTCGCCGCCTACTCGATCCTGCTCGACCGCAAGCTTCCACTGAACCTGGTCATCCCCTACGACGTCGCGCCCGCCGTGATGAGCCTGCGCCTGGACAACGTCGTCGACCCGACGCGGGTCGAGGACCGCGGCAAGCAGGTGCCGCGAGACGTCTGGCGCAAGGCGAAGCTCGTCTTCCCTTTCTCCGACGCCGGGATCATGGGGCCGTTCAACAAGAACTTCTCCGAGTTCCTCGACTGGAACGATCCCGACCCGCCCCTCTTCAAGAGCTTCTTGCGCGTCGAAACCAGGCCCGGCGAGATCGAGATCCGCTGCTTCGCGGCGACCGGATGCGAGGAGCACGCCGACAACCCGCCGCTCGAGGACTGGATCAAGGGCACGCGCAGCAGCGACGGACGGTGGACCTGGGAGGTTCTCCTTGACTGAGTACGGCAGCGGTGCCTGGCCCGCCATCTTCCAGCCGCTCGCGTTCCGCAACCTCGAGGTGAAGAACCGGCTGTTCCGCTCGAGCATCTCGGGCCGGTTCGACAACTACGACGGTTCGGGCACGGAGACCCGGATCGACTGGGACGTCAAGTTCGCGCGCGGCGGCATCGGCGCGATCATCTCCTCGAACACCCCTGTGCACCCACGAGGGCTGATCATCCCCAACTACTCCCACCTGGACGAGGACGAGAGGGTGCCGTTCTATGCGGAGCTCGGGAAGCGCGTGCGCGAGGCCGGCGCCAAGTACATCGTCCAGCTGGCGTTCTCCGGCCGTCAGCGCGACATTCCGAGTGTCCTCTACGAGAAGGGCCTGTCGTCGACGGACAAGCCCGACCCAATCCACGGCTTCCCGTGTGAGCGGATGACGAAGGCGCAGATCGACGAGATCGTCGATTCCTTCGCGCAGGCGGCGCGGCGCGCGCGCGAGGCCGAGCTGGACGGAATCGAGATCCACGGCTGCAACGGATACCTGATCACGCAGTTCCTCTCGCCCGCGATCAACGACCGCGAGGACGAGTACGGCGGCTCCCTCGAGAACCGGGCCCGTTTTGCGCTCGACGTCGTCCGCGCGATGCGCACAGAGATCGGCTCCGATTTCCACCTCCAGTTCAAGATCAGCGCCATCGACGACGGCAAGGCGCTCTTCCCGTGGGCGCCTGAGGGCACGACCCTCGAGGAGTCGATCCAAGTGTGCAAGTGGCTCGTCGAGGCCGGCGTGGACGGACTGCACGTCTCGTCCGGCTACGTCTTCCCGCACCCGCGCAACCCCGCGGGGACGTTTCCGATCGCGGACGTCATCCGCTCCTTCGACACGATGCTCTCGAGCGGGAAGAACACCTTCCGGAACTACCTCATGTTCCGCACGCCTCCCATCAACAAGGCCTTCGCGTGGGCCTGGGAGCGGCGGGTGCGGCAGCTCGGCGTCGAGGGGATCAACCTCGAGCTCGCGCGCGCGATCAAGCAGCAGGTCGACGTCCCGGTGCTCTGCGCGGGCGGGTTCCAGACCGCGTCCGTGATCACAAGGGCGATCGAGGACGGATCGACCGACGGCGTCACGATGGGCCGTCCGCTCATAGCCAACCCCGACCTCCCGAACCTCTTCGCGGAAGGCCTCGACCGAGCGCCTCAGCCGTGCACGTACTGCAACAAGTGCCTGATCAACTTCGTCGAGAACCCGCTCGGCTGCTACGAAGAAAGCCGCTATCCCTCCCGCGAGGAGATGATCCGGCACATCATGTCGGTGTACGAGGGGGCGCCCCTCCCGGCCGAGGTGAAATGACCGTCGCATGCCTCCGGCCTGCTCCCGTGGGGGAAACCACGTTCCCCGCACGAACCCCCTTCTTTGACCCAGTGAGGGAACCTCCCGGTTCCCTCGCACGCCCTCCCCACGCTCATGGGCCGGTGGGCCCGTGAGCGCCGACGCGATCTTCCAGCCGCTCCGCTTCCGCAACCTCGAGGTCAAGAACCGCATCTTCCGCTCGAACATCGCCGGTCGGCTCGACGACTACGACGGCGGCGGGACGCAGACGCGGATCAACTGGGAGCTGAAGTTCGCGCGCGGCGGCGTCGGCGGAATCCTCTCCTCGTGGACCGCGGTCGACGAGCGGGGGAAGATCGTTCCCGGGTTCGCCGGCATCGAGTCCGACGAGCGCGTCCCATTCTGGCGCGAGCTCGGCAGGCGGGTCCACGAGCACGACTGCCGCTACATCCTCCAGCTGGCGCACGCCGGCCGGCAGCGCGACGTGCCCGTCCTCGCCTACGGCAAGGGGCTCTCCTCGACGAGCAAGCCGGACCCGCTCCACGGCTTCGAGGCCGAGCGCGCGACGCGCGCCGACCTGGAGCAGATCAAGCGCTCGTTTGCCACCGCCGCGCGCCGCGCGCGCGAGGCCGGGCTCGACGGTGTCGAGATCCACGGCGCCAACGGCTACCTCTTCACGCAGTTCCTCTCCTCGGCGATCAACGACCGCAAGGACGAGTACGGCGGCGCGCTCGAGAACCGCGCCCGGCTCCTGGTCGAGACCGTCGAGGCCATCCGGGCCGAGATCGGCCACGACTTCCACCTCCAGGTGAAGGTCTCGACGACGGAGCACGCGAACGCCTTCCTGCCCTGGCTGGGGAAAGGGAACACGATCGAGGACTCGGTGCGGGTCTGCCGTTGGCTCGAGCAGGCCGGCGCGGACGCGATCCACGTGTCGTCGGGAAGCACGTTCCCGCACCCGGAGAACCCTGCCGGGGAATTCTCCATCGAGGACATGGTGCGCACGTATGACGTGATGCTCTCGAGCGGCAAGAGCACGTTCCGGAACTACCTCCTCTTCCGGATCTGGCCGGCCAACCGGGTGATGCAGACCCGCTGGGAGCGGGACCCCGCCGAGGTTCCCGGCCGCTCACTGCCCGACGCAGCCGCCGTGAAGAAGGCGGTCGGGATCCCGGTGATCGTCACCGGCGGCTTCCAGCAGGCATCCCTGATCGCCGCGGCACTCGAACAGGGCGACTGCGACGCCGTCTCGATCGCGCGTGGGCTCGTGGCGAACAACGACCTCGTGGAGCTCTTCAGGGCCGGCCACGACCTCCCGCCAAGGCCGTGCACGTACTGCAACAAGTGCCTCTACAACGTGCTCGAGCACCCGATCGGCTGCTACGACGAGCGACGCTTCTCGTCTCGCGAGCGGATGATCGAGGAGGTCATGTCCGTCTACAAACCGGTATGAGCGAAGCGACCCAGCACGGGATCGCGACCTACCTGCCGGAGGAGAAGCGCGACGGCACCGCGCTTTGCATGTCGGGCGGCGGCTACCGCGCGGCGCTCTTCCACCTGGGGGCGCTTCGCCGGCTGAACGAGCTCGGGATCCTCTCCAGGATCGACACGTTCACGTCGGTCTCGGGCGGCAGCATCATGGCGGCGCAGCTCGCGACGTACCTGGCGGGGGCGAAGGCTCCCGCGGGGAAACCGATCGACGGCTTCGACGCCGGCGTCGCGGAGCCCATGCGCGCGTTCGCCGGCCGCGACGTGCGCACCGGCGCGGCGCTGGCGCGGCTCCATCCCCGCAACTGGCTGACGCCCGGCGCCCAGAGCGAGGCGTTGGCTGCGGCCTACGCGCAGGGCCCGGCGCCCGGGACGCTCGCCGACCTGCCCGAGAAGCCGAGGTTCGTCTTCCTCGCCAGCGACATGCGCTTCCGCGACCAGTGGGTCTTCGACACCGGCCTGCGGCGGGTGGGCAGCTCCGCCGCCGGCTACCAGCCGCTCGGCGACTGGACCTTGGCGCAGGCGGTCGCCGCGTCGTCGTGCGTCCCGGGCGCATTCGGCGTCGTCCACACGAAGTGGGAGCCGGGCCAGCTCGCGGGCGGCACGTACGCCGAGCCGGACCGGGACCGTCTCGTGCGCGAGATCGACCTCTCCGACGGCGGCATGTACGACAACCTCGGGCTCGAGCCGGTCTGGCGCGACCACGAGACCGTCCTCGTCTCCGACGCGGCACCGTCCTTCAAGCCCGAACCGGACGTCGGGTGGCTCTGGAGCGCCCTGCGCCAGGGCGTCATCCTCCTCGAGCAGGCGACCGAGGTCCGCAAGCGCTGGCTGGTGGCAAACCTGATCGAGGGGAAGATGCACGGCGCCTACTGGAGCATCGCTTCGCGGCCGGCGAGCTACGAGCTCACGCCAGAGCCGGACGCGTACTCGTACCCCATGATCAGGGACTTCATCGCGCCGGTCCGGATCGACCTCGACGTCTTCTCGCCGGGTGAGATCGGCGTGCTCGAGAACCACGGCTACCTGATGGCGGAGATCGCCCTCGCCAAGCACGGGCAGAGCCTCGTCGAGGGCCGGCGGCCGGCGCTCGAGCTCCCTCATCCTGAATGGCGCGACGAGGTGAAGGCCGCGAACGCCCTCCGCGACAGCGGCAAGACGCGAATCTTCTTCCGGCCTCGGGTGCAGCCCTGATGGGTGGCCTCGTCTGCTTTACCGCGACGCGCCCGGCCGGGGCGTGGAGCTACCCGGGCGGCACGTTTGCGTTCCTGCGGAACAGGTTCCCCGGGTCGTAGGCGGTCTTGACCTCGACCAGCCGCTCGTAGTTCCGCCCGTATGCCGCCCGGGCCGACTCCTCGCCCGTGTCGTCGTCGGAGAAGTAGTTGACGTAGCGACGCCCCGCCAGGAACGGCTCCAGGGCCACGAACGTCTCTCGCGTCCAGGCGATGTTCTCCTGGGTCGCCCCGGGATCGGTCCAGACCGACGTGATCGCCAGGTTGTGGCTCGGCTCCCGGTGGGGGACCGCGGTCGCATCGACCGGCACGCGGGTCACCGCACCGTGGAAGTGCTCGAGCAGGATCGCGGTCATTGGCGAGGGACACACCGCAAACCGCTCGAGGATCCCCTCGAGCGCGGCGTCCGAGAGCTCGCTCAGGAACCCCGACTTCCAGTAGTTCAGGTTCCCGGTCGGGTAGCCGGCGTCAAGGAGCGAGTTCAGCACCGTGTACGGCATCGGGCCGAGCTCGACGAGGAGCGGAGAGCCGAATTCCCGCAGCGGCCGGAGATCCTCTTCCGCCTGCTCAGGCGTGCCGAGATGGCAGGCTACGCAGAGCGCGAGCTTCGCGCCCGAGCCGTCCGGGGCGTGCCCGACGCCGGCGAAGGTCATGAGGTCGTCCGAGGAACCTGCCGCGAAGTCGCGGTAGAAGCGGAGGAACTCCTCCGCCGCGTCGAATGCATGGGCGACGAGCCCGCCCGTGATCATGGGGCCGACCTCGTGCAGGCGGAATTCGAAGGAGGAGACGATCCCGAAGTTGCCTCCGCCGCCCCGCAGGCCCCAGTAGAGATCGGGATTCTCGGTCTCGCTCGCCGTCAACGTGCGCCCGTCGGCCGTGACGACGCGGGCTGAGAGAAGGTTGTCCGTCGCGAGGCCGTACTTCGGCATCAGCCAGCCCAGCCCGCCGCCGAGCGTCAGCCCCGCGACGCCGGTCGTCGAGATGACCCCGCCGGTGACCGCCAGGCCGTGGAGCTGGGTCTCGCGGTTGAGCTCCGACCAGATGACGCCCGGCTGCACGCGCGCCGTCCTCGCGTCGGGGTCGACGAAGATGCCCTTCAACCCGGAGAGATCGACCATGAGGCCGCCCTCGGTAGCGCACGCCCCGGCGACGCTGTGGCCGCCTCCTCGCACGGAGATCTCCAGGCCCGCCTCGCGCGCGAAGGTCACGGCGGCGACGACGTCGGCCTCGCCGTGGCAGCGGGCGATAAGGGCCGGTCGCATGTCGATCAGGCCGTTGTAAACGCGCCTGGCGTCGTCGTAGCCCTCCCCGTCGAGGCGCAGGAGCGCGCCGGCGAACCCTTCGAGGAGCGCGAGCTGTTCCTCCGCGATCACCGCAGTCATGGTCGATCTCCTTGTGGCAGAAGCGGCGAGTCTACGCCGACGCGGCGCTTCAGTACAGCTTCTCGCCTCGCTCGAGCATGCCCAGGAACTTTTCGAGCCGCCGCGTGCGCGTCTCGGGCTTCTTCGCGTCCTCGAGCTGGTAGACGATCGCGTAGCGGTTCGACTTGTTCAGCACGGCCCAGAACTCAGCTGCCTTCGGGCTCGCGTCGAGTGCCTTCTGCAGGTCGTCGGGAACCTCGGCGTTCGCCGGCGAGGAGTACGCCGCTTCCCAGCGCCCGTCGGCCTTCGCGAGCTCGACCTCCGCGAGCCCAGCCGGCTTCATCCGGCCCTGCTTCGTCAGCTCCTCGATCTTCTCGCGGTTCACGCGCGACCATTTGCTCTTCGCCCGCCGCGGCGTGAACTTCTGGATGTAGAAGCGCTCGTCGAGCGACTTCAGCTGGCTGTCGATCCAGCCGAAGCAGAGCCCGATCTCGACCGCCTCCGGATACGAGACCGAGTCGATGCCGGAGCCCTTCTTCGCGAACTTGATCCAGACGCCGTCGGAGGACGCATGCTCCGCGTCGAGCCACGCCTCCCACTCCGCGGCGGACGCGAACGCGGCGATCGGCCTGCCGTCCTTGCCGCGCTCCTCCGCCATCCCGGCAGTATCCCGAAATCGCTTCTCAAGACGACGCTTCGCGGAGCCGATGACTGGACCGTGCGTGCGACGATCCTCGGCCTGGTCGGGGTCCTCTGGGGAGGAGCGATCATCCTGAGCGCGCTTATGGACCGGGACGTCGCCCCCGACGCCGCCCACGTGATCGGCGAGCTGATGGCGATGGCCTTCGGCGCCTGCCTCCTCGCCCTGGGCACGCGCACCCTCGTGCGGCGCTTCCGCTAGCGAGCCCTCCTAGGCCTCGCCGGTGGCGCGGTCGGCGAAGCGGTCGGCCAGGGCGGCGATCGTCAGCGACGGGTTGGGGCCGACCGGCCCCGGCATGACCGAGCCGTCGGCGATCGTGAAGCCCGGGTGGCCGAAGACCTCGCCGTACGGGTCGACAACGCCTTCCGCGACCGAGTCTCCCATTGGGCAGCCGCCGAGCGGGTGCACGGTGATGAGCCGACCGAGGTACCAGGTCGGATTCCGCTCGAACTTGGCACCGAGGGCTTCGGCGATCTGGCGGCCGAAGTCCCCCAGGCGGTTGAAGAAGGGGCCCGATTTGCCCTTCACCCAGTCGACCTGGAGCTTGCCGTCGCTGAGGCTCATCGTCCCGTCCGGGATGTCGCGGCCCATGCCGAGGAGCGGCAGCGAGCCGGAGGAGACCCGGGTCTCGGAAAGGAGCTGCGAGACCTCGGCGGAGAGGTCGACCTCGGGCTTGCGGCGCAGCAGCCCGAAGACGATCCGCGCCGCCGCCCGGCGGAAGCGCCACAGCGCCCCCGGGCCCTGCGTCCCCTGCACGAGCCAGCTGACGAACTCGGGGTAGCCGGCGTCCTCGATGTAGAACCCGCGGCCGTCACCGCCGTCGAGCTCGTCCGGGACGCTGAGCGCGCCCGTGATCACCGGCCCGCGGTGGGCTTCCAGTGGCCGGTCGGCCCCGAGCGCGAACGTGAGGAGGTCGCCGTTGCCGCCGAAGCGCGTGCCGAGCCTGGCGCTCAGCGCCGGGAAGTTGTCCCGGCACTTGAGGAGGAGGTACGTCGAGCCCAGCGTCCCGGCGGCCAGGATGAGGCGGTCGCAGGTCAGCTCGCGCTCCGGCCGCACGCGTGGGTCACGTGTGTCGATCTTCCTGCCCTCGTCGGCGACGTCGTGCTCGACGTAGCGCACGACGTAGCCGCCGCCCTCTCGCGGCGCCAGCGACCGCACCTCGCGTCGCGTCCAGATCTCCGCGCCGAGCCGCTTCGCGGCGGAGAGGTAGTTGTAGTCGAGCGTGTTCTTCGAGCCGAAGTTGCAGCCGATGTCGCACTCGCCGACGAGGCGGCAGGTATAGCGCTGCTCGCGGTGCAGGTTCGGCTGCTCCTCCGCAATCGGAACCCCGACGGCCGGCGCCTCGCCCTCGTTGGCAAACGTGACCGCAAGCTTCGGGAGGATGAATTCGCGCCCGAGCTTTTGCCCCACGTCCCGAAACGCGGCTGTTTTGAGTGTCGTGTCAGCGAACGGGTACCGTTGCCCGTTCAGCATCGCCTCGGCACGGTCGTAGTGCGGGTCGAGGTCTGCGCGAGACACGGGCCAGCTCTCGTAGCCACCGTTGGCGAGGTCTTCCTTGACGAACCAGCGCTCGGGCTTGCGCAGGAGGACGTTCGCGTAGATGAGCGAGCCGCCGCCGAGGCCGCTCGAGACCACGGCCCCGATCCCTGTGAAGGACCAGACGTTGAACATCCCGTAGAGGCCCTCGCTCGGGTCCCAGAAGGCCTTCGCGAGCTCGCGCGGCCCCCGCGGGAAGGAGCCGGGTGGATAGGGCTTGCCGCGCTCGAGCACGCACACGGACTGCCCGGCTTCGGCCAACCGGTAGGCGAGGACGGAGCCGCCGAAGCCGGAGCCGACGACGATCGCGTCGAAGTGCGTGTCGCTCACCGCCACGTCGCGCGCGAGGCTAAGCGGGACGGAAGCGGCGCGCAAGCCGTCTGGAAGGTGTCACACCGTTGGGGGTTGACAAGCACCCACGGCTATCACCACACTTCAACGCAACTTGACGAGGCACGTCCCCACATCGCCTAGCGCCATCGGCTCCGTCCGGGCGCTCGCGCTCGTCCTCGTCGTCATCCTCATCGGCATTCTCCCCCTCTAGGGGGAGAACACTGCTCACGCGCCGAGCAGGCGCACACGCCGACCGAACCCCAGGAGTAATGCGCCTCCGTAGCGAGGCAGAGAGGATGAGCAGTGAGCCGCAGAATCACGATCTTCGACACGACTTTGCGCGACGGCGAGCAGTCGCCCGGCATCGCGCTGTCGCCGGACGAGAAGGTGGAGATCGGGACGCAGCTCGAGCGGCTCGGAGTCGACATCGTCGAGGCAGGGTTCGCAGTCTCCTCCCCCGGAGACTTCGAAGGCGTCAGGGCAGTCGCCGCCGCAGTCGAGCGTCCCACCGTCGCCTCCCTCGCGCGGACGCGCAAGGAGGACATCGATGCAGCCGCGGAAGCTCTCGCGGACGCGCGCAGGTCGCGCATCCACGTCTTCATCGCCACCAGCCCCATCCATATGGAGCGCAAGCTCCGCCTCGAGCCCGAGGAGGTCGTCGACCAGACACGCTGGGCGGTCGGGTACGCCCGCAGCCTCGCCGACGAGGTCGAGTTCTCCTGCGAGGACGCGACCAGGTCCGAGTCGCATTTCGCGGCGCGAGTCTGCGGCGAGGCCATCCGCGCCGGCGCGACGACGGTCAACCTCCCCGACACTGTCGGCTACTGCCTTCCGCACGAATACGCGGACTTCCTCCGCGAGGTCTCGAGGCTCTGCCCCGAGCTCGAGCACGCCGAGCTCTCCGTCCACTGCCACGATGACCTCGGCCTCGCCGTCGCCAACACGCTGGCCGGCGTCCAGGCCGGCGCGACCCAGGTCGAGGCCACGATCAACGGCCTCGGCGAGCGGGCCGGCAACGCCGCGCTCGAGGAGGTCGTCATGGCCCTGCGCGTCCGACGGACGGCCTTCGGCGTCCATACCGACGTCAACGTCGTCGAGATCGGCCGCTCGTCGCGCCTGGTCGAAGAGCTGACCGGCTACCGCGTGCAGCGGAACAAGGCGATCGTGGGCGCGAGCGCGTTCGCCCACGAGGCCGGCATCCACCAGGACGGGATGCTCAAGGACGCCGCGACCTACCAGATCATGGATCCGACCGAGCTCGGCCTCGTCATGTCGCTGCCGCTCGGGAAGCATTCGGGCCGCCACGCGTTCGCGCGGGCGTGTGCCGAAGCCGGGATCAAGCTCGCGCGCGACGAGGTCAACGAAGCGTTTGCGCGATTCAAGGCACTTGCCGATACACGGAAGCACGTGACGCTCGGCGACGTGTTCGAGGAGGTGAGCGTGCGATGAGGAAGAAGCGCTACACAGTCGCCTGTCTCTCTGGAGACGGCATCGGGCCGGAGGTGACCGCCGAGGCGAGCCGCGCGCTCGCGGTCGTCTCGGGAATGCACGGCTTCCAGGTGGACGAGGTGCACGTCCCCTTCGGCGGCGACGCCCTGCGCAGGTTCGGGCATCCCCTCCCGCCCGTGGCCCGGGCGGCGTGCGCCGAGGCCGACGCCATGCTGGTCGCCGCCACACGCGAGCCGGCGCTCGAGGTGCTGAAGGCCGAGCTCGACCTCCGCTGGCGGATCACGCGGGTCTGCGCGCGCGGCAGCGAGCTGGCCGTGGTCAGCCCGCTCCCGGACGACGCCGTCCAGCTGGCAGTCGACCGCGCCTACAGGCTCGCCTTCACGCGGCGCGCCCATCTCACCTCCGTGGGGACGAGCGCCCGCTGGCAGGCGGCCTTGGAGGCGGCGGCCGAGCGGTGGGACGGCGTCCTCGTCGAGCATCTTCCCTTCGAGGCCGCGGTGACGAGGCTGCTGCACGACCCGGCGAGCTTCGACGTCATCGCCAGCGAGCAGCCGTTCGCCGAGGCGCTGGCGAGCACGGCCGCCTTTGCCCATAAGGGGACGCGCATGGTCGCTTCGGGCCGGGTCGGTCCTGACGGCAAGGGCATGTTCGGGCCGACGCACGGCTCGGCGCTCGAGATCGCCGGTCAGGGCGTGGCCAACCCGAGCGCGATGCTGCTCGCGGCGGCGCTCATGCTCGGCGAAGGGCTGGGCGAGCGGAGTGCGGCGCGAACGCTCGAGCTGGGAGTGCTCGAGACCGTGGAGACCGGCGTCCGTACGCCGGACATGCTCTCCTCGGGCGCGGGCGCGACGACGCGTGAGTTCATGGACCACCTGCTCGCCGGGCTTCCGGCGGCCCGGCGGGACACCGAGTTCGCGGGAGCCGTGGCGTGAGGATGCTCGGCTCCGACGCGATCCTGCGCTCGCTCGAAGCCGAGCGTGTCGACATCGCCTTCGGCATCCCGGGCGGCGCCATCCTCCCGCTCTACGACGCCTTCGCCCGCGGTACCACCGTCCGCCACGTTCTCGCTCGTCACGAGCAGGGCGCCGGACACATGGCCGAGGGCTATGCGCGCGCGTCGGGCAAGGTCGGCGTCGCTCTCGCGACGTCCGGCCCGGGCGTCACCAACCTCGTCACGCCGATCGCGGACGCGTGGATGGACTCGACGCCGCTCGTCTGCATCACCGGCCAGGTGCGGACGAGCTTGATCGGCACCGACGCGTTCCAGGAGACGGATGCGACCGGCATCACGCTCCCGATCGTGAAGCACTCGTGGCTCGTGCAGAACGTCGAAGAACTCCCGCACGTGATCAAGGCGGCCTTCCACGTCGCCCGAACCGGGCGTTCTGGCCCGGTCCTCGTGGACGTCGCCAAGGACGTGCAGGAGGCGGAGATCGACTTCACGTACCCCCATCAAGTCGATCTCCCTGGGTGGAGACCACCTGCCAGTGTCCACCCGCGACAGGTT
>Ga0081538_10000421_pt1 | contig 47733 bp, 45 predicted proteins | sample TabmetS5T2R1_FD_71022 | JGI IMG/M metagenome (GOLD analysis project Ga0081538, IMG submission 71022) | Tabebuia heterophylla rhizosphere microbial communities from the University of Puerto Rico - S5T2R1 | ecosystem: Host-associated > Plants > Roots > Rhizosphere ... | reverse complement strand
CCAGGCCAGGCGCCGGTCGTGCTCGCCGACCAACCGGTGGCGGATGCCGTCGAGCCGGTCGTGTTGGCGTGTCACCTCTACGATCAGCTCGCCGAGTGTGGCGTTGTCGAGGTCGTCGAGGTCGAGGGCGGCTAGGGCGTCGATGGCTGACCGCAGCTCGCCCATCGGCCTCCCCTCCCCCTACTGCTCGAACGTATGTTCGTAGAGTAGCAGGTTGGATCGGTCCTCGCTAGGCGTTTTCTACGTTTGGTGGGGATTGTTGAGGCGATCCCACGCCTGCGCCTTAAGCTGTCGACGCGTGCCGCTGCCGCTCGCCTGACAGCGGCAGCGGCGTGACCTTGGGCTTGCGCGCTCACGCCTCCATGGTGGCTGCCACCTCTGCTCGGCGACCCTGTCGGCGCTCCCGGCTGACGAGCGGGAGCAGCTATTCACCGGCTGGTCCAAGGAGTCGGTCTTCGCTCAATTCCCACATGGCTGGCCTGTAGGGAGCGTGCCGTCAGCGAGCCGTCGCGGATGCGTAGCAGCGAGCTGTACTTCGATTTTCCCGCCGGCCGGATCGCTGCCCGCCCCGGCCGGCCGGGACCGACCGGCTGCTCGTAGTGGATCGAGCGGCCATTTGGGTCTCCTCCGGCCCGACTTCGCCTTCTCCATGCCGACCTCGCTCAAGTCCTTGACCACACGCCGGCAGCGTGATCGTCTACCCTTCGCTGACGGCACCGCCCACACCGCGAGGGCTGGCGCGTCGAAAAAGGATAGTACCGATAATCCACTCTAACCGGCCAAAACGCCCATGCACTACCGAGGAGTTACTGCAAAACCGCCCGCCCAGACGACCCTCTTGCATCCTCTGACCAGCGCCTTTACCCTCGGGCTCATCACCCCGTAGAGGGATTGAAACGCGAGTTGTTGACGGCGGGTGTGGTGTGGGTGGCGCAGGTTGCTCATCACCCCGTAGAGGGATTGAAACGCAACCTGCGAGATAAGCCAGACCAGCGCGAGCGCTCCTCGTTGCTCATCACCCCGTAGAGGGATTGAAACGCACCGGAACTGCCCCCTACGCGCACAGGTGGGGAGAGGTTGCTCATCACCCCGTAGAGGGATTGAAACGGCTGAATCTGACCGGCGAGCAAGTCGGTGGCGTCAGTTGCTCATCACCCCGTAGAGGGATTGAAACAAGAAGTATTGGTACAGGTACTTTGCGTATGGCATGCCGGTTGCTCATCACCCCGTAGAGGGATTGAAACGCCTAGAGGATGGTTCCACCGAAAACAAGAGATTGGTGTTGCTCATCACCCCGTAGAGGGATTGAAACCGGTGATGATGGCTTGCGCCGTCATGCTCGTAGCCCCCGTTGCTCATCACCCCGTAGAGGGATTGAAACATCCAAAAGAGCATGTCATTGTGCGCCTGCGGATCGAGTTGCTCATCACCCCGTAGAGGGATTGAAACCTGCAACCTGGCGAGGGTGCAGAACTTGCTGAGGATTGGCCACGTTGGCGGATAGGCGGCCTGACCGATGCTCAAGTCGGCCGGGCCACGCTGTGTATGGCGCTTTCTCCGGACGGCATTGTTCGTCGCCGTTCGCGGCTAAAATGTCGTTGGCGCTGCGGGTGCTGCATCTTGACCGGCTCTCACACGGCCAACACCTGGCATTACTTACAGAGCAAGCGCCCAGTGTGTTGGGCGGGTGAGCGATGGCGGCAACTTTGTGACGGTATCGCCCTTCGCCGAACTGAGCTGAGATTGGGTGAGGAAGAGACTGTCGGTGAGGTCGGCGCCGCTGAGATCAGCGTTTCTGAGGTCAGCCCCGGTCAGGTCGGCCACTCTCAGGTCGGCGTTCCTGAGGTCGGCTCCGATGAGGTACGCCCCTCTCAAGTTGGCGCCTCTCAGGTCGGTGCCTTTGAGGTTGGCCCCGATGAGGTCGGCTCCTCTGTGATCCTTCTGGCGCGTCACTTTGGCCCGCACCAACTCGCTCGCGCGTCGCAGCAGGGCATTGACCTCTCGCCGGTGTGCTGCCACGTCCAGTTCTCTGAGCGCGCCAGGACTGCCATGAGTGAGGCGCTCGGTCTCGTCCAGCGCGAGCTGAAGCTCGCCGTGGATCGGGCGAGCCGGTTGCAGCGCCAACGCTTCGGTCAGATACCAGAGCAGCTCATGGAGTTGGCGCATGATCGGGAACACGTCGAACATCTGTTTTGCGGTCCGCGCGTCCTGACGCCAGTCCTGCCCGCCAAAGGTGACTTGAGAGACCTTTTGCCCCGCGCCGAAGCAGTCGTAAACAGTGCAACCCGAAAAGCCCTGTTGCCTGAGATGCCTATAGATGGCGCAGCGGAAGTCCGATTGCAGATTGGGACAGGCTCGCCCGGCTTCTTTGTCGATCGCAAAGTCTGCCGAGGCGGAGAAGGGCAGTGCGACACAGCACAGTCCGAAGCAGCTCTCGCAGTCGGCTCGTAGGCTGAGGCGACTCTTGCCGTGGAAAGGTGTTGCATGCTCGTGTTTCTCGGACAATACGCGCAACTTTTGTTGCATGGTGCGCACCGCTTCTCGGCGTGCCAGGTGGATGCTGCCGTCCGGTGCCTTTGCTCGCCTATTCACGGCTAGGATCAATGATCGCATCGGCGTCAGCGCGCAGGGCTGCAGGATCAACCGGTGGCAGCCGCCTCCTGTTCGCCAGCAGCGTCGATGCGCTCAACGGTGGCCGGGGCACGGGACGGGGTTGGACTATGGCTCGTTGTTGCGGTCGTTGTCTGGGTGCGGGATGGCAATAATGTCCAAGCCATCGATGTTGGCGAAATCCTCGGCGTTGCAGGTATAGATAGCAAGATCGTTGGCTATGGCTACGGCGGCGATCATCGCGTCGTAGGCGCGGGCTTTGGTCTTGCGGCCGGTCCGGCGCAAGGATGCTGCCACATGGCCGAACGCCCTGGCCGCATGAGCGTCGAACGGCAGGGGGTCGAAGTCCGCCTCTGCCTGCTGCACATGTGCCTGCCTGGCGGCCCGCTCTTCCTCCGACGTAGCGACCAAGGGTCCAACTGAGAGTTCTGCCAGGGTGATCGTCGAGATGAGCGGTTCTTCGGGTAGCGCCGAGGCGTCACTGACGCGTGGAAGCAGGATGACCGTGCTGGTGTCGAGCAGTCCGTGCTTAGCTCGCCTGCTCACAGCGAGGGATCGATGATCGCATCGATGTCAGCGCGCAGGGCCTCAGGATCAACGGGTGGCAGCCGCCTCCTGTTCGCCAGCAGCGTCGATGCGCTCAACGGTGGTCGTGGTACAGGGCGTAGCTGGGCAACCGGAACACCGGCGCGAGTCACTGTCAACGTCTCGCCCCTAGTCACGCGCTCGACAACCTCGCCGCCGTGGTTGCGTAACTCGCGGATGGTCACCTCTTCTTTGCTCATGCAAGGGATCGTATCACACGTGAGACATCTATCTTCGACAGGGTGCGACATAGGGGCCAGGCTCTCCCCATGTGCTCGGGAGAACAGGCCGGTGGGCGGCGGGCACCGTCACGCGCTCCTGGCGCACATGGGGGGCGTCCTATCCCCACTTTCGTGCTAACGTCACCGGTCAAGCTCGGGCATCATGGATAGGGCGGAAGGAGCGGGCGCAATGCGGTTGGTCGCCAGCGTGAGCACGGCCGATGAGGCCATCAGGTGGGAGGACCTGCACGGCCCAGGCCGGGGGATTGTGTACGCGGCCTTGCGGGAGTACGCGCCTGCGCTGGGCACGCGGATCCACGACCGGGGATGGGGGCCGTGGGGTCTGGTGCCGTTCGCGGTGGGCCCGCCGGAGTTCCCCCGGGCGCCGCGCCGGAAAAAGGTCTACGCCGCCGCGGGGATCGGGACGGTGGAGTTCGCCAGCCCGTTGCCGGAGGTGCTGGAGGCGGTCGCCCGGTGCCTCCAGCGGGGCGGCACGCTGGCGTGGGCGCGGACCACGCTCGTGATCGAGGCGCTGGACGTGGTCGCGCCACCCGCGTTCAGCGATGGTGTGGCGCGGTTCACGACCAGCACGGCGGTGCTCGTGAAGGGTGGCGATCAGTATCTACTGCCGGGCGCGGACGGCTACGAGTTCCTGCTGGCCAAGAACCTGGAGAAGAAGGCCGACACGCTCGGGCTGCCAACGGACCTGACCTGCGAGGTGACCTGGGCGGGCACCCGGCGGCTGCTCCGCGTCGGGGGCGCGCCCAAGGTCGGCGCGCCCCTTGGCTTGCGGGTGACCGCCGCGCCGGAGGTCCTCTCGGCTCTGTGGTCGTGGGGCGTCGGTCAGCTCAACTCGGCTGGCTTCGGGCTGGTACGGGCATGACAGCGGCACCTCCCGGCCCGGTGCGGTTGTCGCCGCACCCGCTGCAGCGGGCTGGCGCGTTCGCGCTCGCGCGCCTGGCCGGGGTGGCGCACCCGTCCGCGATCACCGAGGCGCAGCTGACCGCTGTCGTCGAGCGGATGACCAACCACGCGGTCGAGGCGGCGCGGGTCAAGTCTGCGAGCAAGAGCCCGGATCCCGGCGCGTACTGGTGGAAGATGCTTCAGGCGTGCTACCCGAACGCTCCCGAGACGCATCTCAGTCGCCACAAATGGTCGAACCTCGATGAGCGGATCCATCAAGGCCGTGCGTTGCCAGGCGAGCCGCTCGATCCACCGGTGCCGTGCGTCTTCTGTGGCGGCCCAGCGGTGCGCCTCGTTGGGAAACCCCACTTCCCGCTGCTGACCTCGGTCGAGCACCGCAACGTCACCGCGCCGGGCGTGCCCGGATTTCCCCTGTGCCGGGGGTGCCTGGCGTCCGGGTGGGCGATCCCCTACGCGTCCCGCCACTACGGGCTGCTGGCGGTGTTCGACAGCTCGGACGAGCAGATCGCGGCTGAGTTCGTGGCCGAGGCGGTGGACGCGAACCTGCAGATGATCGACCTCATGGCCACTGACCCGCCCGCGCGGGAGCGGCACGGCGCGGAGGAGGTCGCGGTCACTGTGCTGCGCCGGCACGGCTCCCAGGCGCGGGCGGGCCCCCGCCCGGAGGACTTCGTCGCGCTGGTCCTGTTCCGCAACGGCAACCAAGAGCCCGACCTGTCCCTGCGGTACATGGACGGGCGCCGCTGTGACTTCGTGTGCACCCTCGACACCCGTGACGTGGTCCGCAAGGGGTGGGACGCCGCGGCGCGGCTGCTCACCCGCGTCGACCGCAAGGGCGCTGTCCAGCATCACGGGGTGACCATGCTCGCCCGCGCGCTGTTCGCCGAGTCTGACGCGGAGTTCCTGCGGCGGCTGACCGCTGCGGCGCGGCGGGGCGTGGGCGGTGGGGGAGCGGCGGCGCTCGATGACCTCGCGATCCACTACCTCAGGAAGGTGTCCACCATGCAAGACCATGAGATCGCCCGGATCACGGCCGTGGCCGAGCGCGTGGCGGGGCTGCTCGCCACGGAGACCGCCAAGGGGCCGTTCCACGAGTTCGCCTTGGCGCAGAGCCCCGCCGAGCTGCGCCGCTGGTTCCGCCAACAGGCGGTGCCGTGGCTGCTGCAGAGCGGCCATGACGAGCCGCTGCTCAGCCCCGAGGAGTTCCTCGTGTTATTCCCCGAGGACGGCGGCTGGTGGCAGCGGGACCTGCTGTTTATCGCGGTCGTCGCCGGCCTGCATGCCCGGGGGTGGCGGCCTGACCATGCGGATCTAGAGGCCCTTGAGGACAAACACGCGAGTGAGCAGGAGGTCGACGCATGAGCTACCTGGCAGGCAAGATCGTGATCGAGGTGCGCGCTGGCGCGCCCAACAACGGCAAGGGCGAGGGCATCCTCGCCCCGGTCAAGCAGACACGGGTCGGCCGTGACACGTACCCCTACGTCTCCGCGCAGTCGTGGCGGCGGTGGCTGCGGGACACGCTCGCGTTGACGGCGGCGGCCTCGCCGGTCACCAGGTCCGGCAGCGGCAAGCACCAGCAGGCCTACACCGCGGGCGAGCCCTACCGGTACCTGGACGACGACCTGTTCGGGTTCATGCGGGCGGTCAAGGACCAGGAGACCCAGCGCGACACGGTGATCGCGACCGGCACGCTGATGGCGGTCGCCCCGACCCGGCCCACCGAGGACTTCGGCACGATGTCGCGGGGCATGGCGGCCGACGAGCGGCCGGTCCTGCACGGGCACGAGTTCTACACCGCCGACCTGGCCGCGGACCTGCTGATCGACGCGCCGAGCGTCGGCACGTTCTCGCTGGGCGGCAACGGCGTGCGCACGAACCTGCTGGACGCGCAGGCGGATGAGGCGCGCAGGCTCGGCGCGGCCGACGTGGAGTTCCGCGGCGTGCCCGCGGTTCGCCTGCCGGTCGAGGAGCGGCGGGAGCGCCTAGCGGTCCTGCTGGAGGCGCTCGCCGCGCTGCGCGGCGGCGCGAAGCACGCGGCGCATTACGGCGACCGCACTCCCGCCTGGCTGCTGCTGGTGCCGATGAGGGGCGGGATCAACCCGTTCGGCCGGGTCGTGTCCGCCGAGCGGTCGGCCACCCGCATCGACGTCGACGTGCTCCGCGCCGAGCTGGACGCCTGGGCTGACGAGGTCGACGGGCCGGCGCTGATCGGCTGGGCGCCCGGCTACCTGCCTGACCAGCGGGAGGAGGCCACCCACCGCCTCGCGGGCCTGCTCACCGATGGGCGCGCCGTGATCGGGCATCCCCGCCGGGTGCTCCGCGACGCTGCCGAGCAGCTGCGCAACGGCGCGCTCGACCACTGGCTGAGTGACCCGCTGCCGGCGCGGCCGTGACCGCCGCCGGCCCCGGCCCTGAGCCGCTGGCGTTGCGGTGGCGGCTGCACGCGCCGGTCGCGTCGTTCCGCAACCCGCTGTTCGCGGGCGTGCAGGTCGGGCTGCCGGTGGTGCCTCCCTCGACGGTGCGGGGGTTGCTGGCCGCCGTGGCCGGCGGCTGGGCGCAGCTGGGGAGCCTGATGGTCGGCATCGCGTTCACCGCCGCCGGGCGGGGCATTGACCTGGAGACGTTCCACCCGCTGCTCGCCAACGGGAGGCGGCCACCCCCCGGCAAGACCGGTGGCCCCAAACCTCTCGACCGGGAGTTCCTGGTGGGCGCTGATCTGACCGTCTGGATCCTCGCGGGCGATCTGGACCGGTGGGCGGCGGCGGTGCGGCGGCCGGTGTGGCCGCTGCGGCTCGGGCGCTCGCAGGACCTGGTCCACCCGTCCCGCCCCCAGCTGGTGCGGCTGTCGCGGGGCCGGGACGCGGTCCAGGGCGGCGCCTTGGTGCCGTCGGGCGCGGCAGCCGCCAGCGGCAGGCTGTACCGGTTGCCGGTCGCGGTGTCGGTCGACCGCCGGCTGGCCCGGTGGGGGGACTTCGTCTGGGACGGCGAGTCCGGCGGGCGCACGGTCCTGGCGTCTGGCGGCGCGTACGCCGACCCGGACGGCAACCTCGTCTGCCCGATCGGGATGGACGCAGCGTGACGGGCGGCCAGCTCGGGCAGCTGTGGGCGAAAAGCGCTGGGGAGGATCGCACCCTGGCGACCCACCTGTTGGAGGCCGAGGCCGCCTGCCAGGACGTCGAGCGGCGGATCGGCGCGCTGGCGGTGGTGCGCGATCCCAGCCGCTTTTGGCGCTGGGCGCGCCTGGCTACGCTGCTGCACGACGCCGGCAAGGCCGCGCGGGGCTTCCAGGTGATGGTGCGCAACCCGGCCTTCACCGGCGACGGCGTACTTGGCTCACCGTGGGGCCAGCGCCACGAGGTCCTGTCGCTCGGCTTCGCCGCGCAGGTGTGCGCTGGGCTCGATCCTGGCGAGCTGCTCTGGATCGCCACCGGCGTCGTGACTCACCACCGGGCGCTGTTCGCCGGACCGTTGGGCGACGACCGGTGGGCCATTGACGCCTGCTACGGCGCCGACCCGGCGGGGCGCTGCGAGGACGGTTTCGGCGGGCAGGTGAGTCCCGCCGACCACGACGCCTTGGTGAGTTGGCTCGCCGAGCAGGCGGGGCTGCCGGCCCCGCCCGCCCCCGCCGAGCCCGAGCCGCTGCACACCCGCACCGCGCGGCTGCTCGGCGGCGTGCTACGCCGCTGGCGCCTGGTCGCGCCTGCCGATGGGCTCACCGCGGTGCTGCTGCAGGGCGCGGTCACGATGGCCGATCACCTGTCGTCGGCGCACTCGCCGCTCGACGCTCAGATGCCGCTGCCCCCCAGCTACCTCGCCGAGCGCGAGCGCCGCTCCCCGGGGTTCCGGGCGCGCGCGCACCAGCGGCAGGCGGCGCAGGTGGGCGGGCATGTGGTGGTCGTCGCGCCCACGGGCTCGGGCAAGACCGAGGCGGCGCTGGCCTGGGCGGGGGAGCAGACCAGCCGCCTGCCAGGGCAGCCGCGCATCTTCTACGTCCTGCCGTACTTGGCCTCCATCGACGCGATGGCCGGCAGGCTGCAGGAGGATCTGGGCACCACCGCCATCGGGCTGTCCCACAGCAAGGCCGCCCAGTCGATCCTGGCCGCCTCGCTCGGCGAGGAGGGCGCGGCCCGCAAAGCGCGCGCACGCGACGCCGCGACCCGGCTGTTCCGCGAGCGGATCCGGGTCGGCACGCCCTACCAGCTGCTGCGGGGCGCGCTCGCCGGCCCTGCGTACGCCTCGGTCCTGCTGGACACCGCCAACTCGGTGTTCGTGTTCGACGAGCTGCACGCGTACGAGGCCCGCCGCTTCGGCTGGATCCTCGCGGCGATGCGGCTGTGGGAGCGCCTGGGCGGGCGCATTGCGATCACGTCGGCCACGCTGCCGCACCCGATCCGCGCGCTGGTGGAGGAGACGCTCGACGGGCCGGTCACGCTCGTCCGCGCCGACCCGCGGTACGCCAGCGAGCTGCGCCGCCACCGCGTCCACGTCCACGAGGGGCGCCTGGACGACCCCGAGGCGCTCGCCCGCGCCCATGCCGCGGTGGAGGCGGGCCTGGCGGTGCTGGTGATCGCCAACACCGTCCGCCGCGCCCAAGAGGTCTACGGGCTGCTCGCGCCCGCCGCCCGGGACCGGCACGGCGAGGGCGACCCGGCGGCGGCCATGCTGCTCCACTCGCGCTTCCGCACCCGGGACCGCAAGCGCAAAGAGGAGTTGCTGGCCGCGCGCTACGGCACCCGCGCCGCTGGCGAGGCGCGGCCCGGGGGGCTGCTCGTGGCCACGCAGGTGGTGGAGGTCTCGCTGGACGTCGACTTCGATGTCCTGCTCACCGACGCCGCCCCGCTCGACGCGCTGCTCCAGCGGTCCGGGCGCGTCAACCGGCTGGGCCACCGGCCCCCGGCCGACGTCCACGTGCACGCGGGGGTGGTCGACGACAGCGCGGAGGCGGTCGACGGCATCTACCCACCTGAGGCCGTCGCCCTGGCGGTGGAGATCCTGCGGGATCGCCATGGCCAGGTGGTGGCCGAGGCCGCGGTCGAGGGATGGCTGACCGAGGTGTACCAGAGCGCCTGGGGGCGCGAGTGGGCCGGCCAGGTGCGGGAGGCGCGCGACCAGTTCAACGCGGATTTCCTGACCTACGAGCGGCCTTTCCAGGACCGCAGGCACCTCGCCGACCTGTTCGACCAGCTGTTCGAGGGCTTCGAGGTGCTGCTCCGCAGCGACGTTGAGCTGTACCGCAGCGAGGCAGAGGAGGACCCGTTGCTCGCGGCGTCGTTGCTGATCCCGATGTCGCAGCGGTGGGTGTTGGGCCATGCCACGCCAGAGAAGGTCGCGGGAGGCCGTGTGCTGGTGATCGACGCGGACTACGACGACGAGCACGGCTTGGACACGCGCTCAATCGCCCGCTCGCCTGAGCGCGTCCGAGGAGTTCAGCAATGAGTCGTGCGGAGCGCGGTTTCGGTGGCCCTTGCCGCCGAAACCGCCTCAGATCCTCACAGTGCAGGATGAGCGGACGTAAAGGTCGTGCCTCGTCGGGTGGAGCGACCTAAAAGGATCTTCGTGAGCGGAACCCGACGAGGCACGACCCCTCGTGAACACCTTTACCCCACCGCGTCCCAGCGGGATCCTGCACTATCCCTTGACGCGGCGGACGATCCGGGTGCCGTTTGACGAGCAGGCCGAGGCGGAGGCCGTCGCTGACCGGGCGCGCGTCGTCGAGGTCGTTGGCCGCGGCACCGCTCCCGAGCGGATCGAGCGGCGGGGGTGCAAAGGCTGCGCGTATCTCACCTACTGCTGGGGGACGGACTCATGAGCATCCGCGAGCGCACCTACTGGCTGTCGGGCGCGGCCCGCCTGCGCCGCAAAGACGACAGCCTCGTGTTCGAGCTGGCCGACGGCACCGCAGTCCCGGTGCCGGTCACCGATATCGCCGATATCGTCACGACCGCGCCGGTGGACCTCAACACCGCCACCATGGCGTTGCTCCGCAAGCACGAGATCGCGGTCCATGTGCTTGATCACTACGGGAACTATGCGGGCATGGTCGCCCCGGCGTCGGAGCACTGCTCTGGCGAGATCGTCCGGAGACAGGTGTTGGCGGCGGAGGATCCCGGGCGTTGCCTCGTGATCGCCCGCGCGATTGTGCTTGCCACCGCGTTCAACGTCCGTTGGGTCCTCGGCCCGGAGCAGCTTGACTCTCCATACGCTCGCTTTGTTGACGCAGCCCAGCGCGCCGAGTCGACGCCCGAGCTGATGGCCGCTGAGGGGAACTTCCGGCGCACCTGCTGGGCGTTTCTGGATACCAAACTGCCGGAGTGGCTCTGTTTACACGGGCGCAGCCGCAGGCCGCCGGAGAACCCGGCGAACGCGTTCATCAGCTTCGTGAACGCGCTGATCTACTCCCGGGCGCTGACCGCCATCCGGCTGACGCCGCTGCACCCTGGCATAGGGTTCCTGCATTCCACGATGGCTCGCCGCCGCTTTACCCTGGCGCTCGACTTGGCCGAGCACTTCAAACCGATCTTCGCGGAGCGGCTGCTATTGCGCGCCGCGCACCAGCGGTCGTTGGCGACGGCGGACTTCGATAGCCAGGCGAATGTCTCGCTGCTCTCGGACGCCGGCCGGAAGAAGGTGCTCGCCATGGTCAGGGACGAGCTTGACACCACCGTCCACCACCGTGGCCTGCAGCGCAGGGTCCGTTATGAGGAGCTGTTCCACCTGGAGGCGCTCAAGCTGGTCCGTGCCGTCCTCGAGGGCCAGCCGTTCAAGCCGTTCAAAGTGTGGTGGTAAGCCTTGTACGCCGTGTTGGTCTACGACGCCGGGGACACCCGCAACCAAGACGCTCTCAAGATCTGCCGGCGCTACCTGCACTGGGTGCAGAACAGCGTGTTCGAAGGCCCGCTCACCCCAGCGCAGCTCCGCCTCCTGCAGGCCGACCTCACCCGAGCGCTTGACCAGACAGCCGACAGCGTGATCGTCTACCTGCTCGCTGACGGCACCGCCCACACCCGCGAGGTCTGGGGCATCGAAAAGGGTAATACAGACAATCTACTCTGAGCGGACGAAACTCCTATGCACTACCGACGAGTCACTGCAAAACCGCCCCGCCAAACGGCCCTCTTGCGCCCCCTGACCTGCGCCTTTACCATCGGGTTGCTCATCACCCCGTAGAGGGATTGAAACCTAAGGCGGCTTCCATGTGCGCTTGGTCCGCATGGGGTTGCTCATCACCCCGTAGAGGGATTGAAACCTCTACCTCATCTTGTCCCGTAGTTCCCGTTGTCCCCTGTTGCTCATCACCCCGTAGAGGGATTGAAACTGCGGCCTTCGACCGTGACCGGGCTGGAGCACGTAGGGTTGCTCATCACCCCGTAGAGGGATTGAAACGCGTCCCATTCAAGGCTCAAGTCGCTGGGGCTCATGGTTGCTCATCACCCCGTAGAGGGATTGAAACAGACAATGACTGTATCACTGCGTGAGCTAATTACCGGTTGCTCATCACCCCGTAGAGGGATTGAAACTAGGAGGCTAAGCCGCCAAGCCAACAGCCTGGCTCCGTGCTTGTTGCTCATCACCCCGTAGAGGGATTGAAACTCCGCGACCCGGTGCGCGCGGACGCGCGCGAGGTAGGTTGCTCATCACCCCGTAGAGGGATTGAAACCTGGTGCTCATCTCAACCCCCCCACGTCCCGCAATAGTTGCTCATCACCCCGTAGAGGGATTGAAACTGTGCGTGTTGGCGCTGGTGGAGGCGTCGCTATATTGTTGCTCATCACCCCGTAGAGGGATTGAAACTGATGGTGTTGTCATTCGCCATGGGAGTCCCCTTGCCGTTGCTCATCACCCCGTAGAGGGATTGAAACAAGAACCATGGGTTTGGGCTCCATTCTTGGGCTATTTGTTGCTCATCACCCCGTAGAGGGATTGAAACAGTAAGAACCATGTATGTTTAGTTTTCTTTATTCCGTTGCTCATCACCCCGTAGAGGGATTGAAACATCATAAATCGCTGAGGCGCCGTGAGCCTGTTGCGGGTTGCTCATCACCCCATAGAGGGATTGAAACTAATCGGCAAGTCGCAGGTTATGTATTTAGGCGCGTGTTGCTCATCACCCCATAGAGGGATTGAAATCTGGCTTTTAGGTGCGCGAGCTGATGTTGCGCGGCGTGCCCATCACCTCGTGGGCGGTTTTCCTCTTGATCCAGAGGAAAACCGCCCTGCTCATCGGCCTTGACAGCTGCTGGTCACCGTTTTCCTGCACATGAGAAGGAAAACGGTGACATACCGCAAAACGAAACACAAAAGTCTTAGCAGCCACCCACTGAAGCCGACAATCTCCCACCCCCAAGCCGAAGGCTGCGCGCCGTAGCCCGGAGTTGCTCGTCAAACTCTTGGACGTAGGACAGGCCAGCCCAATCATCAGGGAAGTCCGACCGGGCCGCGATGAGACCCTGAAGGCCGATCACTGATCCAACATCGCGGATGAATTTGAGCGCGAGAACTCCCATGCCGCAAGCGGCCTCTGCGTCGTTTTGCGCGGTGTAGACCTGGGCCAGGTACCGTGCCATCCGGGCTCGCGGCCGGGAGAGGGAAGAATGTTTGAGCCCCTCCAGCAAGACCTGCTCTGCTGCGGCTGGCTGGTTGAGCAGCCACAGGCACGCCCCCTTATGGGCACTCAAGGACGCCTGCTCCCAGGAACCTGCCATGCCTAACTCACTTTGCGCCTGGGACATGGCCTCCTCAGCCCGCTGCGTCAGCCGGCCATACTCCGCGACTTGATCCGAGGCCGCATGCTCAATCGCCTCACGGCATGCCAGCCAGGAGCAGACATCAGCCGGCGCGTGCCCAGGTAGGAGCGCATTGGCTTGCCCTGCAAACTGGAGCGCCTTGGCGCCATCCCCACCTCGGTCGATCGTGGAGTGCACACGGCTCAGCGACCCTAGCGCCTTAGCCTGCATGACCGCATCAGGCGTCTCACCCGCCAGCTCTTGAGCGAGCAGAAAAGACGCCCGCGCCTCGGCCCGTTGATCCAGGTTGATCCGCAGCCACCCGATATGTAAGGCGCCTCCGCTGGCGCAGCGCATCAGCCGCTCCCGCTCTGTTGAGAGCATGGAGCCCTCAAGCAACCGCGTCGTCCGCTCCACCAGCAGGCGAGCCGGCACGAGCAGCCGCCGGGGAGCCGTGGTGTTATAGGCGACCTCAACCGCCGTCCTGATCCGCTCAACATCCTGAACCAGCGCCTCATCAACTGGTCCAGGCCGCTGGAGGCTGGCCGCGAACCGCTCCAAGGCATCCAGAGGCACCGGGATGCAGGCGAATACCTTGACCAGCCGCAGGAACTCACGTCGCTCCGCTGTCATCCCCTCCTGGCGTGACCCTCCGCTGCTCGTCGCTCCTGTTGCGCCAATCTGGCCTCCGCATACCGGGCACTGCCCGTTGGCGTGCGCCAATCTATCTGCTCCCTCGCTGCTCAGCCCTAGGTCGGGCTTCTTAGTTGGGACCGGCAGCCCCAATTGATCCCGCTCCTCCCACGGGACCTCAAACAGATAGCAGAGAACCTCCTGGTGGCAGAGATCGGGGACGGACTCGCCGTCCTCCCACCTGCGCACCCTACGGTGATCCACCCCACAGTGCCCACCGAAGCGCACCTCGCACCGACGCTTGATCGCCCGGGCAAAGGGAGTGCGGCTCTTCCTGCCATAGACCCGCTCCCGCGCCGCCCGCAGTTGATCATTCGGCTTCCATTGGTCTCGAGGTTTTGGAGGCATTCCACCCTGTCCTTGATGCGCGAACCGGACAATGCGTGCTCGGCAGCGTACCGCACCTACATTGCGCACGGTGAGAAAGGAGTAATTCGCCCCCTATGAGGGTCGTGACGCCCCCTACGCCCCCGAGGGCCACAGCTCACTTTGGGACTGGTCGCCCCCTGGCCTGTAGCCCCTCAGTCCTGCCACCCTCACTGGCGTGCGCATACCCGTGCGCATGTGACGAAGGGCAAAAGAAGGGTGGCCCGCCGGCCCATGACTTGGGTCAGCGGGCCACCCAACGAATCACGTCACGCGCTGGTCTCTTCCCTAATCCAGTCGAGGTAACGGTCGCTGCCACCAACGATCGGCGTCGCGGTGATCTCCGGCGTGTCGTACGAATGCTCGCGGTGCAGGGTCTCGACCACCGCATCCAGCAGCTCGCCCCTCGTCTTGATCACGCACAGCCACTCGGTGTCTTGCTCCAGCTCCCCCTGCCACCAGTAGTGGCTCGTCACCGGCCCAACGATCTGCACGCATGCGGCGAGCCGGCGCTCAACCAGCAACCGGGCCAGGTGGGCCGCCTCGTCCTCCTGGTCCGTCGTCGTCATGACCTGGACGTACTCAGCTTCAACGGTCATCGTGAGCCCCTCTAAGATCCTTGTCGAAGCGAGCCTGGGCTACTTCGGGCTCCCGCGCAATAACCGTCAAGCCGTGAAAGAGGTTCTCGTCGTAGGTGCACCCAACCCACCGCCCGATCATGAACTGCCCAGATCGGTGGATGTTGAAGAACATGACACCACGCTGGCGGTCGTTCAGATCAATCGCCGTATACATGCCCATGAGGAAGGCATTGTCGTGTAGCGTGCAGTCCCCGCGCCACAAGTAACCGCCGATCGGGTTTTCAGGGCTGACCGCTTCGTTCTGCAGGATCACATGATTGCCGGCCTGCTCGGCCCGCAGGACTTCCGTATCAAAGCTCGGCCTCGCTTGGATCGTCGTTTCCCATACGGCGTACCACGTGCCACTGAGATCCATACCGTTACTATTCAGGTAGGGCGTTTTGCACCCTTTGTCGCTCTCAAAGCCTCTGACCTGGTATTTTGTCCATGTGAACGAGAAGCTCATGAGGTCCATTTTGTCGCAGAAGTCGGTTTTAATCTCAAAAACCCCCAGATAAGCTATTTTCGGAGGCCAGCGTCACGCCTCTGACCTGGGCAAACATCACTGGCGGGGTACCTGAATAGTTACTCCATACCTTCCGCATCCCAAGCTGGCGCGCGGTGAGTTGTCGACGACCGATCCCGCGCCTGACGCTCCCTGAGCAGGAGAGGCTCAAGCAGCTGTCGTGCGCCAGGGCACGACTCATCCAGTTTGTCCAACATCTCCAGAGGGGGAAGGTGGATGCCCCGCATCATGTTGGCCACCGTGGGCCTCCGGTACCCGAGCCGCTCTGCGAATTCCTCCTGCAGAAGCCCGGAGTCCTTCCACACCTTCCGTAATGCATCGCCAAAAGTGAGCGTTTCCACGAGGCAACCTTCTGTTTAAACTCGTAGGTGAACGTTTATTGATGGTTTTCCATAGTTTTATGGTTCAGTCAAGATCAAAAACATGAAAACATGCGTTTGCGCTTGCTGAACATTGTGCTGTGTCCTGATGATCCTCGGCCATGATGGCTGAATCACTCGTACCCTACGATGAGCGCCGGCCGGACCGGGCTCAGGTTTTCAATGGCGACGTCTACACCTATACGTTCTGCCACCGCGCTTGGGTGTGCTTACAGAAAGGCGAGTATAACCCCAGCATGTGGAACGACGTCCGGTGCGGGGTGTGCGCGAAAACCTGGATGATGCGGCTTGAGTACGACCGCGAGGCGTGTTGCTGGACAGTCCAGTGGCGGGGGCCAGTGCGCCGGTAGACACCCACACGACCGGGCGGCGAGGCTTAGCGTCGCCCGAAGTCTCCGCCTCCACCGATCCCCACTAAATGTGGACAACGCTTGACACGGGCAGATTCAGCCCGCTACTCTACGAACATAAGTTCGAGTAGTAGGGGAGGTGAGGCCGATGGGCGAGCTGCGGTCAGCTGTGGACGCCCTGGCCGCCCTCGACCTCGACGAGCTTGACAACACGGCGTTGGGCGAGTTGATCGTGGAGGCCTGCCGCCAGCGGGACCGGTTGGACGGGCTGTGCCACCGGTTGGTCGGCGAGCACGACCGGCGCCTGGCCTGGAAAGCTGACGGCGCGCGGTCGGAGAAACAGTGGCTGGCCGACCGTTGCCGGATGAGCCCAGGCGAGGCAGCAGCGCGGGCCAACACCGCGCGGAACTTGGACCGGCTGCCTGAGACCGCGCAAGCGCTGGCTGACGGGACCATCAGCGCGGGCCAGGCTCGGGTGGCCGCGCAGGCGGTGCGGGACCTGCCAGGCGACGCGCTGGCCGGGCTCGACCAGCTCGTCGCCGACACCGCAGGCCAGGTCGACGCCGCCGGGCTGCGCAGCGCCGTAGATGACTACGCGCACAGCGTGACCCCTGACAGCCTGGCCGCGCGGCAGGAGCGGGCGCGGAGAACCAGACGGCTTAACGGCTTTAGGACCGCTGACGGCGCGGTCTGCCTTGAGGGCCGGTTCGACCTGATCGACGGGGAGACCGTGCTGACCGCGCTCGCGCCGTTGGCCGCGCCGCGTGGTGAGGATGATGACCGCACGCCTGAGCAGCGCCGCGCTGACGCGCTGGTCGCGCTGGCCAAGATGGCGTTGGACGGCGGCGTGCTGCCTGAGGTCGGCGGGGTCCGCCCCCATGTGACCGTGGTCGTGGACCTGCCGACCCTGCTGGGCCAGCCGGGCGCCCCAGCGGCGCAGCTGGACCGGTTGGGCGCGATCAGCGGGGATGCGGCGAGGCGGTTGGCGTGTGACGCCGGGGTGTGCCGGGTGATCACGAACGGCCGGTCGCAGATCCTGGACGCCGGCCGCTCGACCCGCACGGTCACCCCAGCGCAGCGCCGCGCGTTGGCCGTCCGCGACGGCGGGTGCGTGAGGTGCAGGGCGCCGATCGCCTGGTGCGAGGCCCATCACATCGTGCACTGGCTGGACCTCGGCCCGACCGATTTGGACAATTTGTGCTTGCTGTGCTGGGGGTGCCATAGGGACGTGCACGAGCGAGGTTGGACGTTGATCCGCGGGCCGGACGGCCACTGGACGGCACGCCCACCATGACCCCCGACCGCACCCCGAACCCAGGCCAAGCCTGCCGCAGGCCACCGCCACACACCGGCCTGCGGCAGGGACGGGCGGCAAGCGCGAGCGCTCGCGTCGAGGGTTGCCGGCCTCCCGCTCGGTGGCGGCTGGCAGTTGGGTGAGGTTGATCGGCCAGGCCGGCTCCTACAGGCAGGCGCTGTCGCCTACGATGCGGAACCGTCCGAGCGGCGTGAGGCAGGTGGAGGCAGGGTGGGTGGCGTTAAGGGGACGCACGCTGACCGGTGTCCGCCGGTGACGAAGGGTTGGCGAGGGTGGATGGACCGGGGGAGACGATGACGGCGCGGCAGCCGGTGGAGGCTCTTGCGTTGCCGGCGATCTTCTCTGCGGCGGACTCAAGCTCCCTGGACGGTCAGCGGCGCTTTCTCCGGGCAACGAAGCTGCGGCTGGTGATGTTGACGGTCGCCGCTGGCGCGGGCGGGGTCAGCGGGATCATCGGCGGCTATGCGGGTCTGCTCGCTGCTGCTGGGTTCGTGGCCGCGCTGGCGGCGGAGGGGTACATCCTCAAGACGCGGCCGGATCGGATCTGGTACGAGGGTCGGGCCGCGGCCGAGTCCGCCAAGACGCTGGCGTGGCGGTACGCCGTCGGCGGGGAGCCGTTCTGCGTGACGGCGGTCACTGGGGCGGACGCTGACCGGCTGCTGATTGATCGCCTTAAGGAGGTGCTCAAGGATCTCAGTGGCCTTGACCTGTCCGCACTCTCGGCGGACGGGCAGCAGATCACCGACGAGATGCGGGCGTTGCGCGGAGACACGCTGGACGCCCGCAAGGCCGCCTACGAGACGCACCGGATCGCCGACCAGCGGACCTGGTACGCGGCCAAGGCGAAATGGAACTCGTCGCGGGCGCGGCGGTGGAGCGCGGCGATGCTGATGGTTGAGGCGCTCGGCGCCATCACCGCGCTCGTGAAAGCCACTGGCGGCTTGTCGGGCGTGGCGTGGATCTTGGGCTTGCTGGGCGCCGCGGGCGCGGCAGGGGCGGCGTGGGTGCAGACCCGGCAGCATCAGGGGCTGGCTAGCGCCTACTTGGTGGCGGCGAACGAGCTTGCCTCGATCTGTGCGTTGATCCGCTGGCAGCAGGCGGAGGAGGAGTGGGCGGCGTTCGTCCGCGACGCCGAGCGGGCCATCTCGCGGGAGCACTCGTTGTGGCGCGCGTCCCGCGGGGTGCGAGCCAAATTCGCCGAATGAGCGTCTGGGCGGGGCTGCGGCCCTCTAGGCGCGCCGTAGGCGCGGCTGGCTACGCGGCGTTCGTCTCTTACAGCCACGCCGCTGATGACCAGCTGGCGCCCGCTGTGCAGCGCGGCCTGGAGCGGCTCGCGAAGCCGTGGTACCGCCGCCGTGCCCTGCGGGTCTTCCGCGACGAGAGCGGGCTGGCGGTCACCCCCACGCTGTGGTCGACGATCGCCGACGCGCTCGACCGGTCCAGGTACCTGGTGTTGCTCGCCTCCCCAGGCGCCGCGCGGTCCGAGTGGGTGGGCCGGGAGATCGAGCGGTTCACGGCGGCTCAGCCTGCCGAGCGGATCCTCCTGGTCATCACCGAGGGGGAGTGCCGCTGGGACGCCGGTCGTGGTGACTTTGACCCTGAGCGGTCGACCGCCGTCCCGCCGTCCCTGCTGGGCGCCTTCAGCGAGGAACCGCGCTGGCTGGACCTGCGGTGGGCTCGCCAGGAGACCCAGCTTGACCTGCGCCACGGCCGGTTCCGTGACGCCATCGCTCAGCTCGCCGCGCCGATCCACGGCCGGGCCAAAGACGACCTGGAGTCCGAGGACATCCACCTCCACCGCCGCGCGCTCCGGTTGGCGTGGTCAGCCGTCGCGGTGCTGGTGGCGCTCGCGGTCGTGGCGTCAGTGGGATGGACAAACGCGGCCTCGCGGGAGCGGCTGGCCCGCGCCCAGGAGCTGGCCGCCCGGGCCAGCGCGAGCATTGACAAGCAGCCCCTGTCGCTGCTGTTGAGCCTGGAGAGCCTGCGGCTACGCCAAACGAGCGAGGCCCGTGACATGCTCCTGCGAGGGCTGCTGGAGCCCCGCCACAATGCCTTTGCGCTGACCGGCCACACCGGCCGGGTCTCGGGAGTGGCGTTTAGCCCGGATGGGAGGACGATCGCCTCCGCCAGCCAGGATCGGACGGTGCGGCTGTGGAACGCTGCCACCGGCGCCCCGTTGCGTCAGCCGCTCACCGGCCACACCGCCTGGGTCCGGGGGGTGGCGTTTAGCCCGGACGGGAGGGTGATCGCCTCTGCAAGCGAAGATCAGACGGTGCGGCTGTGGGACGCCGCTACGGGCCAGCCGATCGGCCAGCCCCTGACTGGCCACGCCTATGGGGTCATTGATGTGGTGTTTAGCCCGGACGGGAGGGTGATCGCCTCCGTCGGCGATGATCAGACGGTGTGGCTGTGGGACGCCGCCACGGGCCAGCCGATCGGCCAGCCCCTGACCGGCCAGGCTGACCTCAATCTGCTGTTCTGGGGAGTGGCGTTCAGCCCGGACGGCAAGACGCTCGCCAGCGGCGACCTGGCGGTGCGGCTGTGGGATGTCGCCAGTGGTCAACCGATCGGCCAACCGTTGACCGGCCACACCGACCAAGTCCGGGGGGTGGCGTTTAGCCCGGATGGGAGGGTGATCGCCTCTGCAAGCGACGATCGGACGGTCCGGCTGTGGGACGCCGCTACGGGTCAGCCGATCGGCCAACCCCTGACTGATCACGCCTCTGAGGTCTGGTCAGTGGCCTTTAGCCCGGATAGCAAGGTGGTCGCCTCCGCCAGTAACGATCGGACGGTGCGGCTGTGGGACGTTGCGACGGGCCAGCCGATCGGCCAGCCGCTGACCGGCCACACCAACGGAGTCTGGGACGTGGCGTTTAGCCCGGACGGCAAGGTGATCGCCTCCGCCAGCGACGATCAAACAGTGAGGCTGTGGGACACCAGCACTGGCCAGCCGCTGGGCAGGCCGTTGACCGGCCACACCGACTCAGTCGAGGGGGTGGCGTTCAGCCCGGACGGCCGCGTGATCGCCTCCGCCAACCTTGACCGCACGGTTCAACGATGGGACGCCGCCACTGGCCGGGCGCTGAGCAGGCCATTGGCCGGCCACACCGACGGGGTCATGGATGTGGCGTTTAGCCCGGACGGGAGGGTGATCGCCTCCGCCAGTGACGATCAGACAGTGCGGTTGTGGGACGCTACCAGTGGTCAGCCGATCGGCCAGCCCCTGACCGGCCACACCCGCCGAGTAATGAGCGTGGCGTTTCACCCGGATGGGAGGACGATCACCTCTGGGGGCGGTGACGGGACGGTGCGGCTGTGGGACATCGCCAGTGGCCGGCCGATCGGCCAACCGATGATCAGCGGCACCTTCGTGTGGGAGGTGGCGTTCAGCCCCAGCGGCAGGGTGATTGCCTCAGTGGGCGATGGTCAGACGGTGCGGCTGTGGGACGCCGCCACGGGCCGGCCGCTGGGCCGGCCGTTGACCGGCCATACTGACGAGGTGCGGGGGGTGGCGTTCAGCCAGGACGGGCGGGTGATCGCCTCAGCTGGCAACGATCAGACGGTGCGGCTGTGGGACGTTGCTACGGGCCGGCCGCTGGGCCGGCCATTGATCGGCCACACCGGCGGGGTTGATGGAGTGGCGTTTAGCCCTGATGGCAAGGCGATCGCCTCCGCCGGCGCCGATGGGACAGTACGGTTATGGGCCACGAGCACCGGGCAGCCGCGGGACAGGCCGTTGACCGGCCACACCAGCGGGGTCTCCCGCGTGGCGTTTAGCCCGGACGGGAGGGTGATCGCCTCGGCCAGCGCTGATGGGACAGTGCGGCTGTGGCCGGTCACAATCGACGGTTGGATCCGGCACGCCTGCGCGCTGGCCAACCGCAATCTTCGCCAAGCGGAGTGGGACCAGTTCATCGGCCCCAACCAGCCGTACGTCCGCACGTGCCCTGACCTGCCGTCCGGGTACGGCGCCCCTCCAGACGCGCCAATGGCCGACTACAGCCACCTCGACTGAGCCGAGACCGGGATGTAACGCGTTGATAATGGCGGGCTGCCCGAGGTGTGGGTGCGCCCGCATGTCACCGCAGTCGCCGCAGGCGCCGCCCTGCCGCTACCCCCGTCAAAGATGCATGGCGACAAGAGATCGTTGACCCGCGAAGTGCCGTAGCAAGAGAAGATATCTTCCTATAACTTGGCGAGCATGCGACGCAAGCCCGGGACGCTGCTGCCCTTGGAGGAGGCCGTCCTTGGCGCGGGCCTTGACCTGCGCGGGCACGGCCAAGACGAGTTCCACGGCTTTTTGATCGCCAAGCGGCTTAAGGAGGTGGGCGACGCCCGCAGCTTGGTCGCGCATGGGACCTTGTACAAGGCGTTGGACCGGATGCGACGCCAGGGGCTGCTGGACAGCCGTTGGGAGAACCCGCAGATCGCCGCCGCGGAGCGCCGCCCCCGCCGCCGGCTCTACACCGTCACCGCAAGCGGGCAGCGCGCGTTTGCCGCGGCCCGCCGAGCGCGGTCGCAGGCAGGTTTGGCCGCCGAGGGGTGGGCGCCGGCATGAGCCGCTGGCCTGCGTGGGCGGCGAGGCTCGTTGGCTGCTGGGTTGCGGTCTATACCCGCGGGTTGCCCTGCGACATCGCCCAGCAGCGCCGTGACGAGCTGGCCTGCGATGTGTGGGAGCATGAGCAGGACGCGCGCGCGGCTGGAGCCGCCGGCTGGGTGACCGCGATGAGGATGCTGGCTCGGCTTGTGGCAGGCATGCCCGCCGACGTGGTCTGGCGTATCCCCTACCAGAGGGCGCAGAGGGCGGCGGAGCGCGGGGCCCAACGGCGAGCGGCCGAGGGCAAGGCAGAGACTGCCCACCGCGTCGCCGATATCGTTGCTCTCAGCGCCTTTTGCGCAGAGGTCGCGGGACTCATCGTCGTCAGCGGCGGCGACATTATCGGCTCCTTTGCCGTTCTCAGCGCTGTCGTCTTCGCTGCCTACGCTGTGTGGCGCTTGCGCTGGAGGCGTGGCTCCAGGCGTATTGGGCCTCGCAGGCGTTGAGCGCGGGCGCGCCGAGCCAGCGGCGCGTTGTGCGGCAGGTTGACCTCTTCGATCAACCCTACGGTTACCTGCTCGAGAGCCCGAGATTGAGAGGTAGATGATGCTTTTTTTTGCTCATAAGTCCGCTGATTTACAAATAAAAATTCTATTCAGTCGAGAAGGGTGAGGTCGATGGAGCGCAACGTCCTCTATGCAGTCACAACTGGATACGGCGCCACATGACCTAAGGCGACGGTGTCGCAGGCTGCCGTCGAGTATGGCCGGGCGTATGGGGTGGGTGCTTGGTGATGTCATATCAAGGCCTTAACGTGACGGCATGAGCGCACCGATGACCGCACAGCCGACACCGACCACTGCCGACTACGACCCCCAGCGGCCGTACCAGCATTATTCGGCGCTCCAGCTTTGGGAGGCGCTGGAGGCGCAGTGCGACCAGGGCGGGGCGTATGACCACGCGATGGTATGGGAGCTGGCGCTTCGAGCGTGCGAGCTGGAAGCGTTGAGCCAGCGCTGACGTCCGGGACGCTGCGCCTGACGCCGTGGTGCTGGCCTCAGCGTTGCCAGGCCACCGAGACGCCGTCATAGGCCTCTCAGGCGAGGTGTTGATCCTGCACCTGGTGCGGGAGGAGCGCCGCACGATTCGAGGTGAGCGGGACTTGCACCTCGTCGGCTTTGGCGTGATGCACCCGTAGTCTGGCGCACCCCTACCGGCGGGCACTGACGCCGCCGGGCTGCGCAGCGCGGTGGGCGACTACGCGCACAACATGACCCCTGGCAGTCTGAGGGCGCGCCAGGAGCGGGCATGGCGTACCCGACGGCTGAGCGCCACTGGACTGCGCGCGATCACCCCATCAGGACAGTAAATACCGTTCGATCTCTCGCGGTCGGGGGCGTGGTTGTGTTGCCTACGGTGAAATGCGTGATGTTGACCATGGCGGAGCGGTCGCCGGCCTCGTGGTCTAAGCGGTAAAGGCGGCGGGATTCATCACACGCAGGACGCCATGACGGCAAGGAGGCAGCTATGCCAGCAACGACGAGGCGGCCTAAGCGCCGGGTCGAGGAGCCGACCTGGGAGCTGGTCCACAAGCGCAACTCGATCGAGCGGTTGAAGCGGGAGAAGTTCCCCCTCGACATCGTCGACGAGCTGCCCCACCTAATCGCGCTGGGCTACGAGGCGGTGCCTGAGGAGGACATCGTCCGCCTGAACTGGTGGGGCCTGACGCACGACAAGCCGAAGGTGGGGACCTTCATGGTCCGCATCAAGGTCTCTGGCGGGCTGCTCACGGCGGCGCAGCTGCGCGGCGTGGGCGAGATCTCCCGCACCTACGGCCAGAACTACGGCGAGCTGACCACCCGGCAAGGCCTCCAGCTGCACTGGGTCCGGCTCGACCAGCTGCCCGCGGTGCTCGACGAGATCCGCGCCACCGGGCTGACGACCGTCGGCGGGGAGGGCGACACCGTCCGCAACATCACGAGCTGCCCGGTGGCGGGCATCTCACGGGACGAGCTGTTCGACGTCCGCCCGGTTGTCGAGCGCGCGGCGGAGTACTTCTACGGCAACCGCGACTACTCGAACCTGCCGCGCAAGCACAAGTACACGATCAGCGCGTGCCCGGGGCAGTGCAACGCCCCCGAGATCAGCGATATCGCGCTCGTCGGCGTGGTGAGGGACGGCCGTGAGGGGTTCGCGGTCCTCGTCGGCGGCGGGTTGTCGAGCACGCCGCGCCTGGCGCGTGACCTCGGCGTGTTCGTCCCTGTCGACGAGGCCATCGAGGTGCTCCGCGCGATCACCGACGTCTGGCAGTCCGACCCCCGCTTCCGGGTCAGCCGCGCGAAGGCGCGCATCAAGTTCATGGTCGACCACTACGGCGTCGACGGCATGCGCGCGAAGGTGGAGGAGCGGCTCGGCCGCCGGCTGGCCGACCAGCCAGCCCCCCTGCCGCAGGGCGGGTTCGACCACCTCGGCGTGCACCCGCAGAAGCAGGAGGGCCTTGTCTACGCCGGCTTCTCGGTGCCGATGGGCTGGATGAGCGGCGACCAGATGGTCGCGATCGCTGACCTGGTCGATGAGGTCGAGGGCATCATCCGCCTGACCCGCCAGCAGGACCTCATCGTCGGCGACGTCCGGGCTGACCAGCTTGACCACCTGCTGGGGGGGATGAGCGCGCTCGGCCTGCCGATCACCCGCAACAAGGTCTACGGCAACTCGATCGCGTGCACCAGCCACCGGTTCTGCAACTACTCCGTCGCCGAGACGAAGGGCAAGCTGGAGGAGATCCTCGCCGAGTTCGAGACCCGCTTCGGCGAGCAGGTCGCCGACCTGAAAGTGTTCATGGACGGCTGTCCGCACGCGTGCGCGCACCATTGGGTGGGCGATATCGGCCTGCAGGGCACGACGACGACGCATCCGGTCAGCGGGCTGCGGGTCGAGGCGTACGACGTCACGCTGCGCGGCGGGCTCGGCCTGAAGGCGGCGATTGGCAAGCCGCTGCTCCGCCGGGTGTCGACCGACGAGATCATCGGCGTGCTCGTCCGGCTGGTCGGCGCGTGGCTGGCCGAGAAGGCGAGCCGCAACGGCGATGGCGAGGGCTACTCGTTCCGCGACTTCTGCGACGAGCGCAGCGACGAGGAGCTGCACGCCATCGCCGCTGGCCAGGAGGCAGAGGAGGAGGCCCAGCCAGAAAGCCCAGTCGTGCGCGTCCCCGGGACGCTCATCGAGCTGACCGGCGGCGTCGACGCGGTGGAGGTCACCGCGCGCACCGTCCGCGAGGCGCTCGCGGCGCTCGCCGAGGCCCACCCACGGCTCACCGGCTACCTGCTCGTGGAGCCAGGGCGGGTGAACCCCGCGGTGAACCTCTACATCGACGAGGAGGACATCCGCGCGCTCGGGGGCCTGGACGCGGCCCTTGAACCCGGCCAGGAGCTTGTCATCTTGCCCGCCCTCGCCGGCGGCTGACGAACTGCGATGGGAGCCAACATGCTGCAGGAACGGATCGCCTTCGACGACCTTGAGATCGGCGAGATCGCCCTTGACCTCGACGATCAAGAGCCCGAGGACGTCATCGCCTGGGGGCTTGAGACCTTCGGCGACCGGGTGGCGATCATCACCGCGCTGCAACCCGACGGCATGGTCGTGCTGGACATGGCCTACCACATGAAGCCGGACATCCGCGTTGTGACCGTCGACACCGGGCGGCTCCCGGCCGCCACGTTCGCGTTCCTCGACGAGGTCCGCGCGCACTACCCGCAAGCGCAGTGGGACGTGCTGACCCCCGACGAGCGGGAGGTCGAGGCGATGGTCCGCCGGAACGGCGCCGACTTGTTCCGCCAGTCGGTCCCGCTGCGGCTGCTGTGCTGCCAGATCCGCAAGGTCCGCCCGCTGCTGCGCGCCCTTGACGGGCTCGACGCCTGGTTCACCGGCCTGCGGCGCGACCAGTGGGCGTCACGCGCGGCGATCCGCAAGGTCGAGCTGGACCACGACCACGACGGGATCGTCAAGCTGAACGCGCTCGCGGACTGGTCGAAGGAGGAGACCTGGGAGTATGTCGAAAGCCAGGGCGTCCCGGTCCATCCCCTGTTCGCCCAGGGCTACACGAGCATCGGCTGCGAGCCGTGCACCCGCCCCGTCCAAGCAGACGAGGACGACCGCGCTGGCCGGTGGTGGTGGGAGGTCAACGCGCCAAAAGAGTGCGGGATGCACTGCCCTATCGAGACCGGCGGCTTCGAGCATGAGGTCCACGCGATCCTCGGGGAGGTCCATGGATGAGCGCGCCGTCGCGCGCTGAGGACGCCGCCGTCACGCTGGACGACGAGGAGCGCGAGCTGCTCCAACTCGAGCTGCGCCCGCTCCTGCACGCGTTGAGCGGCTTGCGGCGCGAGCGGTACGAGGCGCTCGCCCGCGTGATCGACGATCCCGGCGCCAGCGTCCCGGCCGAGCTGCTTCCCGCGCTCGAGTCCGTCCTTGAGCTTGCGCTCCAGACTGGCCGCGCCCGCCAGCTGTACAGCGCCGAGGGCGAGCGCATCCTCACCGCTGTGCTGCGACGCACCCCCCGCGGCCGGCAGCTCGCGGCCCAGATCGGCGAGGTCAACAAGGCGCTCGGGGTCGTCGCTGGCGAGACGCTGGACGCTGTCCGGGTGCGGATGCGCACGCTCGGCCATTTCACCATCACCATCCAGTCGAGGGGCGCGACCATCACCCTCGCGGTGCGCCCCGACGGCGTCCAGGTTGAGAGCGTCGCCGTCGGGGACACCCAGGAGCCAGCGGGTTGACCGCTCCCTGACCATTAGGGATGGCCATCACGCCGTTGAGCCTGTAGTGTCGCGACGTCCTCGTTCTCGGAATGCACTTGCATTGTCGCGGACGGGCGGGTACACCAAATTGATCCCGTATCTGTCGAGGGGGCATACACGATGGCAAGCGCGATCACGGTTGCAACGCAAGAGCAATGTCCCGCGTGCGGGGGAACCGGCGCATGGGACCGGAAGGCGCAGGTTCGCCCGTGCGAAGAGGGAATGTGCGTCTACGTGGCGAGCAAAGGCGTGGTCACCTTGGACGATCTGGCCCATTGGATCGCCGAGATCGGTGGGCAATCCACTGCTTGGGCGTACGGCTACCTCGTCAACGCAGCCGCGAAGGGCTTCTTGACGGTTGAAGAGGCCGATGGCCTGCAAATGAACGAGCGCCTGGTGCATCTGACCGACCTCGGCCGCCGCATCGTTTCGGATACCATCGACTAACCCCAGCAATCGGCTCGGCGAGGACAGCCGAGCCGAGCCGCCGCCCGCCTTGCCCGTCGCGGAGAAGACCCCTCAGCCGCCTTGCAGCTGATCGAAGTCCGTGACCTGGTTGTCGGGCGGGGGCTTGACGTCGACCTTGGCGCCGAAGTCGTGGTACTCGATCGCCGTGCGGGTCGTCACGTCGAGGCCCTCCGGCAGCGCGCCGCCCGTCGGCAGCTTGACCTTTGAGAGGTCGATCGCGAAGGTCTGGCGGGCGATGCGCCCTTTGCCGTCGAGCCACACCTCCATCGGCAGCTGGCCGCCGCCCAGAAGGGCGGCTTGCTGCCGCACGGTCTCACGCTTGTCCGGTGGCGCCTTCTCAACCGCTTGCTGCAGGTCGATGGTGAACCGGTAGTGGGTCGTCGGCTCGCCACGCACGTCCTCTTCACCCACCTCCTCGACGTCGCCGACGATGCCGTCTAACAGGTCGAGGTTGCGGCTCGGGTCATCCGAGATGCCACTGAGGCCCGAGAAGCTCTCGATGTCCTGGCGGTCCAGGCGGATCCACGGCGTCGGCTGGGGGCCGAGGGGGAGCCGGAAGTAGGTCGCGTCGCCGATGAACAGCGCCTCGGCCCGGCCGTCAGCCATCGTGATAGTGGCCCGGCCGAGGCGGTCCGCGAAGCTGAGCACACCATCGATCACGATCTTCTGACCACTGACCGGCTCGCCCTCAAACGACTGCTCGATCGTGAAGGCGGCCGAGCCAGCGTCCAGCATCTTCTGCTGCGCCGCTTGGAGCCGCTCCACCGGGTCGGGTCGCCCGCAGCCGGTCGCCACGATGGCAATGGCGGCGAGCAACGCGGCGAGCCAGCCGGGGGCGCGGAGGGCGGATGTCGAGGTGCTCACTGCTGCACCCCTCCTGGTGAGGGCGGGCGGGTGGTGTCCATGTGCGTAGCATGCCGGACTGCGCGGTGGTTTTGCGACATATGCGCCGTGGATCTTCACAGCTCACTCCCAGCGGAAGACGCGGGCGGCGAGGAGCGGGGCGCCGACGGCCCAAGCGGCCAGGATCGCGAGGTCAGCCCATGGGATCGGGGCGCCGCCGAGACCGGCGCGGAGGAGGTCGGTGAGCGGCGCGGCGGGCAGCGCGAGCGCAACGGTCCGGAGCAGGCCCGGCAGGACATCGAGCGGGAACACAATCCCGCTGACCAGCAACATCAGCATGAACAGCCCATTGGTGACCGCGAGCGTCGCGACCGCGCGGAGGCTGCCCGCCAGCCCCAGCCCGATGCCGGCGAACGCCGCGGTCCCAAGGAGGAGCGCGATGACCGCGAGCCACGCCTCGCCCAGCCGCGGGCTCCAGCCGAGCGCCAGGCCCACGGTGACCACGAGCACGACTTGGATGACCTCGGTGGCGAGGATCGCGAGCACCTTGGCGGCGATCAGCTCAGAGCGCCGCAGCGGCGTCGCGCCGAGCCGCTTCAGCACCAGGTAGAAGCGCTCGAACCCCGTCGCGATCCCCATCGAGGCCATCGCCGCGCCGACCACGGACAGCGCGAGCACGCCCGGGACCAGGAAGTCAACCGGCGAGTCGCCCCGGGACGGCAGGACGTGGACCAGTGAGAAGAACACGAGGATCGCGATCGGGATGCCGAGCGTGACGAGCAGGTTCTCCCCGTTGCGCAGCAGCAGGCGCAGCTCCATCTCCGCTTGAGCGGACAAGCGGCGGAGCGTCATCGGTGGGGAGCCACCCTCCGGCGCGCTCATCGTGGCCTCGCGGTGAGGCGGAGGAACGCGTCCTCGAGCCCCCCGCCGCCGGCCGACACGCCGGTCAGCGGTAGGCCCTGCTCGGCGAACCAGGCCGAGACGAGCGGGATTGCGTCCGGCCCGGCCTCAACCGCGAGGCGCCCCACCGCCTCCACTGCCACCGGCGCGCTGATCGCGGCGGCCAGCGCGGCGGGATCGATCACCGCTGGCGTGGTGACGAGCAGCCGGTTCGGCGCTGAGCTGGCGATCAGCGCAGCTGGCGTGTCCAGCGCGAGGAGCTTGCCCTGGTCGATCACCGCGACCGTGTCGGCGAGCCGCTCGGCCTCCTCCATGAAGTGGGTCGTCAGCAGGACCGCGGCGCCGCCGTCGCGCAGCCCCCGCACGTGCTCCCAGGTCGCGCGCCGCGCCTGTGGGTCCATGCCCGCCGTTGGCTCGTCGAGGATCACGACCTCAGGCCGCCCGACCAGCGCGAGCGCGAGGTTCAACCGCTGGCGCTCCCCGCCCGACAGTGACCGGTAGCGCGTGCCGGCCACCTGCTCCAGGCCCACCAGCGCGAGCAGCTCGCCTACCGGGCGGGGGGAGGGGTAAAACCGCGCGTAGAGCCCGAGGAGCTCCTGTGGCGTCGCCGCCTGGTACGCGCCGCCCTCCTGGAGCATCACGCCCATCCGGGCGACGACCGCATCCCGGTCGCGGCGCGGATCGAGGCCGAGGACGCGCACCTCACCGCCGTCGGGCTCGCGGAAGCCCTCGATGCACTCGACGGTCGTGGTCTTGCCCGCGCCGTTCATCCCGAGCAACGCGAGCACCGACCCGGGCGGCACGTCGAACGACACCTGGTCGACGACCCGGCGGTCGCCGTAGCGCTTGACGAGATCGCGCACGGCGATCCCTTGGGGGGCCTCTTGGGGGGGCCGAGAGCTGGGGTCCCAGGGTGGACCCTGGGGGCGCTCCCGGGGGATGTGCGGTGTTCGTAACCTGCTCATGCGACCGCCACCATACGCAAGACTGCGGGGCCGGGCGTCCCCAGGCGGCGAAACGGCGCCATGGTGGCGCACTCTCGCCCTCCAGGGCAGGGCTGCCACCGGCCCCGATTTGATCGACTAGGGTTCTGTGACAAGCTGAGTGGCGAGGAGGAGAGCACACTGACGGAGCCGCGACTTCGTGAGGGGATCCGGAGCCAGGGCCCCCTTTGGAGCGCCTCGGCGGACCCTGGGGACGTCCAAATGGCCGGTGCAGCGCTCGTCTTTCCGGGGCAGGGGAGCCAGAAGGAGGGCATGGCGCAGGCCTGGCGTGGCCATGAGGCGTTCGCTCGCTGGGCCGAGGCCGACGAGCTGCTCGGCCGGGATGTGACCCGGCTCGGGCTGGACGCCCCGGCCAAAGAGCTGCGCCAGCCGGTCAACTGCCAGGTCGCGTTGTTCGTCCACCACGTCGTCCTGCTGGAGGCGTGGCGCGCGGCTGGCGGGGCTCTGCCAGTGGCCGTGGCCGGTCACTCGCTAGGGGAGTACAACGCGCTGGTGGCGGCGGGCGTCCTGTCCTTCCCGGACGGGCTCCGGCTCGTCGACGCCCGGGCCCGGGTGACCCAGGAGGCCGCCGACGCCAAGCCCGGCACGATGGCCGCCTGCCTCGGCTTCGATGTCGAGCGGGTCCGCGAGGCCTGCGCCGCGGCTGGCGCGTACCTCGCGAACGACAACGCGACCGGCCAGGTCGTCGCCGCTGGGTCGGAGCCCGCGCTCTACCGGCTGAAAGAGCTGCTCGCCCCTGAGCGCGGCAAGGTCGTCGATGTCAACGTCGGCGCCGCTTACCACAGCCCCCACATGGCCCAGGCGGCTGAGGCGTTCCGCGCGGTGCTCGACACGACAGGGTTCGCCGACGCCGCGGTGCCGGTCGTGGCGAACGTCGACGCCGCCCCGCACACCGCGGGGAGTGACTGGCCGGGCTTGCTCCGCGAGCAGCTGGTCGCGCCGGTCCGGTGGCGCGAGACGATCGCCACGCTTGCGTCGATGGGCGCTGGCCAGGTCGTGGAGCTGGGCGCGTCGGCCGTGCTCACCGGCATGGTCAAGCGGACGGACCGGTCGCTCGGCCGCCGGAATGTGATCACGCCGGAGGATCTGTAGCGGCGACCCAGAGAGGGAGAGCACATGGGCTGGGCACTGGTCACTGGAGCCTCGAAGGGCATCGGCGCGGCGACTGCGGTCGCGTTGGCCGCCGACGGGCGGGATGTGCTCGTGCACTACGGCGGCGACCGTGAGGGCGCCGAGGCGGTCGCCGAGGTGTGCGCCAAGCACGGGGTCACCGCGCGCGCCGTCGGCGCGGACCTGCGCCAGGGCATCGAGCCGCTCGCCAAGGCGATTGACGAGGCCGGCGGCGTCGAGGTGCTCGTGAACAATGCGGGCGTCACCGCAGACGGCCTGGTGCTGTCGATGCGCGACAAGGCGCTGGAGCTCACCCTGCAGGTCAACCTGGTCGCCGCGTTCGGCCTGTGCCGGGCTGCGCTGCGGGGCATGCTCCGGCGCCGGGGGGGGCGGATCGTGAACGTCACGAGCGTCGTCGGGCTCCACGGCAACGCCGGTCAAGCGAACTACGCCGCGAGCAAAGCCGGCCTGATCGGGCTGACGAAGTCCCTGGCCCGCGAGGTGGGGAAGCGTGGGATCACCGTGAACGCGGTCGCGCCAGGGTTCATCGAGACCGCGATGACTGCGGGAATCGACGTGGACGACGTCCTCACGCGGGTGCCGGCCGGGCGGCTTGGCACACCTGGGGAGGTCGCTGCGGTGATCGCCTTCCTCTGCGGTGACGCCGCCGCCTACGTGAATGGCGCGGTCGTCCAAGTTGACGGCGGGTTGTTCGCCTGAAGGCGGCCTGGGACTTGCGCCTGCAACCCTCACCGGCGGGGATGCGCTTCGCGCACCGGTGGGCCGGGCCTTCGATCGTGCGGCGCCTGCGGGCTGAGGTCACGGGCCGTGAGCAGGTGCCGGCCTCGGGGGGGGTGCTCTTCGCCGCCAACCATCGGTCATTCCTCGACCACTACCTGCTCAGCGCGGCGTCCCCGCGGCCACTGCGCTTCGTCGCGAAGGCCGAGCTGGCGCGCGGGCTGATCGGCCGGTTCCACCTGCTGATGGGAATGATCCCGGTCGAGCGCGGCACCGCCGACCGGGAGATGCTCGATATGGTCGCCGAGCTGCTGCGGGCTGGGGAGGCTGTCGGCATCTTCCCCGAGGGCACGCGGTCGCCGACAGGCGAGCTGTTCCGGTTCCGCAGCGGCCTCGCCCGCCTGGCCGCCGCCGCGTCCGTGCCGGTCGTGCCGGTCGGCCTGGTCGGCACCGCCGATGTCTGGCCCCGCGGCCAGCGGCCCTCGTGGCGCCGGCCGGATCCTGGTGTGCTCGCGGTGCGCTTCGGCGAGGCCGTTGAGCCGCCTGAGGACACCCCCCGCGCCCGCCGCGACCTGACCGCCATCGTCTATGACCGCGTCGCTGACCTCTGCGGCCAGCCCCGCGCCTCCCACTTCGCCCCGGTCTTTAGCGACAACTCCCCGCGGGGCCAGGGCCCAGCCCGCAGAGACCGCGCCACGGGGCCGGCTGTAGACCGTGCCCCCCCTCCGCTGACGACCGCTGGCATCACTCGCCAGCCTTGGCGGCGGTGGGGGCGGGGGCAACCCCGCCACGGGACGTAGCGCGCCCCGCTTCCCGCCTGCCTGTCCTCATATGACCCAATCCATCAAATGAGAGACCAACGATCTGTGCTGTCGGGAATGACGACTGAGCAGCACCTCAAGGCGCATATTCAAGGCAGTGAGGCGCGATCTTTTAAGAGGAAGAACTGCAGGACGCATTCCTCATGGGCATTCGCGCGCCGTGTTGAACATCTGGTTTGTGAGTTCGACGCGGGACGGGTTGATCAAAGAGCGCGGCGGAAGCGGGAGACTGAGAGCGGGATGAAGACCGCGAGGATGCCGAGGATCCAGGCCAGCGCAAAGAGCAGCGGGCGGGTCGCCGGGAGGCCGGAGGCTAAGGCGCGCGCCGCGTCCACAGTGTGCGTGATCGGCGTCTGCTGGGCGAAGGCCTGAAGCCAGCCCGGCATGCCCTCCAACGGCACGAACGCCGAGCTTGCGAACACCAGCGGGAAGGTCACGACGAAGCTCGCGGCCTGCGCGCTCTCAGCGTTGCGGACCGCGAGGCCAACGAACGAGTAGATCCAGCTCAGCGCGTAGCCCAGGCCCACGACGATAAGGATTGCGCCGGCCGCGCCCAGGGGGCTGCCGGTGAAACGGAAGCCAACGAGGTACCCCGTCGCCGTCATCAGCAGCACGACAAAGAGGTTGCGCACCAAGTCGGAGAGCGTCCGGCCGAAGAGCACCGCCGACCGCGCCATCGGCAGGGAGCGGAACCGGTCGATCATGCCGCCAGAGAGGTCCACGGCCAGCCCGATCGCGGTCTGGTTCGACCCGAACGCAACGCTTTGGACCAAGACGCCGGGGATGATGTAGTTCTGATAGGTGAACCCAGGGACCGTGATCGCGCTGCCAAAGACGTAGACAAACAGCACCACGAACATCACCGGCTGGATCGTCGAGAACACGAGCAGCTGTGGCTGGCGGACCCAGTGGCGCAGGTTGCGGCCAGTCACCGCCAGGCCGTCGGCGATCGCCCAGCGCAGCCGGGACGTGGTGATGCCGGCGCTCATCGGGAGACTCGTCATTGGAAGGCCTTTAGTGGAGAGGCGGGGCGGCGGTTTGTGGGGCGGCGGTGGAGGCGTGGCTAGTCAGGGTGAGGAAGACGTCGTCGAGCGTCGGCCGGCGTAACGCCAGGTCGGCTACTGCGATCCCCGCGGCGTCGAACGTCCGGGCGGCCTCAACGACCAGCGCGACGCTGGCGGTGGTGGGCAGGCTGAGCAGCCCGTTCTCACCGGCTCGCTGGGGCTCCCCCTGGCCGAGCGCAGCCAGCGCGCGCAGCGCGTCCGGCGCCTGCGCCTGATCGGCCACCCGCACCTCCAGCACGGTCCCGCCGACCGTCGTCTTCAGCTCGTCCACGGTGCCCTCGGCGATGATGCGTCCGGCGTCGATCACGGCGATGCGGTCCGCGAGGCGGTCAGCCTCCTCCAGGTACTGGGTGGTCAGCAAGACTGTGGTGCCGCCCTTGACGAGCTGGCTGATGACGTCCCACAGCCCGATGCGGCCCCGGGGGTCCAGGCCGGTCGTCGGCTCGTCGAGGAACAGGACCGGCGGGTTGTTGACCAGGCTCGCGGCCAGGTCAAGGCGCCGCCGCATCCCGCCGGAGTACGTCTTAGCTGGCCGGTCCGCGGCCTCGGCCAGCTCGAACCGCTCGATCAGCTCGTCCGCGCGGCGGGCCGCCTCCGCCGCCCGGAGGTGGTAGAGGCGCCCGACTAGCCGGAGGTTCTCCCGCCCGGTCAACTGCCCGTCGACCGCCGCGTACTGGCCGGCCAGGCCGATCTGGCTCCGCAGCGCCGCCGCGTCGCGGACGACGTCGAGGCCGAGCACCTCCGCGCGCCCGCCGTCGGGGTCAAGCAGCGTGGTGAGGATGCGGACCGCGGTGGTCTTGCCCGCGCCGTTGGGGCCGAGCAGGCCCAGGATGGTCCCCTCGGCGACCTCGAGGTCAATCCCGCCGAGCGCGTGCGTCGGCCCGTAGGACTTCTGCAGTCGCTCAACGACAATGGCAGGTCTCATGGTGGCTGCTCCTCGGCTAGGCCCCGCAACTGAACCCGTACACCGTGATAGCATTCATAATGTATGGCTTCAACAAATACCCAGGTCAGCGGGCTTGAGCGTGAGCTGGTCGCCGCGTTCGCGGCGTTCGGATCGGCGTACCGGCGGTGGATGGGCGCCCAGGTGCGGGGCGACGGGATGACCTACCCGCGGATGCGGGTCCTCCAGGCGCTCTCCAGGCTTGGTCCGAGCATCATGAGCGCGCTCGGCGACGAGCTATGCGTGACCGCCCGGGGGGTGACGAGCCTCGTCGACGGTCTGGAGGCCGAGGGCCTCGTGCGCCGCCAACCGCACCCCACCGACCGCCGCGCGACGCTCGTCGACCTGACTGACGCCGGGCGGTCGTTCGCGCAAGAGCACTTCGAGGCCCACGCCGAGCACGCCGCCACCCTCTTCGCCCAGCTCGACCCTGACGACCAGCGCGTCCTGCTCCGCATCATCCGCCAGCTCATGGACGCCTTGGCGACCGCGTAGGGAGCAGCGGCCGCCCTGCTAGGGTGCCATCTCGCCCTTGCCTGGGCACCGGGCGAACCGTAGCCTCCGACAGGACCGTGGGCTCGCCGCGCCCCAGCCGGGCCCAGGCGAGCGTGAGAAAGGAGCGGGGATGCCGAAGGTCTTGATGCTGGCCGGTGACGCCGCCGAGTCGCTGGAGGTGCTCTACCCCTACCAACGCCTACTCGAGGAGGGCTATGAGGTCCACATCGCCGCGCCCTCGAAGAAGAAGCTTCAGTTCGTGGTCCACGACTTCGTGGAGGGGTTCGACACTTACACGGAGAAGCCGGGTTACGCGTGGGACGCGGACCTCGCCTTCGCCGACGTCGAGCCGTCCGACTACGTGGCCTTGGTGATCCCGGGCGGCAGGGCGCCTGAGTACATCCGCAACGACCCCGCGTGCCGGCGGATCATCGAGCACTTCTTCGGCGAGGACAAGCCGGTCGCCCAGCTTTGCCACGCGGCGCTCGCCCTGGCCGCCGCCGGGGTGCTCCAGGGCCGGCGGACCGCCGCCTACCCGGCGCTGGAGCCCGACGTCATCGCGGCCGGGGGCCAGTTCGTGGACGGCGCCGCCGTCATCGACGGCATGATGGTCTCAGCCCGGGCGTGGCCCGACCACCCCTCCTGGATGCGCGCCTTCCTTGAGGTCTTGCGTGCCAAGGCCCCCGCAACCTGATCGCCCTGCTGCGGCGCAGGCCCGGCTGAAGGTCGTATGCTCCCTCACCATGTTCTCGACTCGCGTGATCAACCCGGCTCTGGCCCTTGTGGTGGTCCTCGTCCTGCTCGCCGCTGGCTGTGGGCGCGAGGCGCAGCGGCCAAAAGAGGCCGAGCTGCCCCTGGGGGGTGACTTGCTGCGGGCAGCGGCGCAGGAGATGCGGGGCGTCGAGAGCGTCCGGTTCGACCTGGACGTCGCGGGGCCGTTGGGGAGCCCCGCCATCCAGCAAGCGACCGGGGTGCTGACCCGGGAGGGGGACGCCTCCGGGGCAGTGACGCTGGACATGGGCGGGACACCGGTCGAGTACGAGGTGGTGATCTCCGGCGACCAGGTGTACCTCAAAGGCCTGACCGGCAAGTTCCAGGCCCTGCCCTCGGGCAGCCTGTACAACCCTGCCCAGCTCCTGAGCCCCTCCGGGGGGTTAGCCGAGGTCCTGGCCGCCACGACCGGAGCGCGGACAGAGGCGGCTGAGGCGGTCGCGGGGACACCAGCCCACCGGGTGCGCGCGACGATCGACGCGAAGGCCTTGGAGGGCCTCCTCCCCGTGCAGCTGGAGGAGGGCGAGGTGCCGGCGTCGTTGTGGATCGGGCAGGACCGGCCACGGCTGCTCAAGGCCCAGCTGACCGCCACCAACCAGGGAGCGGACAAGCCGACCACCATGACGGTCATCCTGAGCGACTTCAACGCGGAGGTCGAGATCACGCCGCCCCCCGGCTGACCGGTCGCATGGCTCACGAGTCCACTGTGGCCGCCTGGCCGGCGGCGAGGCGCGGGCGGGGCGTCGCCATCGGGGCCTGCGGGGCCGCAGTGCTGGTGGCGGCCCTTGACGCCTACGTGGTCGTGACGATCTTGGTCGTGATGGCCGGGGATCTCGGCGTCCCGATCAACCGGTTGGAGCGGGCCACGCCGATCGTCACCGGGTACCTCCTGGGGTACGTCGCCGCCATGCCCCTGCTCAGCGGGCTGTCCGACCGGCTGGGCCGGCGCCTGGTCATCCAGATGTGCCTGGCTGCCTTCGCCGCTGGCTCGGTGATCTCAGCCGCGGCAAGCGACCTGCCTGTCCTGGTGGCCGGCCGGGTTGTCCAGGGCGCGGCGGGCGGGGCGTTGCTGCCCGTGACCTTCGCCCTGATCGGCGACCTGTGGGACGAGCGGGGCCGCCCCCTCCCGCTCGGCCTGGTCGGCGGGTCCCAGGAGCTCGGCAGCGTCCTGGGGCCGCTCTACGGGGCGGGCCTGGCCGCCTTGGCCGGGTGGCGGGCGGTGTTCTGGATCAACCTCCCCCTCGCCGCGCTGGCGGCCGTGGCGATCCACCGGACCGTGCCGCCGGTGATCCGGCCGGCCGAGGCGGCCAGGCCTGGGGAGGCCCGGCCTGGGATCCACCCACTCGGCGGGCTTTTGCTGACGCTGTCCCTGGCCGCGATCGTCATCGGCCTGTACAACCCTGACCCGGCCGCGGCTGTGCTGCCCACCTGGGGTCCGTGGGCCGTGACGGCCGGCGCCGCGGGGCTGGCTGCCTTCGCGCTGTGGGAGCGCCGGTCGCCAGGCCCGCTCTTCGACCTGGCCGGCGCCGATGTCAGGACGTTCGCGACCACCCTGGGCGTGAGCTTCCTGTCGGGGGCGGCGCTGATGGTGACGCTGGTGGACGTCCCCCTGATCGCCGAGACCCTGCTGGGCAAAGGATCGGTCGAGGGAGCGCTCTTGCTGACCCGCTTCCTGGTGGCGCTCCCGGCCGGGGCCGTGATCGGCGCGCCGCTGGTCCGCCTGCTGGGGGAGCGGGCCGTCGCCGCGATCGGCATGGCAGCCGCCGCGACCGCTTACTGGCTGGTCGCGGGATGGCCGCTGGACATCCTGGAGGCACGGCACGCGATCGGCCCGGTGTCGCTGCCCCGCCTGGACGCCGACCTGGTGCTGGCCGGCCTCGGCCTGGGCCTGGTGATCGCGCCGCTGGCCTCGCTGGCCCTGCGGTCGACCGCGGCGGCCCAGCACGGCGTCGCCTCTGCCGCGGTCGTGCTCTCCCGGATGATGGGGATGCTGGTAGGCATCGCCGTCCTGGCCGCCTGGGGCTTGCACCGTTTCCATCAGCTGACCGCGGAGCTGGCCACCCCACTCCCGTTCGGCAAGGATCCCAGCGTGTTCGCCCGCGAGCTGGCCGCCTACCAGCAGGCGCTGTCGGCGGCCCTACGCGTCGAGTACCGGGAGATCTTCCTCATCACAGCCGGCATCTGCCTGGCTGGGGCGCTGCTGTCGCTGGCGCTGCCCCGGCTCGGCCGGCACCCGCTCAAGGCGTGAGCGCACTATCCACCTAGCAGCAGCCGCCAGGTGATGCGCCGTGCGAACCGGCTAACTGCAGCTTTCCTCCGCATGTGAGGGAAAACGGTAGGCCATCCTTCAGATGCGAACCGTCGCATGCAACCTTCCTCCTCATACAGAGGAAAACGGCAGACCGCCCGTCCCACTGGCCCTTGTCCACGCTGGCCACCGGCCGTACTCGTGCCATGATGACGCTCTGCGCAATCTGCGGGGACCGGGCAACCCTGAGGCGTGGGTCGCCCGGGCAGCGAGTGAAGGTTTTGTCCCGATAGTGGGACAGAACCTTCAGTGGGACAGAACCTTCAGTGGGACAAAACCTTCAGTGGGACAGAACCTTCACTCGCCTGGCGGCCTAGCCAGGCGGATCCACGTGATATGCCGTGCTCAGCAGCGCAGGATCGCCCGCGGCTCCACGCCCCAGCGGGAGAGACCATCAGGGTCGCTCGTGACCACCCGCGCAGGGCGCCCGAGGGCGAGGCTGGCGACGTGCCCGTCAATGACGTCAGAGGCGCCGGCGCGCCGGGCTGCTGGGGCGTCAAGCGATCGCTCGTCGACTGCCCCGCTGGCCAGAAGCTTGGCCAAGCGCGCTTGGCGGGCGCCTCCTCGCCACGCTTGGGCCACCACCCCTGAGCTGGTCCGCAGGGTCACCTCACCGGTGGCGGCCAGTTGGACCAGGGCGCGGATCCGCTCGTCGTTGCGCTCCCAGGCGAGCAACGCGCCGGTGTCGAGAATGAGTTCGGTGCCCACCCGGCCCGTCGAGCCTCGCGGGCGTCCAGTCCCAGCCGGCTGGCGACCCAATGGTCACCAAGGGCGCGGCTTGGCGAGGTACTCGGTGAGCACGACCCAGGTGGTGGTCTTGGTGGTCTCGGGCCAACTGTTGATGTGGTCGAGGACCTCGTCGAGACGGGCGGCGCTGCCGGCGTGGATGCGCGCGATCAGGTCGTACTCGCCGGCGACCGTCTCGACCTCTTGGACCTCGGGCAGGCTGGCGAGGCGGCGGGCGTAGGCGGCGATGTGGGGGGTGCGGACGATGATGCCGACCCGGGCGGCGTGGGCGCCGGCGTGCTCGGGCAGGCGCACGTCCGCGTGGTAGCCGCGGATGACCCCGCGGTCCTCTAAGCGGCGGACACGGGCGAGCGCTGCGGTGCGGGACAGCCCAACGCGGCGCCCGGCCTCCGCCATCGTCAGGCGGCCCTCGGCGGCGAGCAGGCGGAGCAGCGCCCGGTCCAGGTCGTCGATCCTTACGTCCATACATCCCCCCGTGGTGACGCCCGCTGGTGACGATCCGTCGGCATAGGCACACGCTACGTCGCCGCGCGCGCCCCAGCATCGACGCTTGCCGCAGTGCCGCCCGACGGCTCCCGCCGGACACTGGACCTGATGGCCACCGATACCGAAGGGAGCCTGCAGTGGTCCTGCCCAGCGCTGTGCATGACACCCTGCGCCGCCACCTCCTGGTCGACGGGTACGAGTTCGTCCTCGACACCGCGCGGAGCCGCGGCTCGTGGATCGTCGATGCCCGGGACGGGACGCGCTACCTCGACCTGTTCGCGTTCTTCGCCTCCGCCCCGCTGGGGATAAGCCATCCCGCGCTCGCGGACGATGAGGCCTTCCGCGCGACCCTGACCGAGGTCGCGCGGAACAAGCCGTCGAACTCCGACGTGTACACCACCCACATGGCCGAGTTCGTCGAGACGTTCGAGCGGGTGCTCGGTGACCCCGACCTGCCCCACCTGTTCTTGATCGAGGGTGGCGCGCTCGCCGTTGAGAACGCGCTGAAGGTCGCCTTCGACTGGAAACAGCAGCACAACGGGATGCGCGGGAGGGATGAGCGGCTCGGCACCCAGGTGCTCCACCTGACCCACGCGTTCCACGGGCGCAGCGGCTACACCCTCTCGCTGACAAACACGGAGCCCGTGAAGACCGCCCGGTACCCGAAGTTCGATTGGCCACGGATCGACGCGCCCATCGTGCGCTTCCCGCCAGACGCCCACCGTGGGGAGATCGAGGCCGCTGAGGCCCGCGCCCTCGCGCAGGCTCGCGCCGCGTTCGCCGCCCACCCGCACGACATCGCCTGCTTCATCGCTGAGCCGATCCAGGGCGAGGGTGGCGACAACTACCTGCGGGCTGAGTTCCTGCAAGCCATGGAGCAGCTGTGCCGCGAGCACGACGCGCTGCTCGTCATCGACGAGGTCCAGACCGGCTGCGGGGCGACTGGCGCCGCCTGGGCGTACCAGCAGCTGGGCCTGCGCCCAGACATCGTCGCGTTCGGCAAGAAGCTCCAGGTGTGCGGGATCATGGCCGGCGGGCGCGTGGACGAGGTGCCCCGCCACGCCCTCGCCGTCTCGTCACGGCTCAACTCGACCTGGGGCGGCAACCTGACTGACATGGTCCGCGCGCGCCGGTTCCTGGAGGTGATCGAGGCCGAGGGGCTGATCGACCGCGCCGCCACGCTCGGCAAGCGGCTGCGCTGCGGGCTTGAGGGGCTCGCCGAGGCGCACCCGGCGCTGGTCAGCAACGCCCGCGGGCGCGGGCTGCTCTGCGCGTTTGACCTGGCGAGTGGCACTGTGCGCGACGAGTTCGTCACCCGCCTGCGCCGCGAGGAGCGTGTCGTCACGCTGCCCGGCGGTGAGCGGGCGGTGCGGCTGCGCCCCGCCCTGACAATCAGCGAGGAGGAGATCGAGCTGGCCGTGGCGGCGATGGGCCGGCTGCTCGGGGTGATGGTGGCGCCGCAGGCGCCGCCGGGGGGTGGGGATACCGGGGTGATGGTGGCGCCGCAGGCGCCGCCGGGGGGTGGGGATACCGGAGGAATGGCGGCATGACCCGCGCGATCAGCTCGATCATCGGCGGCCAGCGGCGCCAGGACGCGCCCGGGGGCCGCCTGACCTCGGTCAACCCCGCCCACACCAGCGAGGTCATCGCTGAGGCCCTGCTCGGCGACGCCGGCACCCTCGTCGAGGCCTGCCGGTCCGCCCATGCGGCGCAGGCAGAGTGGGCCGCGACTCCCGCGCCGGCCCGCGGTCGCGTGATCCAGCAGATCGGGCGCCTGGTCGAGGCGAACGCCGAGGCGCTCGCGCGGCTGATGACCCGTGAGATCGGCAAGCCGATCGCCGAGGCACGCGGCGAGGTCCAGGAGGTCATCGACACCTGCGACTTCTTCCTGGGCGAGGGGCGGCGGCTGTACGGCCAGACCGTGCCGAGCGAGCTGCCCGACAAGCAGCTGCTCACGTTCCGCACCCCGGTCGGCGTGGCGGTGATCATCACCGCCGGCAACTTCCCCGTCGCCGTGCCGGCGTGGTACCTGATGCCTGCCCTGCTCTGCGGCAACGCCGTGGTGTGGAAGCCGGCCGAGTACACCCCCGCCTGCGCTGAGGCGCTGGCCGAGCTGTTCTCGCACGGCGGCCTGCCCGCCGGCCTGCTCAACCTCGTCCTAGCCGGCGGGCAAGCGACGTTCGACGGGCTGTCCCGCGCGTTGCAAGCCGGGCTGATCGGCAAGGTCGGGTTCACGGGCTCGCCGGAGGTCGGGTGGCGGATCGGCGAGCTGTGCGGCCGGCACCTGCAAAGCCCCTGCCTGGAGCTCGGCGGCAAGAACCCACTGGTCGTCATGCCCGACGCCGACCTCGACCTGGCCGTCGAGGGCGCGCTGTTCAGCGGCTTTGGCACCGCCGGCCAGCGGTGCACCTCGCTGGGCACAGCCATCGTGCACGACCGCGTGCACGACCAGTTCGTCGCCCGGCTCGACGCCGCCACCCGCGCGGCGCGGATCGGCGACCCCACGCAGGACGTGCTCTACGGGCCGATGATCTCGCAGCGGTTCTACGACCGGTTCCTTGGGTGGCTCGACTGCGTGGAGGGCCACCACACGGTGCACGGGTCGACCGGCGTCGGGCGGATCACGCGCGGCAACCCGCGTGAGGGCTTCGTCGGCGACCCTGAGGCCGGCCTGTACTGCCACCCCACGATCGTCGACGGCGTCACCGCCAAGGACGAGCTGTACCGCACCGAGACGTTCGGCCCGATCGTCGGGGTCGCGCGGTTCGCTTACTTCGACGAGGCCGTCGAGCTGGCCAACGGCCACGGTTACGGCCTGTCCTCGGCGATCTACACCAACTCAGCCCTGTGGGCGTTCCGCTTCCGCGAGCGGGTCAGCGCCGGCATGGTCAGCGTGAACAACTCGACCTCCGGCGCCGAGGCGCACCTGCCTTTCGGCGGCAACGGCAAGTCCGGCAACGGCAGCCGCCTGTCCGGCGTCTGGGTCCTGGACCAGTTCACCCGCTGGCAGGCGCTGAACTGGGACTACGCCGGCAAGCTCCAGAAGGCCCAGATGGACATCACCGACGTGCCCGCCGACCTCGACTTCCGCCTGCCGGAGTAATCCAAGCGGCTGCCGCTACCCGGGCGGCGGGTCCGTGCACGTTCTGATGTACGGCCGGTCGCCCAGGAACTCGTCCCACTCTGCGCGGGTCAGGTTGCGGTTGGCCAGCGCGCACGCGTGCCGGATCCACGCGCCGATGCTGAGCGGCCATAGACGCACGACCTTGTCGGTGCCCGCCGCGGCGATCGTCTGACCGTCGGGGCTGAACGCCACCCCCTCGATCTTGGCGGTGTAGCCAGCCAGTGGCGGGCCGAGAGGGGCGCCAGTCCGGGCGTTCCACCGTCCCACCGCTCCGTCCACACCGGCGGCGGCGATCGTGGTGCCGTTGGGACTGAACGCCACCTTTACTACCTCGACAGTGTGGCCGGTGAGGGGTGGGTCGATTGGCGCGCCGGTGCGGGCGCTCCACCGCCGTACCGTCCGGTCGGCGCTGGCGGAGGCGATGATGCTCCCGTCAGGGCTGAAGGCCAGCCCTAAGACCCAGTCGGTATGGCCGGTCAAGGGCTTACCGATTGGCGCGCCGGTGGCGGCGCTCCACCGCCGTACCGTCCGGTCGGCGCCGGTGGAGACGATTATTCTGCCGTCGGGACTGAACGCCGTCTCAAAGACCCAGTTGGTATGGCCCGTGAGGGGTTCCCCGATCGGCGCTCCGGTGGCGGCGCTCCACCGCCGTACCGTCCGGTCGGCGCCGGCGGTGGCGATGGTGCTCCCGTCGGGGCTGAAGGCCAGCCCTAAGACCCAGTCGGTGTGGCTGGTGAGAGGCGGGCCGATCGGCGCGCCGGTGTAGGCGTCCCACAGCCGCACTGTGTGGTCGCGGCTGGCGGTGGCGATGGTTTTCCCATCAGGACTGAACGCCACCTCCTCGACCGCGTCGGTGTGGCCGGTGAGGGGTGGGCTGATCGGCGCGGCGGTGTGGGCATCCCACAGCCGTACGGTGTGGTCGCGGCTGGCGGTGGCGATCGTGGCCCCGCCGTGGCTGAACGCCACTGCCTCGACCCCCTCGGTGTGGCCGGTGAGGGGTGGGCTGATCGGCGCGCCAGTGTGGGCGTCCCACAGCCGTAGTGTGTGGTCGCCGCTGGCGGTGGCGATCGTGGCGCCGTTAGGGCTGAACGCCACTCCCAAGACCACGTCGGTGTGGCCAGCCAAGGGCCGTCCGACGGAGGCGCCGGTGCGGGCGTCCCAGAGCCGCACCGTCCCATCGAGGCTGGCGGTGGCGATCGTGGCGCCATTGGGGCTGAACGCCACGCCCTCGACCTGATCGGTGTGGCCGGTCAGGGGCGGACCGATGGAGGCGCCGGTGCGGGCGTCCCACTGTCGTGCCGTCCCGTCCTCGCTGGCGGTGGCGATTGTGGCGCCGTCGGGGCTGAACGCGATCGCCTCGACTTGGTCGGTGTGGCCGGTGAGGGGTTGGCCGATGGGTTGGCCGGTGGCGGCGTCCCATCGGCGGATGGTCCCGTCCTCGCTGGCGGTGGCGATCGTGGCGCCGTCGGGGCTGAACGCCACCCCTCGGACGGTGTCGGTGTGGCCAGTGAGCGGCTGGCCGATGGATTGGCCAGTGGCGGCGTCCCACCGGCGCACCGTCCGATCGACGCTGGCGGAGGCGATCGTGGCGCCGTCCGGGCTGAACACCACCTGGTAGACCCCGCTGGTATGACCGGCGAGCACAACGGCGTTGTGGCGTGGCTCCAAGACTCCCCGCAGCAGCGCGGCGCGGGCCTCGTCGGTTGGGTGCAAGCGCAGGCTCTCAAGGCTGAGCAGCAGCGACAACGGCTGCTGATCGGCGTTCGCCGCAGCCTGCCCAGCCAGCTGCCGAGCGGTCGCCAAGTCTCGTTGCTGCTGGGCGACCTTCCACTGCCATCCCGCGACGGCCAGCAGCATGACCAGGACGGCGCTCAGCGCTTGCAGCCGGCGGATGCGCCAGCGGTCACGGTCGCGCTCCCGCCGCTGGAGCTGCTGGCTGGCCTCGACGAATTCGATGACGCGGGAGGACAGCTGCTCCGCGTGCCGCTCGGCCTCCGCCAGCTGCTGGCCCCGTAACAACAGCCCCTCGTCCCTGGCCCGGCTGTCGCTGGGGTCGCTAGAGGCCCACGTGGCCGCTTGGCTCTCGATCCGCTGCCGCCAGGCGAGGAATGCTTGGTCTTCCTCCAACCAGTCGCCGAGCAGTGGCCATTCGCGGAGCAGCGCCTCGTGGATCAGCTCGACGGTCTCGTGGTCGTCGTCTTGGCGCATGGTCACGAGCAGGCGCGCGCCGGTGAGGTGCCCCACGACTTTGCGGACGGCCTCGGCCTCGTCTGGCCGCGCGGACAGCTCGGCGATGCGCCGCCGCCGGCGGCTATGCGGCACGCCCTCGGCCTCGACGCCCAGGTGGACCAGCGCGGTGATCACGGTCTTGGCGACCGGGCGCAGCTCGGCGTCGAGCCCGTCGAACGCCCGGTCGCACCATTGGGCGAGCCCGCCGGTCACCTTGCCGATCTGGTCGTAGGCCTCATGGGTCAGCCTGCCGTCGGTTCTTCGTTCCCACAGCTGCGTCAACGCGAACTCCAGCAGCGGCAGCACGGTGCTGCGCGCGCCTTGGCCTTTGCCGCCGGCCGATCCGGACGCGGTGACGGCGTCGGCGACGATCCGGTCGACCAGGCCCGCCTCGAAGCCCACCCCGACCTTCGCCGCCGGCTCTTTGACGATGGCGGCCAGCTCGCCGACCTCGAGCATCGCTGGCACGTTGACGAGGTTCCGCTCGACCCAGCCCATCAGCTCGGGGGCGGACTCGGCCAGCGGTGAGTAGAAGTCGTCGCGCATCACGAGCAGCGCCGTCAGCCGCGCTGACTGCTCCAGCGCCACGGAAAGCTGCGCTAAGAACCGGCCGCGCGCCGCTGCTGGCGTGGCCACGAGCAGCTCCTCAAGCTGATCGAGGATCAGCACCAACCGCCGCCGCTCAGGGTGCATGGCCTGCCACTGGCACACCGCGGTCGCGAGATCCTGCGCCAGCGGCAGGCCGTTGTGACCGAGCTGGCAGAAGGGGTCACTTCCTGGGCGGGCCACGATGACGCCCCAGCGGTCGCTGCCGCCCAGCTCGCCTCGCCGCAGCCGGGGGAGCACTCCAGCTTGCATCAGTGAGGACTTGCCGCAACCAGAGGGGCCGAGCACGGCCAGGAAGCGGCGGTCGCGCTCTAGACCTGCCATGACGGCCTCGATCGCGCGGTCGCGCCCGAAGAAGAACGCCTCGTCACGCTCGGTGAACGCGTCGAGATTGCGGTAAGGGCACTCCGGCGGGGAGACCTGAAGCTGCGGGCATGCGTTCTGAAGGCTCTCAGCAGGGATGGCGAACGCGGTGCGGTCACCGCGGCCGTCCGCATCCGGGCGGGTGATGGCGGTGATCATGCCGATCACCCGGCGTGTGGACTCGTCGAGCACTGGCCCGCCGCTGAACCCCCGGGTGACCTCGCTGGCGCCGGTGACCTGCACCAGCTCCACGCCGTCGATGCGGACCCGGTCGCCGATCCGCCCGTACCCGTGCATGCCCTCGGTAGGCCCAGGCGCTGGGTAGCCGAACGTGCGGAACGGGTGCCCTCGCGTGCCGTCAGACGGCCCCAGCGCCACCACGCGAGCCCCACCGGGCAGCGCACCCTCAATACGCAGGAAGGCGATGTCGCCGTTGGCGGGTGGCTGGACGCGCGCCCGGCCTGGCTCCCCGGTCGCTTGGAAGACCACGGTGACGTCACCACCTTGGATGACGTGCGCGCAGGTGGCGATCAGCCCGTCGGCGGCGACGATGAAGCCTGCCCCGGCGGGCTGGTCGTCGGGGCCGAGCACGCGCACCACGCTGTCCGACAGCGGCTCACGCATCATCCCGCTGCCATCGGAGCGTGACCGTGAAGTTGGCCTCGCCGCTGGTCTTGGAGATGATCACCCCGGCCTCCAGGCTCAGCTTCAGGCCGAACTCGACGCTGATCTCCCTCGGGCGATGCTCCAAGTCGCGGAGCTTCGCCAACACCGTCTGGACCGTCGGTTTGAGGGTCTCCAGCGCGGCGCCCAGTGTCTGTGTCGCGCGCCCGGCGATCTGCCCGGGCCGGGCGGCTCGCACCACGCCGTCGCCAACCGCGTCGTCGACCTCTACGACGATGACCCCGCCATCGTCGAGCGGAACCTCGATAAGCCCCGCCATGGCGATCCTCCTACCCAGAGCCGCTGCCGACCGTCCGCGTCGCCACGAGCCTCCTCAAGGGTACGCGCTGCTCGGCAGCCGGTACGCGCCGCTTACCCCTTCACGTGGCGCGTCCCGCGCGGTAGCGTCAGGAGGGGCCATCGGCTCGAGGAGGTTGAGCAGGGATGGAATTCTCAGTCGGCGATGTCATCGAGGTCAACACCCGCAAGATCGGCCAGCCGGTCCGGCGTGGGAAAGTCACCGAGGTCGTCAACCCGACCCGCCCCCAGCTGCGGGTCCAGTGGGAGGACCAGCGCGAGTCGCTCTTCTACCCGTCCGGCGGCATCGTCCACGTCGTGGGTCGAGAGGGCGCGTAGGTACTACGGCGCAAGTGGGCTGGGAAACTGGAGGATCTGTCCAACTATCCGGATGGATTCTCCAGTTTTGCCCGCATCTCAAGCGCTTCGGCGAGGGCGCACGCTCATCGCCGGCCGCGGCCAGCAGCATCCCAAGCCGGCGGTGCGTATTGGCCTGGGTGGCCGCATCGGCCCGCCGCGCGTAGTAGAGGGCGCGGCGGACCACCTTGATGGCGCGGCGGGCGTCGCCTTGACGGCCGCCGGACTCGATCGGCGAGTGCAGGACCTGCGCCACGCGTAGGGTCCGCGCGCGGAGCGTGTCATCTCCGGTCTCGTCAGCGACGCTCCACGCGGTCGCGAAGGAGCGGCGGGCGGCCGTACGGTCACCGGCGTTGAAGGCGAGTAGGCCGGCGTGGACGTGGGTGGCGACGGTGATCGCCTCCAGGCGCCGCCGGCTGCGGTCGGCCATCGGCCGGTCCAGCAGGCCGAGCAGCAGGTCGGCATGCCGGGCGACGGGATCGGCGAGCAGGTCGTTGCGCTGGATGTCATGTTGGTCCGCGAACATGTCGGCCCACTGCTCGTGCGCCGCGACCAGCGCGGTGGCCACACGGCCTTGGCGGCCGATGTCCGCGGCGATGCGCTCTACCGCCTCCAGGGGCATGAGCGCGGCGGCCAGCCCTGCTCCGCCGATGACCTCGAGCGCGTCTTTGCGGTCCGTGTCGTCCCCGTCTTTGTTGCCGTTGCGTTGTGACGAGTTTGTCACTGACACGTTGGCTTTGCCCTCGCAGA
>Ga0081538_10000420_pt1 | contig 47749 bp, 51 predicted proteins | sample TabmetS5T2R1_FD_71022 | JGI IMG/M metagenome (GOLD analysis project Ga0081538, IMG submission 71022) | Tabebuia heterophylla rhizosphere microbial communities from the University of Puerto Rico - S5T2R1 | ecosystem: Host-associated > Plants > Roots > Rhizosphere ... | reverse complement strand
GCCCGAGTCCCCCACCCCGCCACCGCCTACGGCGCTCGCGACGTGGCCCACAACATCATCGTCCACGGCGCGTGGCTTCCCGAAGAGTCCGGCGAGCACGCCGCCGCCGAGACCGCTTGGGCGCAGCGGTTCCTCCACGCACTCCAAGCGCACCGCGCTGGCGGCGTCTACGTCAACTTCCTTGATTCCGACGACGACTCCAGCCGGGTCCGAGAGGCCTACGGCGGTGAGATCTACCGGCGACTCGCCGAAGTCAAGGCGAAGTACGACCCTGACAACGCCTTCCACCTCAACAAGAACATCCCGCCCAGCTGAATCTCCTAAGAACCGGCTTTACATCCCCATCGAGTGGTAGCCGGAGTCGACGTAGAGCGTCGTCGCGGTCACGTTGTCGGCCTCGTCTGAGAGCAAATAGGCGGCAGCCGCGCCGACGTCGTCCGCGTCAATCGGCCGGTGCAGTGGCGCGCGCTCTTCGACGATCGACTCCATCGTCGGAAAGCCGGCGATCGAGCGTGCGGCGAGCGTGCGCACAGGGCCGGCAGAGATCGCGTTCACGCGGATGTTCTTCTGGCCCAGGTCCCAGGCGAGGTACTGGACCGACGAGTCCAGCGCCGCCTTGGCCACGCCCATGACGTTGTAGTGGGGAACCGCGCGCTCGCCGCCGAGGTAGGTCATCGTCATGATCGATCCGCCCCCGGCGGCTTCCATCAGCGGCTCCGCCGCCCTGGCGCAGGCGACCAGCGAGTACGCGCTGACGTCGAGCGCCAGCCAGAAGCGATCACGCGGCGTGTCCGTGAACCTGCCCTCGAGGTCCTCGGCGGCGGCGAAGGCGACCGAGTGGACGAGGATGTCGAGCTGGCCGCCGAACGTCTCCCCCACCTCTGCGAAGACACGCGTAACGTCCTCGTCCGAGCGAACGTCGCATGAGGTGACAAGCGGGCTCGTGACGGAGTCGGCGAGCTCGCGCACGTTCTTCTCGAGCCGCTCGCCCTGGAACGTGAACGCGAGCTTTGCGCCTTCGTCGGCGAGACGCCGAGCAATCGCCCAGGCGATCGAGCGGCGGTTCGCGACGCCGGTGATCAAGCCCCGTTTCCCCTCGAACCTTCCTGCCACGGAGCGATCCTAATTTCGTCGCTACCCTTTGGCGGGTTGCGCCGCCATCCCGTGCTACTCGCCCTGATCGCGGCGCTCGTTCTCGCGGCGCCTGCTTCGCCCGCGCTGCAGCCGATTCAGCGAACCTTCGGCGAGCTGACCGTGCCGCGCGTGCGCTCCGGCACAATCGCCGTGCCGCGGAACCACAAGAACGGGAAGGTCCGCGTGATCGTCGGCCTCGCACAGCCTGCGCTTGCCGAGGAGCATGGCCCCGGGCTCTTCGGCGTCCTCGGCTCCGACCGCCTGAACGTCCAGAGCCGCGCATCGCAGGCGTACCTCGCGCGGATCCAGAGCGCGCAGCAGGCCGCGGCGCGCGCGATCCGGACTGCGATTCCGTCGGCCCGAATGGGCAGGAGCTTCCAGGTCGTGCTCAACGGGCTCACGGTGGAGCTTCCCTACTCGAGCCTCGATCGGCTGAGCGCGATGCCGTTCGTGAGCCGGATCTATCCAAGCCTGCGCTACACGATGGCGCTGAACCGCAGCCCAAGCGTGATCGCGGCGCCGGCGTTCACGGCGCTCACTGGAGCGACGGGCGCGGGAATCAAGATCGGCGTCGTCGACGACGGCGTCGACCAGGCCAATCCGTTCTTCAATCCCAGCGGCTTCGCGTATCCGGCGGGCTTCCCGAAGGGCCAGCGCAGCTTCACGACTGCGAAGGTGATCGCGGCCCGCAGCTTCCCCGGCCCTGGGTCGGGGCGCCGCGGTCGCCTCCCGCTCGACCGCCTAGCCTCCTTCCACGGCACGCACGTTGCGGGCATCGCTGCCGGTCGAAGTGCTACGAGCTCGCCGGGTGGGCGCGACCATCCTCCGACGGCGGGGCTCTCAGGCGTTGCGCCGCAGGCCTGGATCGGCAACTACCGGGTGTTCAATGTCCCGACGGCGATCGGACACATCGCGGACACCCCCGAGATTGTCGCCGCGTTCGAGGCCGCGGTTCGCGATGGGATGAACGTGATCAACTTCTCCGGCGGCGGTCCGGCCACCGAGCCGCGAACGGACGCGCTGGTCCGAACGGTCGCGAACGTGGCGAACGCCGGTGTCGTGCCGGTGATCTCGGCCGGAAACGACCGCGACGACTTCGGCTTCGGTACGACAGGCTCACCGGGGACCGCGCCTGAGGCGATCACGGTGGCGGCGACCTCGAATACCCATGTGTTCGCGCCCGCGCTGAGTGTTCGGGACGCAGGGGCACCGCCGAGCGTCCAGCAGATCCCGTTCAAGCCGGCAGCCTCGGGTGCCGCCCCCTCTGGCTGGGGAACCTCGGATCGCACCCTCGTCGACGTCTCTTCGATCAGGGGCACGAACGGCGCGCCGGTCAACGCGCAGTTGTGCGGTCTCGGGCGCGATCCGAATGTCGGGCGCAATCCGCTCCCTCGAGGTTCGCTCAACGGCGCCCTTGCGCTGGTTAGCCGCGGTCACTGCACGTTCTTCTCGAAGGTGGTGCGGGCGTTCCAGGCAGGCGCGCGCGGCCTTGTCATCGTCGACAACCGTGAAGGGGAGGCGAACCCGATCCCCGCGCAGCTCCCGCTGCCGAGCGGGATGATCACGAACCTCGACGGCGCCAACCTTCGCGCCTACCTCACCGGTCGCGGTGGGCGCGCGCCGATCCGGATCGGGCCCGGCGTCACGGAGATCGTCACCGGCCGCTCCGGCGTCGTCACCAGTTTCTCGGCCGGCGGGCCCACCGCGTTCGGCCATGCGCTCAAGCCGGACGTCGCTGCGCCAGGCGGGGAGATCCTGTCGGCGACGCTACGGAACTTCACGGGCGGATCGCCGTTCGCGTCGATCGACGGCACGAGCATGTCGGCTCCCCACATCGCGGGTGCCGCGGCGCTCATGAAGCAGCGTCACGGAACCTGGAACGTGCGGCAGATCAAGTCGGCGCTGATGTCGACGGCCGGGCCGGCGTGGGGCAACACGAGCCGCACGCAGGAAGCGTCGGCGCTTGCGCAGGGTGCCGGGCTCGTCAACCTGGTCGCCGCCGACAGCCCGAGGATCTTCACGGAGCCCGCATCGCTCTCGTTCGGCGATCTGCAGGCCGGCGCCGCTCCGGTCACGAAGCAGCTGCTGCTGAGTATCAGCGACGCAGGTGGCGGTGCGGGCGTCTGGACGGTGGAGCTTCGGCCGCAGTCGGCAAGCCCCGGGGTTGCGATCGACGTGCCGCCCGCGGTGGCGGTCGGTCCCGGCGGCTCGGCTTCGCTGCCGGTCACCGTGCGCGCCGATGCGAATGTGGCCGCCGGCGATAACGTCGGCTATCTGATCCTGCGAAGCGGCGGAATCACCAGGCGAGTCCCGTACGCGGCCTTCGTCACGCGGCCCGCGCTCGCATCGGCACCCACGCGGGCGATCCGCCGGGTCCAGACGGGGACGACCCGCCGTGGATCCTCCCGCGTGCAGACCTATCGGTTCCCGACCGCGCCGTTCGGTCATGCACCCGACTACGGCGTGGCGCCACCGATGGTCGAGGACGGCGCCGAGCGGCTGTTCGAATTTCGGCTCACACGACGCGTCATGAACTTCGGCGTCGCCGTGATGACGGCGTCGCAGGGCTCGCTCATCCACCCCTTCGTCTTGGGGGCGAAGGACGAGAACGCCGTTCAGGGCTACGTCGGTACGCCGGTCAACATCAACGGGCTGACCTTCGGTTACCGGCTGCCCGTCGGCGCGGCCGGGGCTCAGTTCGCGCTGCCGGGGCGCTACTACGTGTCGGTCGACTCCGGCCGGGATGAGTTCACGAATCGCCGCCAGGCCGGAACCTGGCGGTTGCGTTCGTGGATCAACGATCTGCGGCGACCGACGATTCGGGTGCTGACGACGCGCGTCTCCGCAGGGCGCCCCGCGGTCGCGGTGCAGGTGCTCGACCGCGGTTCGGGCGTCGATCCATTCTCACTTGCGCTTTCGTACAACCGCGTGCTCGTCGGCGCGGCAGCGTACGACCCGTTCACTGGCGTCGCGGTCTTCCCGCTTCCTCAGGCGGCACCGCGCGTCCGCGCCGGCCGTCCACGGTTCTCGTTCATCGCGTCGGACTATCAGGAGTCGAAAAACGCGAACAGCTACGGCGGTGACGTGATGCCGAACACGCGGATTGCAACGAGACGGTTGCGCGTCGTCCGCGGGGCGACCGTCACCTGGCTCACGCCGCTCGCGCGGCGGTGCGTTGCGCGCTCCGAGCAGTTGCTCGTGTCCGCCGGCGCGCCGAGGCGCATCCGCTCGGTGCAGTTCTTCGACGGCAACCGCCGGATTCGAGTGGTCAGGCGCAACGTCGCCGGGCTCTTCACCACGACCTGGCGAACGGGCCGCGCGCGGCGCGGTGCCCACCGGCTGCGGGCCGTTGTCCGTGCCGGTGCCCAGCGCGCCGAGGCCACGCGAGTCGTGCGCGTGTGCCGGTAGCGGTCGTCACCGGCGGCAACTCCGGCATCGGCGCGGCGCTGGCGAGGGAACTCGCGGCGCGCGATTGGCACTGCGTCTTGATCGCGCGAGACGAGGAGCGGCTTCGATCGGTCGCCTCCGAGGTCGGCGGCGAGTACGAAATCTGCGACGTCGGTGACCGTAAGGCGGTCGAGCGGACGGCGGCCAAGGTGATCGAGCGGCATCCGGCGATCAAGCTTCTCGTCAACAACGCCGGGTTCGCCCGAGGCCCCGGCGAGCGGCGCAGCCCGGGGTTCGACGCTGACCCTGAGCGGATCGAGGCGCTCTTCCGCGTCAACGTCCTCGGCGCCGTCTGGTGCCTGCGGGAATTCCTGCCCGCCCTGGAGAGCGGAAGGCCCTCACACGTAGTCAACGTCGCCTCCGTCGCCGGAACCGTGGCGATCTCGCCTGGCATGTACTCCGCGACGAAACACGCGCTCGTCGCGTTCTCGCGGGCGCTCGCGGCCAACCCACCCGCCGAGGGGGTTCAGGTGCATACGGTCAATCCGGGCTTCGTCGAGACGCCGGGCTTTCCCCAGCGGGTGCGCCTCGGCCCGCGCCTGGCCGACCGCATCGTCGTCGACCCCGAGTACGTGGCGCGCCGAATCGTGCGCGCCGTCGAGCGCAATCGTCCTGAGATCTTCGTCCCGAGCTGGTACCGAGTTCCTGCTGCCGCCCAGGCACTCGCCCCGGGACTCGTGAGCAGGGTCGTCGGCCGCTGGAGCGCCCGCAGAGCCTCGCGGCGCTAGGGCGGGGCTCCGTGGGGTGGTCTTAGGGTAGGTGCACCCTGCCTCCTCCCCACCGCAATCGTATTGAAAGCAGGCGCGCACGTCTGTGACGGGCCGGTCAGGAATCTGTGTCGAGGCCTTCGCGCCGCAAGAGCTCAAGCGCTTCCTCGCGCGTCTCGATCGTCCCCGCCGCCCGCTCCTCCTCGACGAGCGCGAGCAGGCGGCCAATCTCCGGCCCGGGCGGTAGGCCGAGCTCGTCGCCGCGGAGGAGCGGTTCTGCGGGATCGCGGAACCTCGCCTCCTCGATCGCACGCTCGAGGTCCTCGTCCCCACCGGCGAACCGCGCCGCGTCGGTCGCCCACGGCTCGGTCGCGCGCCGGAACCGGTACACCGACCGAGGCGTGATCTCCGCCGGCGGCTCCGCACGAAGTAACGCGCCTGCGTAGCGCCTGAGCTCGTTGGAGACGGGGAACCCGGCCAACCGCTCCCCGAAGACGGCAACGAGTCGCATCTCGGGGCCGGGACTCTCGAGCCGCTCGAGCCGGTCGAGCGACCCGCCGAGCGGTTCGAGCAGGCCGAGCTCGTCGAGCCGCCGGAATCCCTGGGCGCTGAGCCGCTCGAGCTCCGCCAGGACCCGCTCGCCCGCCGGATGCCCGACGAGTGCCGCGTGTTTGCGGAGAAGCCCTTCGGTCTCCTCGTCGATGCGAAAGTCGAGCTCGTCCGCCAGCCTGACAGCTCGCAAGAGCCGTAGCGGATCGTCCTCGAACACCGTCGGCCCGACGGCCCGAAGCACCTTCTCCTCCAGATCCCGGACACCGCCGAACGGGTCGACGGGCTCGCCGCCGGCCAGCGGCCTCGCGACGGCGTTGATGGTGAAGTCGCGCGTCGCGAGATCGGCCTCGATGCCGTTTCGAAGCGGCGTGAAGTCGACGGTGCGTCCATCCGGGAACGCGACGCGCCAGGCGCCGTGCCGCTCAGACAGCGGAAATGGTGCGGCGCCCGCGCGTCGCGCAAACCGACGCGCGGCTGCTTCCGGCTCGCGGCAGGCGATGTCCAGGTCGACGAGGGGACGCCCGAGCAGCTCATCGCGCACGGCGCCGCCGACGACCCACGCCTCCTCACCGGCGAGAACTTCCCGCGCCTGCTCAAGCATCGAGCACCGTCCGACGTGCGCGCATCGGCCCGGACTCGATGCGGCACACGATCTCGTAGTTGATCGTCCCGGCGACGGCAGCGTGATCCTCGGCAAGCACGCCGTCGCCGATCAGGGTCACCGGCGTCTCGACCGGGAGCGCACCGGAGAGCTCCACCGCGAGCGCATCCATCGAGATCGTGCCGACGACGGCCCGACGTTCGCCGTCGACAAGCACCTGGGTCCCCGTCATGTCGCGGCGGAACCCGTCCGCGTAACCGACCGGGACGATGCCAATGTGGGTCGGCTCCTCAGCCGTGTACCTGCGCCCGTAGCCCGTCGACTCTCCCGGAGCGAGCTCCTTGACCTGCGCCAGCCGGGATTCCCAGCGCAGCACGGGCTCGAGCCCGTCCTCCGCCGGATCGGTCGCGAACGGCGAGAGCCCGTACAGCGCGACGCCGCACCGCGCTGCGTCGAGGCGTGCGTCCGGCAGCCGCAGGGCTGCCGCGCTGTTCGCGGCATGGCGGACGAGATGCGAATGCTTTCCCGTGGCCTGCTCGAAGCGTCGCAGTTGCTCCGCGGCGAAGTCGGGATCGGAGTCGGCAGTCGCCAGGTGCGTCATGAGCCCGACGACGTTCACGGGCAGCTCGGGAAGCTCCGCGAGCCCCCAGCGGCCCATCCCCGTGTCGAGTTTCAGATGGACGCGCACGCCCTCCGGGATCTCAGCGTCCGACACGGCGAGCTCGAGCCGCGCCTCGCGTGCAAGTGCCACCTCGCGCCCACTGACTGGGCCCATGACGAGGATCCGCGCCTCGCCGAACTCGCTGCGGAGCTCGAGCGCCTCGGGCACCGTGGCGACGCACAACGCTCCGGCACCCTCGTCGAGGACAGCTCCGGCCACATCGACGGCTCCGTGGCCGTAACCCGCCGCTTTGACGACCGCCCACAGCTCCGCGCCGCCGAGTACCTGGCGGAGCCGCCGAGCGTTGCGCCGCAGCGCGCCGAGATCGATGGTGATCTCCGACCTATGCATCGAGGACGCGCGGCAGCGCGTCGAGAAGGTCGCTCGCCACGAGCCCGGCCCGATGCGGCGCGTTGACCGCCGCCTGCGTGTGCGCAACGGACCCCGCGGCGGCTGCGAAGCGGGCATCCATGCCCTTGGCGAGAAACGATGCGATCACGCCGGTGAGCACATCGCCCGTGCCGGCCGTCGCGAGCGAAGCGAAGCCACCGCAGACAAGCGCGCCGGCACCCGGAGCCCCGACGAGCGTCCCCTCCCCCTTCAGGAGCACGACGCAGCCGAATCCCTCCACGGCGCGGCGCATCGCCTCGAGCCGGTGCGCATCGACCCACGAGGCCTCCTCGCCGAGGAGGCGTCCCAGTTCGCCCGAGTGCGGCGTCAAGACCGTCGACGCCTCGCGGTCGAACGCCCTGAGCTCGTAGAGGCCGTCGGCGTCGATAACTGCAGGGAGGTCGGTATCCAAGAGGCGATGGACGACGTCCGCTCGATCCCGGCCGAGGCCGGGGCCGATCGCCAGCGCGCCGGCACGGTCCTTGGCCTCCCAAACCTCGTCCAGCGGACGCTTCACCGCCTCGAGCAGCCGCGTCTCGATCACCGAAAGCGACTCCGGCGGCGCGGCGACAGCGACGTACCCCGCATCGGCGCGAAACGCCGCCTCCGCGGTCAGGCACACCGCGCCAGTCATCCCCGGCGACCCACCAACGACGAGCACGGATCCCGCCGTGTACTTCGTGTCGCCGGGCTTCCGCCGTGGGACGAGGTCGAGAATCGCCGGCGTGGCGACGGCATGTTCGGTCTCCCTGTGCTCGAGGCCGATGTCGGCGACAACAACTTCACCGCGCCGGAACCGCCCGGGCGCGACCTCGTGCCCGACCTTCCGGCCGTGGAAGGTCACCGTCAGGATGGCGCTCACTGCCTCGCCGGGCACCTCCCCGGTGGAAGCGTCGACCCCCGACGGGATGTCAACGGCGACCACCGGCGCGCCGGATTCGTTCATCGAGCGGATCTGCGCGGCCGCTTCCTCGCGCGGCGCGCCGCGGAAGCCCGTCCCGAAGAGAGCGTCGATGACCACGTCCGCGTCTCCCAGCGCGCGCTCCTCCCACCCCGCCGTCCGCAGGAGCTCGGCGGCGATCCGCCCGTCGCCACCGTTCGCCCCGCCACCGCAGACGGCAGCGAACGTTCGCGCATTGGCAAAGCGCGCGAGGACCTCGTCGGCAACGGCCCGCCCAGCGCGCTCCATCAGCTGCTCGACGTCATGGCCCGCCTCCGCCGCCTGCATCTCCGCGGCGGTGTAGAGGGGTTCAAGCATTGCGGTCGGCGACCACGCAGACCGCGCTCGCGAGCTCCCGCGAGTGCGACATCGAGAGGTCGATCGACCCCGCGCCGACGCGCCGTGACCAGGCCTCGACGCGGCCGGAGAGCGTCACCGACGGCTTCGGACGCCCGGAGATCTCGATGTCGCGCCAGGCGAAGAGCCGGGCGACGCCGAAGCCGAGCGCCTTGCCGACGGCCTCCTTGCCGGCGAACCGGGCGGCGTAATGCTGCGCCGGATTGGGACGCGCGTCGCAGTACGCCTGCTCGGCGGCCGTGAAGCAGCGGTCCCTGAAGCCCGCGTACCGATCGAGCGCCTCACGGATCCGTCCGATCTCGACCATGTCGGTTCCGACGCGGGTCACAGCATCTCCTCGATGAAGCGCGGCAGGTCGGCAACGGACGAGAGGACGACGTCCGGCGCCACGGTCGTCCGCTCGAGCTCGTCGGGCCGGAACTTGCCGGTGCGGACAAGTGCGGTGCGAAGGCCAAAGCGCTGGGCGCCGACGACGTCGGCGTCGATATCGTCGCCGACCATCCACGTGAACTCGGGCTCGGCGTCGAGCGCCTCGACGGCGGCCGCGAAGTAGGCAGTGCTCGGCTTGCCGACGACGGTGGCTTCGACTCCGGCGGCGTACTCGAGGCCCGCCACGAAGCACCCTGAGTCGAGCAGCGGCCCGCGGGAGGTCTGCCACCAGCGGTTCCGGTGCAGGCAGTAGAGGTCGGCACCGGCCTCGAGCTCCGCGAACGCGCGCGCGAGGTTCATGTAGGAGAAGACGCGGTTCGTCTCCTCCGTCTCGTCGGCGCCGCCGACCAGCACCGCCTCCGCGTCCTCGCCCACGAGCTGGACGGAGTCGAGATCCTCGAGCACGGCGGCCATCGTCAGCGCGAGCACGCGCTTGCCGGCCAGCTCACGAGCCGCCGAGAGCGCGGTCGTCTGCAGCTCGTCGTCGTCGAGCTCGAAGCCGAGGTCGCGCAGCTCACCCGCCAGCGACCGGCGCGAATGCGTGGTGTTGTTCGTCACGAAGCGGAGCCTGTGGCCGTTCTCGCGCAGCTGGTTGACAGCCCGTGTGGCGCCGCGAATCGGCTCACCGGAGACATGAAGCACGCCGTCGATGTCCAGCAGAATGGCCGCCATGAGCGGCGAGTCTATTCAGGTGACCAGGACGGTGGCGATCCCCGTTTCGGACATCGAGCTGCGCTTCTCCCGGTCGAGCGGGCCGGGCGGACAGCACGCCCAGAAGACGGAGACGAGGGTGGAAGCGCTCTTCGACGTCGAAGCCTCGGCGGCCCTGTCGCCCGTCCAGAAGGCGCGCGTCAAGCGCCGTGCCGGCGGCGTCATCCGAGCTGTCTCACAGGACGAGCGCAGCCAGGCGCGGAACCGGGAGCTTGCCGTCGAGCGACTCGTCGCCGCGCTCCGTGACGCCCTCAGGGTCGAACGTCGCCGCCGTCCGACGAAGCCGACGGCGGCATCACGCGAGCGCCGCCTCGAGCAGAAGCGCCGCCGCTCGGAGACGAAGCAGCTACGCCGGAGGCCCGACTAGCGCCGCCGCGGGGCGCAGGTAGCCGCGCATGACCTTCCGCGCATAGAGCCGCTCGCTCGCCGCGCGGTAGAGGGCGAGCGCGTTGTCCCCCTCCTGCGGATGGACGGCCCAGCCGAACGTCACCCTCGTCCCCTGCGACGAGAGGACCCACTCGAGTCGCGTGCTCAGGTCCGAAGCTTCGTCGAGGGTGGCCGTGGACGCGAGGATGGCGAACTCGTCACTGCCCACACGGGCGATCGAATCTTCAGGCGCGAGCGATCGCGCCAGCAGGTCGGCGACCTGGCGGAGTGCCTCGTCGCCCGCCGAAGGACCGGCCTCCTGGTTCAGCTCCTTGAGCGCGTCCATGTCGGCGAGCAGCAGCCCGAAGGGCCGCCGATCATCCAGGCGTTCCGTGATCGCGGCCTCGAAGGCTCGGGTGTTCGGGAGACCGGTCAGGACGTCTCGCTCGGCGAGGATCCGCAGCTCGTCGACCATTGTCCGGTTGCGACTCGCGACGAACCCGATGACCGCGCCGATGCTGACGAACGTGACGAGCCGGATCACCGTGCTGCCCGTCAACACCTCGCGCGAGGGAATGTCGGAGTTGACGAGGATGCCGGTGACATAGAGCACCGTCGCGGCGCCGCCGGCCGCGGCTCCGAGCCGAGGACCAGTCGCCATCGCGGCCAGCGCGACCGAGAGGTAGAAGAAGTGCGCGAGGCCGAGCCCGGGCTGCTCGTAGAGCACGAAAGCGAGAAAGACGACCGCGAAAGAAGCAGTCGAAAAGGCGAGCATGAGCTCGCGCGCCGTGAACGCCGCAGGCATGTACGAACTCTCACGAAAGGAGGCGCCGCGAGCCTCCCTCGAACGGGTTATTCGACGGTGACGGTCTTCGCGAGGTTCCGCGGTTGATCGACGTTCAGGCCACGGAGGCGGGCGATGCGGTAGGCGAGCAGTTGCAGCGGCACGACGGCGAGCGCCGCCTGGAGGAATGCAGGCGTGCGTGGCACGTAGATGACGTCGTCGGCGTGGTGCTGGATGTCTTCGTTCCCGTCGGTCGCAATCGCGATCACATGCGCGCCGCGGGCCCGCGTCTCCTGGATGTTGGAGACGATCTTGTCGTAGACATGGATGTTCGTCGCCACGACGACGACGGGCGTGTCCTGGTCCAGCAGAGCGATCGGCCCGTGCTTCATCTCCCCCGCCGAATAGGCCTCCGTCGGGATGTACGAGATCTCCTTGAGCTTCAACGCGCCCTCGAGCGCCACAGGGAGGCCGATGTGCCGACCGAGGTAGAGGAAGAACGAGCGGTCGTAGAAGCGCTGCGCGATGTCCTCCACCGGGTGGTCGCCGTCGAGGAACCTGGCGATCTTGTCCGGAACGGTGTAGACCTGGTCGACGATGTAGGAGATCTCGTCGGCCGGGAGCGTTCCGCGAACCTCCGCCATCTTCAGCGCGATCAGGTAGAGGAGCGAGACCTGCGCCGTGAACGTCTTCGACGATGCAACGGCGACCTCGAGGCCGCAGCGCGTGTAGAAGACCGAGTCGACCTCGCGCGTGATGTGGGAGCCCATCATGTTCGTGATCGCGACGGTGTGCGCGCCCTTCTCGCGGGCGAGCTTCATCGCCCCGACGGTGTCGCGCGTCTCGCCCGACTGCGTGATCCCGATGACGAGCGTGTCCTCGTCGATCACCGGGTTGCGGTAGATCCACTCCGACGCGAGGTCCGGCTCGACCGGCACGCGGCCCCACTCCTCCATCACGTAGCGGCCGACGACTCCCGCGTGGTACGAGGTGCCGCAGGCGAGGATGACGACGCGGCGGAGCCGGCGCACCTGCTCGTCGTCCATGCCGAGCCCCTCGAGGACGAGCCGCCCGTGGCGCGCGCGGTCGCCGATCGTCTCGGCGACGGCGTTCGGCTGCTCGTAGATCTCCTTGAGCATGAACGTCTCGAAGCCGCCCTTCTCCGCGCTCTCCTCGTCCCAGTCGAGCTCGAGCGGCTCGTGCTCGACCGGCTTCCCGTCGCCACGGGCGAAGGTCACGGTCTCAGGCGTGATCGTCACGATGTCGCCGTCGTCGGGGAAGAGGACGTGTCTCGTCTCGGTGAGGAAGGCGGCCGCGTTGGACGCCATGAAGTTCTCGCCCTCGCCGAGGCCGACGACGAGCGGCGTCTGGTGGCGCGCGCCGACGAGTTGGCCCGGATGGTTCCGGTGTATGACGACGAACGTGAAGTGGCCCTCGAGCTCGCCGAAGGTCTTGACGACCGCGTCGGTCAGATCACCGTCGTAGTGGTGCTCGATCAGGTGGGCGACGGTCTCGGCGTCGGTCTCGGAGCTGAACGTGTGGCCCTCGGCCTGAAGACGCTCCCTGAGCTCGCGGTAGTTCTCGACGATCCCGTTGAGGACGATCGCCAGCGAGTCGTCGTCGCACGCGGTGAGCGGGTGCGCGTTCCCCTCGGTCACGGCGCCGTGGGTTGCCCAGCGAGTGTGGCCGAGGCCGGTCGTCGAGCCGGAGCCGTTCGTCGACGCGGCGGCCTTCAGGAACTGGAGGTTGCCGACCGCGCGGACGTAGTCGAGCCCCTCATGCTCGAGCAGGGCGATCCCGGCCGAGTCGTAGCCGCGGTACTCGAGGCGCTCGAGGCCGGCAATCAGCAGCGGCTTGGCCGCGCGGGGCCCGACGTACCCGATGATTCCGCACATCTGGACCTCCTTCGCCGACGGCCCGAGTAATCCTGATTTCCCCCCGAGAACACGCAAGAGCCCGGCCGCGGCCGACTTCCTGCGTTGGAGGTCGGCTAACCGAGCTCTCGTCGTACGAGAGCCGCGATGGTAGCACAGAGAGCGGCCGCTTCCAGGGGATTTTCGGCCTCTGCGAGAACCCTAATCAGAGGTTCAGTGCCCGATGGGCGCACGAGAATCCGCGCCGTACCGTCGAGTTCGGCGTTCAAGCGCTCCACTTCTCGGCGGAGCTCTTCGGGGAGGTCTTTCGTCCTAGCGGGGATGTTCTCCTTCACCTGCGCGAAGCGCGGCATGACGGCCGCCGCCTCCGCGAGCGTGCGTCCTGCGAGCGCCCGGCAGAGGAGAAGCCCCGCGGCCAGACCGTCGCCCGTGACGTGTCCGTCCAGGCAGATGATGTGGCCCGACTGCTCGCCGCCGAGGACGCCACCCTCAGCACGGAGCGCCTCGAGGACGTAGCGGTCGCCGACGTCCGTCGTGATCACGCGAATCCCATGGTCGGCCATGAGGCGGTGGAAGCCGAGGTTCGTCATCGACGTGACGACGACGAGATCGACGTCGAGATGGAGCGCGAGGATGGCGAGGATCTGATCGCCGTCGACGGTGGCGCCCTCGGCGTCCACGGCCAGCATGCGGTCGCCGTCGCCGTCGAAGGCGATGCCGACGTCGATTCGCTCGTCCCGCGCGACACGTGAGAGGAGTGAGAGGTCGGTGGCTCCACAGCCGACGTTGATGTTCGACCCATCCGGGGTGTTGGCGAGCGGGATGACGCCGGCGCCCAGTCGTTCGAACGCTTGCGGGGCGATCTCCGAGTACGCGCCGTTCGCGCAATCGACGGCGATCCGCAGCCCACCGAGGTCGGAGCCGAACCGCTCGAGGACATGCTCGAGGTAGCTCTCGGCTGAAACCCCGATGTGGTCGATCGGGCCGCGACCCGCCCGCGGCGGCTCGTCGAGGAGCGCCTCGATCTCCTCCTCGGAGGCGTCGCTCAACTTCTGTCCCGCTGCGTCGAAGAACTTCACGCCGTTGTACTCCGGTGGGTTGTGGGACGCGGAGATGACAGCGCCGAGATCAAGGGCGAGGAGCGCGACGGCAGGGGTCGGAAGCACCCCGCCGAGGACGGCGTTGCCGCCGGCAGAGGCGACACCCTCGGCGAACGCTTCCTCGAGCATCGGCCCGGAGCCACGTGTGTCGCGGCCGATGAACACGCGCCCACCGTCGGACCAGAGCGCCGAGGCCCGGCCGAGCCGTTCGACAAGCTCTGGCGTCAGGCTCTCGCCGACGACGCCCCGGACGCCGTCCGTGCCGAAGTAGCGCCTGGCCACGGCGGCAGCCTAAGTCGGGAAGTCCGGGTGCTGCCGGATCGACGCGAAGTCTTCGTCGGTACGAGCGTGTTCGGCGTACTCAGGCTTCTGGTCGACGGCGCGGCGAAGGTGCTCGATTGCGGCATCGGGCTCACCGGCGAGCGCCTCGAGGCACGCAAGGTCGTACAGCAGCCCGGGATTGTCCGGGTACTCGCGAAGCCCCTGTTCGATCGACTCGCGCGCAGACGCGTAGTCGCCACGCCGCCACGCGGGAATTGCGTGGGCAACCGATTCCCACGGCGACACCTGATAGGGCTTGCCCGGCGTGCCGCCGATGGCGAGCGCAGTCGAGTTGTCCGCCGCTGCGACAGCCCCTCGACGAACCGTCGGGTCGCGGATGAAGACGACGGTCCCGGGCGGTGCATCGAACTCGTCACCGGCGACGGTGAAGCGCGCAGCACCGCCGATCACGACGTAGACCTCTTCGTGCCGGCCGGCTCCGCTCCCGAGCTCGTCGTGCTCCTCGATCAGCTCGTCGCCGGCCGATTCCGCCCAGTAGGCGTTGATCCCGAATGCAGAGACGCCGAGAGGCCGCCGGAGCGGCTTCCACTTGAGCTCTCCGAAGGTCGGCAGCGCCTCGGTCTCGTCGAGGCGGATGACCGAATACGGCTCGCTCAGGGCTAGCGCTTCGAGAACTGCGGGGCTTTGCGAGCCTTGTGAAGACCCGCCTTCTTGCGCTCGACCTTGCGGGCGTCCCGGGTGAGGAAGCCTTCGCGCTTGAGGACAGTGCGCAGCTCAGGGTCGGCCTCGACGAGAGCTCGTGCGATCCCGTGCCGGATCGCGCCGGCCTGGCCGGTCGGGCCTCCGCCCTCCACCCGCACGCGCAGGTCGTAGGTGTTCTCTGCGCCCGCGACTCGGAGCGGGGCGAGCACCGTCGTCCGATGCGTCGAGCGCGGGAAGTAGTCCTCGATCGTCCGCCCGTTGATCCAGGTCGCGCCGTCGCCGGGACGCAAGATCACGCGCGCGATCGAGGTCTTCCGCTTGCCTGTGCCCTGGTACTGCGCGATTGAAGCCATCAGGAGCCGTTCTCCAGCTTGAGCGGCTGCGGTGACTGTGCTGTATGCGGATGCTCCGGGCCGGCGTAGACCTTGAGCTTCGTCAGCTGGGCGCGGCCAAGCCTGTTCCGCGGAAGCATCCCCTTGACCGCCTTTCGGATCACCTCGGTGGGCCGGCGCTCGAGCTCCTCACGGAGCGTGCGGCTGCGAATCCCGCCCGGGTACCCGGAGTGACGGTAGTAGCGCTTGTCGTCCAGCTTGTTCCCGGTAACCGCGATCTTCTCGGCGTTCACGACCACGACGAAGTCGCCGGTGTCGACGTGGGGCGTGTACTGGGCCTTGTCCTTGCCGCGAAGCGTGTCGGCGACGCGCGTGGCGAGACGACCGAGGGTCTTGCCATCGGCATCGACGAGGTACCAGCGGCGCTCGACCTCGCCCGGCTTTGCGTTCCAGGTCTTCATACGGAGAAGCGGCGGACCCTCGGCCCGCCGGCGCGCCATGATAGCGGCTCAACTCTTGTCTCGCCGCCCGCCGACCCAGGCGGCTAGGGCGATTGCGACGATCGCGAGCGCGAAGGCGAGCTCGACGACAAGTCCCGCGACGCCGCCGTGCGCGCCAGGTATCACCCAGCTGAGAGCAGCCACAGGCCCGTGCAGGTGTAGAGCACCATCAGGACGAGCATCGCGTACTGCGTCCTGACCGCCGTCCGCGCCGATCCCCACAGCGCCACCGCGCGGTCGTGTGCCAGGGAAAGCCCGATGACGTGCCCGACGATCAGCACCCCGACCTGGACGTACCAGATCGCGTTCGGGTTGTTGAAGAGCGAGGGCTGAAAGTCGGACGTCCCCAGCAGGTCCCACCCCTTGCCGAACGGGTCGGAGGAGAGCGGCAGCGCGAACTGCCCCTGGTTCACGAGCAGCGTGAAGTAGTGAGCCACGGAGTAGGCGAGCGCAATCGGGACGAGGCTTGCGACGAACAAGCTTGCGAGCCCCTCTCGCATTCCGGAGACGGCGCCCGCGGCCCAGATCGCGATCAGGAAGACCAGCGCCACGGCAACGACCGCCGCAACGAGACCCATGAGGTTGAACCCGGTCGCGACGAGGTCGGCCGTCCGTGGCGAGTCGACGATGTAGTCAGCCTCCAGGTTGTACAACTGATCCTGCCACCACGTTTGCCTGCTGAGGCCGTCGAAGGCGACGGAGCCGAGCATCACGACGACGAACGCGACTGTCCCCGGAAGGTACTGCGGGAGTGTCAGGCCGGCGAGCGGCGGCCGGCGGACGACGACCCGGCGTCCGTGCTCCTCCCGGACGGCGAACGGGGCAATCAAGGCGAGCAGGCCGAAGTACACGTTGAACGCCTCGGCGTTCTCCACCCACGGCCGGCGGCCGTAGACCAGCATCCCGGCCCAGGTGATCCAGCTGTAGACAACGATCGCGAGCGCAAGCGTCCTCGGTTCCGCCGCACGCGGGTAGGCGAGCTCGAGCGTCGAGAACGCAAGCAGCAAGACCGCTGCCGGCCAGCGCCCAAGCCGCTCGGGATAGGCCGCCGCCGGCTCCCACGTCCGGCCTGCTTTGCTCCAAGCCCACGCCACGCCGTCGGCGATGGCCTTCCACGGGCTGAGCACCGACCACAGATTCCCGAAGACCACGACGAGCGGTACGAGGCCCAGCCAGAAGATGACGAAGACGAACGTCGGGGCGAGGTTGTCGCCCGCATCCGGCTGGCCGACGAACGCGGCGAGCCAGACGAGCACGAGCAGGCCCGCCGAGAGCGAACCGAGGATGATCCGCCAGCCCGGCCAGAGGATCAGTCGCTGCCAGCGTTCGGAGAGCGGCCGTCCGTTTGCCCTCCCCTCCAGCACCGGACGACGCCACAGGAGTGCGAGGGCGACGAAGCTCAGGATCAGAACGAGCGCGCCCGCGTAGTACATGAGCCAGTCGGGGAGCACGGGGTCGCGCACCCCGCCGATCCCGTGCGCAATGGGCAGGAGGCTCGTCATGGCTGCGTCGTGATCGTCGCGATGCGCACGCGCCGGTCCTCGAGCTCGGCCTCCACCGTACCCACGATCGTCGCGCGAAACGCTATCCGGGCCGGCTGACCGGGGCCGACGTCGCGCATGACGTCATAGCCGTGCAGATGGACATGGTCCGTGACGTCCGACCTGACGATCAGGACGACGCGTCGCCCTTCGGAAACGGTGACCCGACGGACGCCGTCGACGGGCTGGCCGTCACGGACAACGATCTCCACGCGAGCCGGAGGGGGCGGCGACGGAGGAGGCGGGGGCGGCGGCGGGAGCGTGGTCGTCGGGCTCGTGGTCTCGGTCGTCGTCCCCGTGGTCGCGGCCGAGCCGCTGTCATCGCTGTCGGGCCGGAGCACGACGAAGAGAACGACGGCCGCGACAACCGCCCCAGCGGCAATCAGCAACCTGGTCATCTGCCGGATATGGATAGCAGCAGGCCCTCACGGAACGGCGCGGAGCCTCCGTGGGACGGGTGGCGCACGTAACGGCCGCCGAGAACGGAGTGGGCGAGGCGGCCGACGGCGATCGTCCGGCGCCCGGCTGCGAGCTCGAGGCAGAAGCGCATCGCCTCACGTACTTCGGTCGTCGTCGGACGGCGGTTTGACTCCGGCACGCCGGGCCTGTGCGGATGCGTCGGCACGACGTTCCAGAGGAGCACATCGTCCTCGAGGCCGAGGTCGGCGAGCGTGCGGTGGACGATCGTCGCGGTGGCCTCGGCCGGGCCGGCGCCCGAGATCTGGCGCTCGGATGTGAACGGCAGGCCGCTTCTTCGGGCGCCGCGGTAGCCCGCCGCTTCGCCGACGAGCAGATAGCGCGCGCTCGCGCGGCTGCCGAGGTAGCCCGCGAGGCGCTCGCGCCGAAGCGCCGAGCCCGCGTACTGGTTGAAGGTCTCGCCGATCCGCGTTCTGGCGAGCTCCTCGACGAAGCCCCTCATCCGTAGGAGATGAGTTCGAGGAGCGAGCCGTCGGGATCACGGAAGTAGACGCTCGAGCCGGTTCCCTTCGCGCCGGGCCGCTCGACGGGCCCCTCCTCAATCTCCACGCCGTGTTCACGGAGATGTCCGACCGCCTCCGTGATCGGCCCCTCCCAGACGAAGCACAGGTCGCTGTTGCCGGGCTCGACCGGCTTGCGAGCCACCGGATACGGGTCGCCTCCAGGCCCGTGCACGTTGAACTGCTGGTCGCCGAAGCGGTACGCGTAGACCGGCCCGCGCGGCACGATCTCGGCGCCCAACACGTCGCGGTAGAAGGCGTTCGAGCGCTCCCAGTCGGACACGGCGATCACGACGTGGTCGATGGAGACGCGCATCCCGGCATCTTCCACGAAGATCCGCGGGTGCTCGACGTGCGAACGTTCACAGACGGCGGCCAGCGGCCGATCGAGGTAGCCCGCCAGGTCGCGCAGTTCATCGAGGCCGCGGAGCGCTCGCTCGACTTCGCGCACTACGACTTCCACCTCAGCCCCGAGCCCGCCGAGGTCGTCGCCGATTCGGTGCGCGCCGCGGCTGCGCGCGGAGTGGCCGTCCGGTTCATCTACAACCTCGACCACCGCAACCCGATCCCGGTGCCGCCGCCGCCCGAGCCGGACGGGGTCCTGATCGACTCGCTCGGCGTCCCGGTTCGTCCGATCGCCGGCGTGCCGGATCTGATGCACCACAAGTTCGTCGTGCGTGACGACGCCACGATCTGGACCGGGTCGATGAACTGGACGGACGACTCGTGGTCCGTGCAGGAGAACGTGATCGCGATCGCGGAGTCGCCCGAGCTCGCCGCGCGGTTTACGCAGGACTTCGGTCAGCTTTGGGAGACCGGCCTCGTCGAGCGGAGCGGGTTCGTCGATACGAGGCCCGTCCCGGTGGGAAACATCGAAGTGAGACCGTGGTTCACGCCGGGCCACGGCGAGGGCCTGTCCGCGAGGATCGGGAAGGCGATCGCCAAAGCGCGGCGCCGCGTGCGCATCGCGTCGCCCGTCATCACCGCCGCTCCGGTGCTCGCCGCGCTTGCCGAGGTGATCTCAGAGGGCCGCGTCGACGTCGCCGGCTGTGTCGACCGGCCGCAGATCGACGGCGTCATCTACCAGTGGGGCGAGAACGGCAACATCGCCTGGAAGCTGCCGCTCCTCCAGCGCGTGCTCGCCGCGCCGTTCTCAGCGAAGCCGTCGACGCCTTGGGAGCCGACAGGGACCGTGCACGACTTCATGCACGCCAAGCTGACGGTCGCCGACGACACGGTGTTCCTCGGGAGCTACAACCTCTCGCGCTCGGGCGAGCTCAATGCGGAGAACGTCCTGGAGATCGCCGACCCCGAGCTCGCGGAGCGCATGGCCGGCTTCGTCGACGAGGTGCGCGCGCTCTATCCGCGCTACACGCGGAGCTAAATCCCGATCAGGACGGCGCCGGGCGGCTCGTCCTCCAGCCGTCCGTTCTCGATCTGCTTCGCGATCCGGTTCTCGATCCTCCCGAGCCCGTAGCGGTGGGTCGTTCGCCACGTGAGCGTCTCCGCCGGCGGACCTTCGGTGTGCGCGCGAATGTTCGGTCTGACGACGTTGAGGCCGCGCTCGATCAGCCAGATCGCGAGGAGGACGAGGGCGATCATCAGGATCACCGAGTCCTCGATGCTGATGATTACCCAGACGATGAATGCGATGAGCGCGACCGTTACGGCGACGCTCGCCCAGAAGAACGGCTCCTGTCGGCTCGCGGCCAGTGCCGACTCCGGCCGCACGCGCTCGATCGCCCAGGTGCGCCCGTCGGGTGATCGAACCATGCGGCTCATTGTCTGTTCAGTATACGCCTACTCCCACTCGATCGTGGAAGGCGGTTTCGAGCTGATGTCGAGTGCGACGCGGTTCACGCCGGGGATCTCGTTGATGATCCGGCTCGAGATCGTCTCGAGCAGGTCGTAGGGCAGCCGTGCCCAGTCGGCGGTCATGGCGTCCTCGGACGTGACCGCACGGATGACGATCGGGTAGGCGTAGGTCCGCTCGTCGCCCTGGACTCCGACGGAGCGGATCGCCGGCAGCACGGCGAACGACTGCCATAGCTCTCGGTAGAGGCCGGCGCGCCGCACCTCGTCCTGGAGGATCGAGTCGGCCTCGCGGAGGATCTCGAGCCGCTCGTGCGTGACCTCGCCGATGATCCTGATCGCAAGGCCCGGGCCGGGGAACGGCTGGCGCCAGACCATGCGCTCCGGGAGCCCGAGCTCCTCCCCCACCCGCCGCACCTCGTCTTTGAACAGCAGGCGCAGCGGCTCGACGAGCTCAAAGTCGACGTCCTCGGGCAGGCCACCGACGTTGTGGTGGGACTTGATCGTCGCCGCGACGCCTTCGGTCCCGCCGGACTCGATCACGTCCGAGTACAGCGTCCCCTGGACCAGGTAGCGGATCCTTCCGAGCCTTCGTGACTCCTCCTCGAAGACCCGGATGAACTCCTCGCCGACGCGCTTGCGCTTCTCCTCCGGATCCTCGACGCCGGCGAGGCGTTCGAGGAACCGCTCCTCGGCCTCGACGTGGACGAGCGGCACCTGGAAGTGGCCCTGGAAGGTCTGGACGACCTGGGCCGCCTCGTCCTTGCGCAAGAGGCCGTGGTCGACGAAGACGCACGTCAGCTGGTCGCTGATCGCCTTGTGCACGAGCAGAGCCGCGACGGCGGAGTCGACGCCGCCGGAGAGCGCGCAGAGGACCCGTTCCGAGCCGACCTGCGCGCGAATCCGCTCGACCTGCTCCTCGATGACCGCCGCCGCCGTCCAGGACGGCGGCGCGCCGGCGATGCCGTAGAGGAAGTTCTTGAGCACCTCGTTGCCGTGCGCGGTGTGCACGACCTCGGGATGGAACTGGACGCCGTACAGCCCTCGCTCGGGCGCCTCGAAGGCGGCGATCGGTGTTGACGGCGAAGCGCCGGTGACCTGCGCGCCCTCCGGTGGCGCCGTCACCGAGTCGCGGTGGCTCATCCAGACGACCTGCTCCTCGGGCGTCTGGTCGAACAGGGCGCCGCCCTCGGCGCGGAGGTCCGCGCGGCCGAACTCGGAAGCGCCGGTTCGCTCGACCCGCCCGCCGAGGTCGCGGGCCATCAGCTGCATTCCGTAGCAGATCCCGAGGATCGGAACGTCGAGGTCCCAGAGCTCGTGATCGACGTCGGGCGCGTCGTCGGCGTAGACCGATGCCGGCCCGCCGCTCAGCACGATGGCGCGCGGCCCGCGGGCGCGGATCGCCTGAGCCGATGTCCGGTGCGAGATCAGCTCCGAGTAGACGCGGCACTCGCGAATCCGTCGTGCGATCAGCTGCGAGTACTGCCCGCCGAGGTCGACGACGAGGACTGGGCGGTCCTCCGGCTGCGCCTCGGGCCGCTCGAAGGGCAGGACCTCGGCCACTACCCCATCCCGACCCTCTGGGCCTGCTGGAGCGCCTTGCCCTCGGTCTTGAGCGCCGGCGCCAGCATGATCTCGGCCTTCTGGAAGTCATGGATCGACTCGTACCCGCAGGTCGCCATCGCCGTCCGCAGCGCGCCCATGAGGTTGAGCGTCCCGTCGTTTTCCCGCGCCGGCCCGATCACGATCTCCTCGAGGGTCGCGACCTGCTCGGTCGCGACGCGCGCGCCGCGCGGAAGGGTCGGATGGAAGGTCGCCATCCCCCAGTGGAACCCGCGTCCGGGCGCCTCCTTCGCCCGGGCGAGCGGCGATCCGATCATCACGGCGTCGGCACCGCATGCGACCGCCTTGGCGATGTCCCCGCCGGTCCGCATGCCGCCGTCGGCGATGACGTTGACGTAGTTGCCGGTCTCGAGCAGGTGCTGGACGCGCGCGGCGCTCGCGTCAGAGATCGCCGTCGCCTGAGGGACGCCCACACCGAGCACACCGCGGGTCGTGCATGCGGCGCCCGGGCCGACGCCGACCAGCACCGCCGCAGCGCCAGTGCGCATGAGGTGCAGCGCGGTCTGGTACGAGGCGCAACCGCCGACGATGACGGGGATCGGCAGCGCCGAGATGAACTCCTTCAGGTTGAGCGCCTGCCCGTTGGACGAGACGTGCTCGGCCGAGACGACCGTCCCCTGGATGACGAGGATGTCGAGCCCAGCGGCAAGGGCGATCTCGTAGTAGTCGCGCACCCGCTGCGGCGTCAGCGAGCCGACGGCGAGCACCCGCTTGGCCTTGATCTCCTCGATCCGCTGCGCAATCAGCCTCGGCTCGACGGGCTGCGCATAGATCTCCTGCATCCCCGCCGTCGCCTTCTCCTTCGGAAGCTTCGCAATCTTCTCGAGCTGCGCCTCGGCGTTCTCGTAGCGCGTGTAGAGGCCCTCGAGGTTGAGGACGCCGATGCCGCCGAGCTCGCCGAGCCGGATCGCGATCTCGGGCGAGATCACGCCGTCCATCGCCGAGCCGAGCAGCGGCAGCTCGAGCAGGTGCGGGCCGAGCTTCCAGCCGATGTCGACGTCCTGCGGGTCGCGCGTCCGGCGGCTCGGGACGATCGCGATGTCGTCGAATCCGTAGGCCTGGCGGGCCTTCTTCCCTCTCCCGATGTCGACCTCCATCGCCCCTCCTAAAGCAAAGCGGCCCAGGCTCCTATCGGATCGCCCGGGCCGAAAGACCGTATGTACCAATCGCTCTCAATCGAGGGTGGATCGTAACTCAGAGCTCGGACGCGACTCCCTCCAGGCTCTCGATTCGCACGCCCTCTTCGAGGCGCGAGATCTCGTGCGGCTCGAACCGCCCGGCGCCGACCTCCTGGACCGCGGCGGCGCCGGCCGCGACCGCGCGGCGAAGCGACTCCTCCGCCGTCCGGCCCTCGTAGCGCGCGGCGATGAAACCGGCGAGAAGCACGTCGCCGGAGCCGACCGGCGAGATCGGATCGATCCGCGGCACCGACGCGTGGCAACGAAGCTCCTCGCGGTCCTCGCGCAGCAGCGCGTAGCACCCGGACGTGATCGTGATCAGGACGTTGCGCGGGCCGATGTCCGCAATGTGATCGAGCGCCTGGGCGAAATCGCGGCTGTCGTGGAACTCCTGGCCGACGAGCCCCTCGGCCTCGCGCTCGTTCGGCGAGACGAGAAACGGCTCGGCATGCGCCCCTCGCCGGAGCGGCTCGCCCTCGGCGTCGAGGATCGTCTGGACGCCGCGGCGGTTCAGATCCCGGATCGCCTCCGCGTAGAAGTCCTCCCCGACGCCCCGTGGCAGCGAGCCCGCGAAGACGACGGCGTCGGCCCCGCGCGTCAGGTAGCGAAGCTTCTCGAGGAGGAAGTCGAGCTCCTTTGACTCCACGTCCGGCCCCCACTCGTTGATCTCCGTGTAGGTGCCGCCGGTGGAGTCGACGACGGCCGTAGACGTCCGCGACTCGTCCGCGATCTGGACGAAGTCGTTCAGGATCCCCTCGCGTGTGAGCTCCGAGACGATCGCCGCGCCGGTTCTCCCGCCGGCGAGCCCGGTGGCGACGACCGGCACGTCGAGGCGCTTGAGGGCGCGGGCGATGTTGATTCCCTTGCCGCCGGCCAGCATCAGCCAGCCGCTCGCCCGGTGCCGCTGGCCGGGCTGGAAGTTCGGAACCGTGAGCGTCCGGTCGAGCGCTGCGTTCATCGTCACGGTGACGATCAGGAGAACCACCCCCCGATGTGGCTGACGGTGCGGCCGACGTACCACCTGACCCGCTCGATCGCCGTCGGTGCCTCCCGGTCCTCGCCGGCGACGAGCGGCGTTCGACCGATCAGCTTGCCGCGGTCGTAGATCCGCAGGTCGCCGTAGACATCGCCGCGTCGAACGGGCAGATCCGCTTGGCGTTCAAGCACGACCCGCTGCTCGAGCGGACGGCCGATGCGCACGGCGCGGCGCAGCGGCCTCGCTGCGACGACAGGCACCGCCTCCTCGCCGTAGCCGACCGGGATTCGACCGTAGACCTGGCCCGGCGGGGCGAGCTGCACGACGGCGTACCGGGACATCCCCCAGCCGAGGAGCTCCTCGAGATCGGCGTTCCGCACAGAGCGCGAGGGGCTGCCGAGAATGGTCGCGTAGATCGTCACGCCGTTTCCGCGTGCCACGGCCACCTGGCTCCAGCCTGCGGCCGACGTGTGGCCCGTCTTGACGCCGTAGACGCCGGGAAACTCACCGAGCAGGTCGTTCCAGGTGTGGAGCGTGCGGCCACCGGCGATCGAGGCGCTCTGCCGGCGCACGAGCTGCCGGATGAGCGGCTCGCGCATCGCAGCGATTCCAAGCTGGGTGACGTCCCAGGCGCTCGAGTAGTGCCCGGCGACATCGAGGCCGTCGGGCCGGACGAAGTTCGTCTCGCGCAGGCCGAGCTCCCGCGCTTCGCGGTTCATCAGCGCGATGAAGTTGGGGCCGACGTGCTCGGCGAGCGCGACGGCGGAGTCGTTCGCGCTCTGGATCAGCGCCGCAGCGAGCAGGTCGCGGACCTTGAGACGCTCGCCGGCACGAAGCCGGATCGTCGACCCGGTGACGCCGACGGCGTCGGCGTCGACGACGACATCGTCGGCGGGTTTCGTCCGCTCGAGGGCGACGAGCGCCGTCATGAGCTTCGTGATGCTCGCGATCGGTAGCCGTTCGTGCGCCGCGCGGGCGAGCAGCACCTCGCCCGTTGCGCCGTTCAGGACCAGGTAGGCGCGCGCATCCACGGACGGCGTCGCTGCGGCCGCCGGGGCGCAGAGAGCGAGTGCACAGGTAGCGACGAGAAGCCGGAGCTTCACGGGGGAGAAAGGCTAGCGGGAGGCCCTGCTACTTCACCCGGACCGTCTGCCCGACGCGGAGCACGCGTGGGTCGATACCCGGATTCAGCTCCAGCAGCCGGTCGACGGTCGTACCGAGCCGCTCGGCGATCGACCCGAGCGTATCGCCACTCCGCACCGAGTACGACGAGGCGCGAATCCCTCGCACGTCCTTTCGCCGCGGGCGGACAGCCGCCCGAACGGGTGCCTGGGGACGCACCGACGGCGCCGCATCGGCCGCGTGGATCGCATGGCGCGCGGCGAGGATCGCGATCGTCGCGAGGAGCAGAAACCCGGCCGGAAGGCCGTAGCGAATGAACCAGTAGGGGATCGTCACCATCCGGATGCCGCCCAGACCTCTGATTTCACGCGCGCCGCCTCGGCTCCTGCCGCGGCCCGCCAGTCGTCGTGGTCGCCCTGCCGGTAGGCGTACATGACCGAGCGGGACACATTCACGAGGGCGCTCGATGGTCCGCTCGTGAAGGCCCGGGCCACGTCGGCCGGAGAGGCTCCCTGAGCGCCGACGCCTGGAAGGAGCAGCAGGGACTGCGGAAGCAGCCGTCGCGCCTCGCCGACGGCGCGCGGGTGCGTGGCGCCGATCACGGCCCCGACGCTCGAGAGCCCGCGCTCGCCGACGAGATCGGCTCCCCACTCGGCGACGAGCCGGGCGACGTGCTGCCAGAGCGGACGGCCGTCCGAGAGCGCGAGATCCTGGACTTCTGCCCCACCCTGGTTCGAGGTCTTGACGATGCAGAAGACGCCCGCGCCGTGCCGTCTGGAAGCCGCGAGGTAAGGCTCGACCGAGTCCGATCCGAGGTACGGATTGACCGTCAGGGCGTCGCCGAGCGGCAGTTCGCCCTCGACCCGCGGCTCGAGGTATGCGGCGGCGTACGCCCGCGCCGTCGAGCCGATGTCTCCGCGCTTGCCGTCGAGAATGACCAGCAGCCCGGCCGAGCGCGCATAGGCGCACAGCTCCTCGAGCGCGGCCATCCCGTCGATACCGAGTGCCTCGAAGAACGCGAGCTGGGGCTTGACCGCGACAGCGTGCGGCGAGACGGCGTCGACGATCCCGCCGCAGAACCGGGCGACGTCGCCGCCCACCTCGAGCGGGAACAGGTCGGGCCTCGGGTCGAGCCCGACGACGAGCTGTGATCGCTTGCGTTCGACCGCCTCCGCGAGACGGTCCGCGAAGGGCGCCATGGCCACAGCATGAAGCGAGGGCCGGTCACCCGGCCCCCGCAAACCTTCCATCAAGAGCGAGCGACTACGACTGCTTGACGGCCTGCTTCAGCTGGCTCCCGGCCGAGAACTTCGGCACGCGAGACGCGGGGATGTGCACCCGCTCGCTCGGGTTCCGAGGATTCACGCCCTGACGGGCAGCGCGGTTTTGCGTAGAGAACTTCCCGAAGCCGGTAAAGGCGACTTCCTCACCGCCGCGAAGCGACTCGGTGATCGCATCCAGGAAGGCGTCGACGGCTGCCGATGCGTCTTTCCTGCTCAGGCCGCTTTTCTGGGCAACGCGATCCACGAACTCCTGCTTGGTCACGAAGATCTCCTCTCGACGTCTTGCAGTACGGCCGGGACCCTAACACTTTTCCGCTTAACCAAGCGGTTTTTGCGAGATCCGTTCGGCGCCGAGGAGATCCGAGGCGCGAAAGAGGGGTCTCAGCCGGACGCCGTGGCGGGCGAGCTCGTCGACGCCGCCTTCCTCCCGGTCGACAACGCACACGGCCGTCCGGCACTCGAGGCCGGCGGCTCTGAGCGCCTCGACGGCCGACACCGCGGCGCCTCCCGAGGTGACGACGTCCTCGACGAGGCAGACCCGCTCCCCCGGCTCGAACACACCCTCAAGCCGGTTGTCCGTCCCGTAGCCCTTGGCCTCCTTGCGCACGATCAGGAACGGGAGGCGCGAGGAAACCGAGGCGGCGGCGGCAAGCGCAACGGCGCCGAGCTCCGGGCCCGCGAGCCTGGCGGCCTCGGGCTCGTGCTCTGCGACGAGGGCCGCGATCTGCGCGCCGATCGCCTCGAGCAGCTCAGGCCTCGTCTCGAACCGGTACTTGTCCAGGTAGTAGCTCGAGCGGCGGCCGGAGCGGAGCACGAAGTCGCCCTCGAGGTAGGCGTGCTCGCGGATCGCGTCGCGAAGCTCGGTGGTCCTCATGCGACAGTGTCGAGCGCCGAATTGACGTCGTCGAGCAGATCGCGGGCCTCCGGTCCACGCGTGAGCCGGATCGTCGAGCCGTCCTCGAAGTGGACCTCGACGTACTTCGAGGGCCTACCTCGCCACGCCAGCCCGAGGAGGACGGCGATCGCGCCGAGGACGAGAACGACGTTACGAAGCCGCACCGGCCTTCGCTTTCCGCCGCGGTCGCGACAAGGTGCGCAGGAGCGTCCGGAGATCGTGCTGGACGAGCGGAACGAGCGAGTCCGGCGCGGCAATCGCGATCACCGCTCGATCGCCGTCTCTGGCGATGAAGACGCCGCCCTCCGGCGTTACGGCGTCGAGCTGCCGCACAGGTGCGTCGCGGAGCGTCTCGGCATAGGCCAGCATGGCGTCCCCAAGCGCCGCCAGCTCGCGGGCGTCGTCGTCGAGGAGCGTCGCGGCGACCGGCTCACCACCGCGCTCGAAGATCGCCGCCGCGCGGATGTCCTCGGAAAGGCTCAACAGCTGTCCGAGCGCTTCATTCGCGTCCATCGGCGGGAACATACTGCCGCCATGCGACTCCCGCTCGCCAAGTTCTTCTCCGATCGCGGTCCCCACCTGGCGGCGATGATCGCCTACTTCGCCCTGCTGTCGCTCGTGCCGCTCGTCTTTCTCGCGCTGGCGCTGCTCGGCCTCTTCGGGCGAGCGGACGAGTCGACCTATCTCGTCACGGAGTTGAACAAGGTGCTGCCCTCGGCTTCGATCTCGCAGATCGTGCGCGTGGTCAACCAGATTCAGGACAACGCGGCGACGCTCGGCATCATCGGCGGCATCTTTCTGCTCTGGACGTCACTCTCGCTCTTCAGCGTCCTCGAGTCGGCGTTCAACATCGTCTACGGCAGGCCGAACCGGTCGTTCCTCCACGGCAAGGGCATCGCGGTCGTCGTCATGCTCGGCACGCTCGTCACGCTTTTCATCGGGCTGGTCATCGGAACGATCGGCTTCCAGGTGCTCGACGACGTCGTGCCGGGCGTCTTCGCGAACCGCTGGGTCGCGTACGTGCTGTCGCTCATCGTCTCCACGGCTGCGGTCTTCATCTTCCTCGTATCGATCTACTACCTCCTGACGAACGAGAAGCTCTCGTTCGCCGAGGTCCTCCCGGGCGCTGTCCTCGCCAGCGTCCTGCTCCAGGTCAGCTTCCAGGCGCTGCCGCTCTACGTGGCGCTGTCGCAGCGGGAGGAGGTGCTGACGCTGCGGGCGCTCGGCGCGCCGGTGATCCTGCTGATCTGGCTCTACGTGATGGCGAACGCGATCGTCTTCGGCGCCGAGGTCAACTGGTGGCGCGCTCGGGGCCGCTACGAGGATCGGGACGCCGTTCCAGGGCTTGCCTGACGGCTTCGTGAAAAGTCTCACGACTTTTCACGACCCTATTGAGCCCGGACGCCGGCTTCGCCGGCGCGCGGCCGACGAGCGTCGCGCCCCCTCCTTATCGAGGCGCCGCAGCGGCGGAACCGGCTAAGCCGGTTCCGCGGCGATCGATGCCAGCAACGCCTGAGCTGCCCGGGCTCGATGCGAGTTGGCCGTCTTCCAGTCGTCGCCGAGCTCCGCGACCGTCCGATCCTCGCCGTCCGGGACGAAGATCGGGTCGAAGCCGAAGCCTCCTGAACCGCGCGGCTCGTTGACGATGCGACCTTCGAGGATGCCCGTGCCGCGCAGCTCTTCGCCCTCGGGCGAGAGCGCCACGAGCTCGCAAACGTAGCGGGCGTTGCGCCCTGCTCCCTCGACGCCGGCGAGCTCGGCGAGCAGCCGCTCGACGTGCTCGCCGCCCGCAAAGCGCGCCGACTCGACGCCGGGCCGCCCCTCGAGGCCGTCCACCTCCAAGCCCGAGTCCTCGCCAAGGATCCAGTGCGACGGATCGACCGCGCGGCCGTAGTCGGCCTTCGCCCGCGCGTTTTCGTAGTAGGTGGAGTCCGTCTCGGGCGGATAGTCGTCGGCGTCGAGCGGCTCGATCTGCCAGCCCGCGAGTGCAGCGCGAAGCTCGCGCAGCTTGCCGGGGTTCTTCGAGGCAAGCCGGGTGTCTATGGGTTCCAGCGCGCGCCCCGGACGTCCTCGGCATGCGTGAGTGCGTCGATCAACTCGGCGGCGGTCCGGTTCGTGCCCAGGCGAACGCGCATGTCGACGCGTCGTCGATCGCCTTCCTCCTCGAACTCCAGGGCGCTGACGTCGGCGCCCGCCTGTTCGACCGCCTCGAGCACCGAGACGGCGCTCGAGCCCGCTGGCAGCTCGATTGCCAGTCGCCCCTCTTCCGGTCGGAACCGGGCCGAGAGGCGGAAGGCGACGATCCGTAAGGGCCAGAGACTGAGCAGGACGAGCGCCGTCGTGAAGACGGCGGCCTCGTAGTAGCCCACACCGCTCGCCATCCCGATTGCAGCGACGACCCAGAGCGTCGCCGCGGTCGTCAGTCCGCGGACGGACAGCCCCTGCCGGATGATCGCACCGGCGCCTAGGAAGCCGATGCCGCTGACGACCTGCGCCGCAATGCGCGTCGGGTCGAAGACGAGCCCTTCCCGCGTCGAGAACTGCCAGTCCGTCCACGCGTACGCCGAGACCATCGTGAAGAGCGCCGCGCCGACGGAGACGAGCAGGTGCGTCCGCAGGCCGGCCTCGCGCTCGCGCAGTTCGCGCTCGAGCCCGATCGCTCCGCCGAGCGCGGCGGCGAGGGCGACGCGGAGGATGATCTCCGCCCAGCCGAGCTCAGGCAAGGACGGTCTCCACCGCGCGCTGCTGAGCCTCGGCGATCTCCTCGATCCCGCTCGCGGCGAGGTCGAGCAGCTCGTCCAGCGCTTCGCGCGAGAAGCGCTCGCCCTCGGCCGTCGCCTGCACCTCGATCAGGCGCCCGTCTCCGCTCATGACGACGTTCACGTCGACCTCTGCCCGCGAGTCCTCGGAGTAGTCGAGGTCGAGGAGCGGCTCGCCGTCCACGATCCCCAGCGAGACGGCGGCGACCGAGTCCGTCAGCGCGCGACCGAGGCCAAGGCGATCGAGCGCCCTCCGCGCGGCCACGTAGGCGCCGGAGATCGCAGCGCACCGTGTTCCGCCGTCGGCCTGCAGAACGTCGCAGTCGAGCCAGAGCGTCCGCTCGCCGAGCGCCTCGAGGTCGGTGACGGCGCGCATCGAGCGGCCGATCAGTCGCTGGATCTCGACGGTCCGGCCCTTCTGACGGCCGGAGCTCGCCTCGCGCGCCGTGCGCTCTCCTGTAGACGCCGGCAGCAGGCCGTACTCCGCGGTCATCCAGCCGCGGCCGGCGCCTTTGAGCCAGCGCGGCACGCCCTCCTCGATCGATGCGGTGCAGAGGACACGCGTCCGCCCGAGCACGATCAGCGCCGAGCCCTGGGGTTGATCGAGGTAGTCGACCTCGAGCTCGAGCGGCCTCAGCTCGTCAGGTCGTCTGCCGTCGGCCCTGGTCACGCCGCGGCGGCCTCGAGCTCGGCGATCTCGATGTGCTTCGCCCCGTCCAACGGAAGCTGGAGGAACCGCTGGCCGAGCCGCTCGAACTGGGCGATGTCGCCGGTCGTCAGGAAGCGGTAGCCGCCCTCGCGCGCGCCGTCGTTCTCGATTCCCTTCCGCTCCAGCGTCTCTGCGACCTCCCGCGCCGTCTCCTCCGCCGAGAAGACGAGCGTGACGTCGCGCCCGAAGACGCGCTCGAAGATCGGCCGAATCAGCGGGTAGTGCGTGCAGCCGAGGATGACGGTGTCGGTTCCGGCCTCCTTGAGCGGCACGGCGTACTCGCGCACCGCCGCAGTCGTCTCGGCCCCGAAGGGCGACTCGCTCTCGATCAGCGGGACGAGCCGCGGACACGCGACGGGGAAGAACCGGATCCCTGCGTCGAGGGTGTGCAGGAGCTCGCCGTACCGCCCGGCCTTGACGGTCGCCTCCGTCGCCATCAGGCCGACGTGACGGTTGCGCGTTGCCTGGACCGCGGCGTGGGCCTCCGGCGTGATGACGCCGACGACGGGGACACCGATCTGCTCCTGCAGCTCCGGCAAGGCGGCCGAGGTCGCGGAGTTGCACGCGACGAGGATGAGCTTCACGCCCTGCGCCTCGAGGTACGCGGCGATCTCGAGCGAGAACCGGCGGACCTCATCGAGTGGACGCGGGCCATAGGGAAGACGAGCGGCGTCGCCGAGGTAGACGAAGTCCTCATGGGGCATCGTCACAAGGCATTCGTGGAGAACGGTCAGGCCCCCCATGCCGGAATCGAAGACGCCGATCGGCCTCGGATCCACGCCGCGATTGTGACAGCAGTGCCGGGTGGGGCTACGCTGGCCGCGTGGGTCGGGTGCTTTTCCTCCTGGCCGTCCTTGCGGCGGCGTTGTCGCTGACCGCGCCGGCGGGCGCGTTCACACGCACTGACCAGTTCCTGCCCATGCGTGACGGCGTGTCGCTCGCGACGACGCTCTACCGACCCGACGCCCCGGCGCCCGCGGGCGGCTGGCCTGCGGTTCTCGCCCTCCACGGCATCGGTGACACACGGGCCTCGGTGAACGCGCTCGCGGAGCAGTTCCTCGTCCCGCACGGCTACGTCGTCCTCACCGTTGACGCCCGTGGCCACGGCGAGTCCGGCGGTGTGTCGACGTTCGTCGGCCCGCGAGAGGTCAGAGACTACGCGGCGGCGCTTTCCTGGCTGCGCCTCCGCCCCGGGGTGAGCGACACGCGCATCGGAGCGATCGGCTTCTCCCTCGGCGGCGGTGCGGTCTGGAAGCTCCTGACGGCACGGGGGACGCGCCTCGCCGCCGGGGTTCCGATCATGGCGTGGACGAGCCTCTTCGACGCCCTCATGCCGCAGGGCTTCGCCAAGGCCGGGCTCGTGAACTACTTCCGTGGGCTGTTGCCGGAGCACCGGTGGGATCCGGCGGTGAAGACGCTCGCCGACGACGCGCTCGCCGGTCGCAACCTGTCCAGGATCCAGGCGTTCGCACGCGAGCGGTCGGTGCGACTCGACCTCGCCAGGATCCGCACGCCGGTCTTCATGATCCAGGGGCGCCGGGACTACGCGTTCGACCTGGATCAAGCGCTGAGCGCGCTCGGACGCCTTCGCGGCCCGAGGCGCCTCTACGTCGGCGACCTGGGCCATGCACCGTCCGGGAACGGCGTCGCGGAGCGCGCGCACTACCTGACCCAGGCGCGCCTGTGGTTCGACCGCTTCCTCAAAGGACAGCCGAACGGGATCGACACGCGGCCGAGGATCGAGCTCGCACCCTCGCCCTGGACGGGCAGAACGACGCAGTACGCGCGTCAGCCCGTCCTGCGCGTCCTGCGCCTGCGCTGGCGTGGACGGGCGACGATCGACGGCGTCGGCAAGCTCGTTCGCACGAGCGCACCCACGCGCCGGCTGAACGAGACCTTCGGCGGAGCGCTCGTCAGCGTGCAGGCGTCGTCCACGACTCGCTGGCCGCATCTCGTCGCCGTGCTCTCCGCGGTGACGCCGCAGGGGCCCGAGATCGTCGTCAGCACTGGTGGGGCGCAGACACCGGCCCTCTCGGCCAGGCATCGGGTGGTCACGATTCGGCTGCTCAGCCAGGCCACGACGATCCCGCGCGGCTCGCGCTTGCGGCTGACGATCGCCGCAACGTCGACCGCTCAGGCAGCCGACAACGTCCTGTATCCCGTCGCGGTTCCGAGCGATGCGCGCGTCTCGCTCGGCGAAGCGCGGGTCATACTGCCGACGCTGAAGCGACCAATCTCGCGCTAAGCCGGCAACCGTTGAGCGAAACGAGCGTCTCACCGAAAAGGGGTCAGCCTTGAGGAATGCACTTCGACTGGTGGTCGTCACGGCGGTTGCCGCCGTAGCGCTCGGCTTCGGCAGCACGGCGCTTGCCGCCTACAACCCAGGTCTGATCGTCTCGGGGACGAGCCAGGCGACGGGCAGCGCCGGTCGCGTCGTGATCGGGATGGGCCAGGGTGCGAACGACGACGCGACGGCGATCGCGACGGTCTACTCGCCTGTCGGCTACGGCGTCCGGCTCACACAGACGCCCGGCACGCGGATCGGGAACTTGACCGGCGTCGTCCGGGTCGCATCGCAGGGCGGCGCCCAGTTCGACGTCGAGGGGACAGTGACGGCCGACACTCCGGCGAACCACGTCTCGAACACGTGCGCCCCGGGCCTTCACGAGGCGGTCTGGATTCTCCAGTTCTCGCTGGCGGGGAACACCGTCCGCGTCCCGATCTACGTCGATCGCGTCACATCGGGCCCAGAGGCGGCGTACGCGTCCGCGCGCGTTCGCGTCTGTCTCCCCTCGCCGTACGTTCCGCCGCCGCAAGGCGCGCCGGCCGGCGTCTCGCTGGTCATCGCCGCCTTCGACGTGCGCGGCGTGTTCACCAACCCGACTAGGCGCGGTGCGTACCCCTGGAACGGCCACTTCGTGCCGTACACACCCGGGAGCGCGCTGCCGAACACGGCGAACGCCGCCCAGAGCACGTCGTTCGTGCGGCTTCCAACTCAGCTCGTCGTCAACGCGAGGCGCCAACGGCGCGGAGGGCGCACGTTCGCCGTCGTCACGGCGTGCCTCAGGGAAGCCGGCGCCGGGATCCGCGGCGTGCGCGTGAACATCCTCGGCGGGAGGACGGTCGGTCGCGCCCGGCGTATCGCCTTCGGCCGGACGAACGCCCGCGGCTGCGTGACGCGCCGGATCCGCGTCCGCATCCGAGCGATGGTTTTTCTGGCGGCCGTCACGGAGGTGCCTGAGCGCCAGGCGGCCGGTTGCGTGCCCGCGACGATCGGCCCGCGGTGCTCGCAGGCGTCGATCGCGCCGGTATTCGGGCTCGTGAGCCGGAACGCGGTCCGGATTCGCCGCTAGCCCTCCGGCCGCTTCTATCCTTCAGGGATGGCGGCCGAGATCAGGGTCGGAACGTGCTCCTGGGCCGACGAGGCCCTGTCGAAGTACTTCTACCCGCCCGGGCTGAAGGCGGGCGACCGGCTCGCCTACTACGCCGAGCACTTCGACACCGTCGAGCTCGATTCGACCTATTACCGGTTGCCGGTCGAGTCGATGGCGAGCCGCTGGGTCGAGCAGACCCCGGACGAGTTCGTCATGCACGTCAAGGCCTTCGGCGTCATGACGAGGCATCCGGTGAAGAAGGATCAGCTGCCGCCCGATCTGCGGGAGGAGGCGCCGGTGGACGAGCGAGGCCGCATCGACCGGCCGCCGCGTGAGTTCCGCGCCGAGGTCTTCCGCCGGTTCCGCGAGGCCCTCGAGCCGCTCCGCGCGGCGGGGAAGCTCGGCGGGACGCTGTTCCAGTTCCCGTCGTACGTCGTCTACAAGGATCTCTCGCTCGACTACCTCGCGTGGGCGCGCGAGCAGATGGGCGACGACGAGATGCTCGTCGAGTTCAGACACGCGAGCTGGTACGAGGATGATGTGCGGTCGGAGGTGCTCTCGTTCCTGGAGGAGCACGGGATGTCGCTGGTCGTCGTCGACGCGCCGAAGGTGGAGGCCAAGAACGTGCCACGGACGCTGCTCGCCCTCACCTCACCGACGCTCTACGTGCGCTTCCACGGCCGCAATGCAGGGACCTGGAACGTGCGAGGGAAGAGCGCCGCGGAGCGCTTCGACTATCTCTACTCCGACGACGAGCTGCGCGAGTGGGTCGAGCCGCTGCGCGAGCTCTCGGGCCAGGCCGAGAACGCCTACGCGGTCTTCAACAACAACAACCGGAGTGAGGGCCCCGGCGGCGGATGGGTGTCACAGGCCGCGACGAACGCGCACGCGCTCCGGCAGTTGCTGAAAGAGGCCGAGGTCGCGGCCTGACGATCAGCTAGCGGCCTCGACGAACTCGCCCAAGAGCCGGTTGAAGCGGTCCGGCTGCTCGAGGTTCGTGAAGTGCCCGGTGTTCTCGAAGACTTCCAGGCGGCCGTTCGGCGCCGAGGCCACGATCTCGCGGGCCTCGTCGAGCGGTAGGAACGGATCGTTCTCGCCGACGGCGATCCAGAGCGGGCCTTGGAAGCCTGCAACGACCGCGGTCGAGTCCTGGCGGTCGCGTAGCGCCTCGGTCGCGCGCACGAGCTCTTCGATCGTCCGCTCCGGCGGAGGCGGTGCCGGCGCGCTCGGCGCCCACGCTTCGATCCCGTCGGTCCGCAGCGTCTCGATCGACTTGTCGCGAGCGGCGCGACGGTCGGCGTCGTCGGCGCCGGCCCTCGCACCGGCGAGGAGAACGCCGCGCACCCGTTCCGGGTGTAAGCGCGCGAGCGCGAGCGCCACGTAGCCGCCCATCGAGGCGCCCACGGCCGCGAAGTCACCGTCCACCTGGTCGAGGATCCGTTCCGCCCAGCTGTCGATCGAGCTTCCGCCGAAGTCGTAGAGGTTCGGCGCGAAGACGTCATGGCCGGCGAGCACCTCTTCCTGCCCGGCCCACATCTCCGGCCCGAGCGGAAACGCATGCAGGAGAACGACGTTCATTCGTGTTCGACGAGGATCACACCGGGCAGCTCTCGCGCGTGCTCGAAGCCATACTCGACGCCCTCGATGCCGAGGGCGGCGGCGAGCTCGCTGAGCAGCTCCTCCGCCGGCGGCAGGTCGACCGGCGAGTCGGCCGTGCGCGCAACGGCCCGGATCTTCCCTGCCTCCGCCCCGGTGAGACGGGCGATTACCGTCGGATTGGCCCGCATCGCGATCGCGTCGCCGGGCGCGAGCGGGCCCCGAAACTGCGGGACCGAGAGGTACTCGTCGAGCATCCGGCCTCGCTCGAAGGCGATGTAGTGGACAGCGAGCCCGTCCTCGATCCCGATCGTGAAGGTCACGAAGCCAACCGCGTTCGACAGCTCGCGGCCGAGACGCTCGAGCCTTCGCGGGTCACGGTCTGCGACCTCGTCGTAGACGGCGACCCAGCCGTTACGCACCGGCGACACCGCGGTCGCCTGCGAGCGGAAGACCCGTGGAACGAGCCGTTCGACGAGCTTCACGACGCCGTTCTGGTCGTCGGTCTGGAGGTGTACCGACCCGAACGACGGAGCGAGTGCGGCGGCCTCCTCGTGATGCTGGATCTCGGCGTTGACCGCCCGGATCAGCGCAATCGCAACGCCCTCGATCGGCTCGGTGAGCTCGAGGACGACGTCACCGGTGTCGGTTACACGCGCCCACGCGAGCACGGTGCCGCCGTCCTCGGCGACGAACCGGTCGCCCTCTCGTTTGATGTTCATCCGGGCATCCGGTGGCCGAGCAGCAGGTAGTGCGCGGCCAGGTTCTGGAACGGTTCGAAGCGGGCGCCGATCTCGCGTACCTCCTCGGTTGTCAACGGGCGGCCGTCACCATAAAAGTCCGAGACCACCTTGCGCAGCGCGAGGTCGCCGGCCGGCCACGCGCGCGGACGCGCGAGGTGACGGGCGAGGAACCAGTCCGCCGTCCACTCGCCGATGCCCGGGAGCGCGGTGAGCGCCGCCTTGACCTCGTCGTCGGGGAGCTGTGCGATCGAATCGAAGTCGAGGCCGGAGCGCGCGAGTGAGAGGACGTAGTCCGCCTTCCGCCGTGAGTAGCCGAGCGTCGTCAGGTCATCCTGCTGGAGACCGGCGACTCGCTCTGCGGTCGGGAACGCGTAGGCGTGGTCGGCCCGCACGCCGTAGCGCTCGACGAAGCGGTTGCGGACGGCGAATGCCGCGAAGAGGGAGATCTGCTGGGCCGTGATCGCGCCGACGAGCATCTCGAACGGGTCGGGCGCGATCGGCGGGCGGAAGCCGTCGAGCTGCATGCGCAGCCGAGCGAGGATCGGATCGGCCGGTGCAAAGGCTCCGAGGTCGAAGTCCGCGCCGAGGAGCGTGCGGACGAGGGGACGTGTCTCGTCGTCGAGCGGCTCGACGTCGACACCACCGGGCGCCGCCTCGATCCGCACCTCCCGCGTGCCGACGACCCGGTGCAGGCCACCTTCGTGCCAGAGGTTGGCGAGATCGAGGCCGAAGACGCGGAAGCGCTCCGTTGTGTGCTCGAAGTCGAACGGTTGCGGCATGGCCAGGAACGCCATGCCGCAACCGTACGTTCGGACTACGAGTCGGCGGCGGGGCGCTCTTCCTCAGCAGGCGCCTCCGGGTGAGCGAAGTGACCGAAGAGAACGCCGCTCATCCCCTCGGGGATCTGAATCCCGTAGGCGCCGCGCGAGCGCGCGGCGAATCCGAACCGCGTCGCGGTGATGCTCACCTGCAGACCGCGGCCCATGCAGCCGACGACCTTGAGCCCGCGCCGGTTCGTTCGCTCGAGCGTCTTCGCCCGGCGGCCGTTGCACGTGACGTTCAGGTCGTCGGCCTTCCCTGTGATCCGAACGACAGCCGCCCGGAACCGGAGGTTGACCGTGGCCGGGCTCTCGGCGTGGAGGGCGCCGTGAACCGGGCCGCGCCCGACGATCGAGGCGGGGCCGTCGACCTCGAGCTTCTTCGCTTGTGCCGCAGCAGGCACGAGGAGCGCCGCGAGCACCAGCAGGGGGAGGGTCTTACGCACTGGGTGCCTCCTTTCGATGTGCCAAATCGCACGGTGAGCCGGGGCCGTTAGCGGCGCAGGGGTCCCGCCGTAAGGAATCCGTGGGGAGGTACCGTCTTCGAGTGATGGACGTGCAGGAGATCGCTCCGCGCCTCTGGCACTGGACGGCGCCGCATCCCGAGTGGAAGCCGGGAGGCGACTGGCAGGAGACGGTTTCGTCATACGCCCTGGTCGCCGACGACGCGTTCGTCCTCTTCGACCCACTCGTCTCAGAAGGCGACAGCGCGCTCTGGGAAGCGCTCGATCGGGACGTCGAGCATCACGGGCCGCCGTCGATCCTGATCACGCTGTACTACCACTCGCGCAGCTCGCAGGAGATCTCGGATCGCTACGAGGGCGCGACAGTCTGGGCGTACGAGCCCGCGGCGGCCAAGGTCGGCAAGCGGGTGGCCGTCACGAACACGTTCGGGGAGGGCGACGAGCTACCGGGCGGCGTCGAGGCGATTCCGGTGCAGAACAACGACGAGGTCGCGTTCTGGCTTCCGAGTCACAAGGCGACGGTGATCGGCGACACGATCCTCGGCAGCGACGGGAAGGCACGAATCTGCCCGCCGAGCTGGCTCGCGAAGGGCGACTCGATGGACGAGGTCAGGGCCGCGGTCCACCGGATCCTCAAGTTCCCCGAGAACCGGCTGCTCTTGACCCACGGCGGGCCGACGGACCCGAGTGCGCTAGAAGTGTGAGGTCGCGCCGGCCGGGTCGGCCTCGTACGACGCCGGCGCGCCGTCCTCGGTGTACCACGAGTAGGCGTACTGCCCGTCGTCCAGCGCCTTGGCGAGCTTCGACAGCTTCAGCGGACGGAACGTGTCGCACATGACCGCGAGCTCGCCGGTCTCGGTCATCCCGATGGACTTCTCAGCGAGCCCCGGGTGCGGGCCGTGCGGGATCCCTGAGGGATGGAGCGTGACCGACCCGACCTCGACGCCCTTGCGCGATCCGAAGTTTCCGGAGACGTAATAGATCATCTCCTCGCTCTGCAGGTTCGAGTGGTGGTACGGAATCGGGATCGCCTGCGGGTCGTAGTCGAGCTTCCGCGGACAGAACGAGCAGATGACGAAGTTCGGGCCGGCGAACGTCTGGTGCGACGGCGGCGGCATATGGATGCGCCCGGTAATCGGCTCGAAGTCGTTGATGTTGAACGTCCACGGGTAGAGGTAGCCGTCCCACCCCACGACGTCGAACGGGTGGTAGTCGATCTCGTAGTCCTGGTAGCCGTCGCGGACGCGAATCTTCAGCTGGAACTCGCCGCGCTCGCGGTAGGTCTTGAGCTCGGTGGGCGGATGGATGTCGCGGTGGTAGAACGGCGCGTGCTCCATCAGCTGCCCGTACTCGTTGCGGTAGCGCTTCGGGATCTCGATCAAGCCCGGCGTCTCGAAGAGCAGGTAGCGCTGCGGCCCTGACGGCTCGAACCTGTACGTCGTCCCGCGCGGGATGACGACGTAGTCACCCTCGCGATAGGGGAGGTCGCCGAACGTGGTGTGCAGCGTCCCGGAGCCCTCGTGGACGAAGTAGACCTCGTCGCCCTCGCCGTTCCGGAAGAAGTAGTCCATCGTCTCGGTGGGCCGGACGAGCGAGATCTCGACGTCCGAGTTCCACATCAGGAGCTTCCGGCCGGAGACCTCGTCGCCCTCGGGCTCGATGCCGATCGTCTTGAAGTGACGGTGCGCGTGCGCGTCGGGAACCCACTCCTCGCGCTTGATCGGCTGGAAGTCGCCCAGCTCCTTGACGCGGCAGGGAGAGGTCAGGTGGTACAGGATCGACTCGTTTCCGGTGAAGCCCTCGAGGCCCATGACCTCTTCGGTCAGGAGCGACCCGTTGTCCCGGAACTGGATATGGCGCTTGCGCGGAACGTCGCCGCGAACCTGATACGTCGGCATGGCGCGAAGGTTACCCCCGGCCTGCGCTGAAGTACGCTTTCAGGCGGGGTCTGAGCGATGTTCCGGCGCTTACTCATCGGGATCGTGGTTGCCGGGGCGTTGTGTGTGGCCGCCTCCCCCGCGGCGGCCGCGACGTGCACCGCCGCGCAGAAGAAGAAGCACGTCGCGGCGCTGAAGAAGTTCCAGCGGCAGGCTGCCGTCAAGCGGCGCGCTTACTTCCGCCGCCACAAGAGCCCGCGGGCCCGAGCGGCCTTCCTGCGACGGCAGCGCGCGAGGCTGAAGCGCCTACGGCGCGCGGCCGCATGCACACGGCTGGTGGTCGTGGACATCGCGCTCACTTTCGAGACGCCGCCGGCCGTCTCGCCTTCAGGACGGCGCGTCAGCTACCGGCTACGCGTGACGAACCGGAGCAGGACCGCGGCGCCGCAGGTGAGCGTCCTCGCCGCACGGGCTTTCGGAGCGACGATCGTGAGCACGAGCGGCGGCCGTTGCGGTGGCCGGTCCGCGATCACTTGCAACCTCGGGCGCCTCGCGGGTGGCCAGTCAAAGCCACTCGACGTCGTCCTGAAGCCGTTCGGCCTCGGGAGGATGGGGGTCGAGGCGGACGCATTCGTTTACAACGCAATCGACCGAAACCCGAGAAACGACCGGGTGGCGGCCGCTGTCGACGTCACGATGCCCGCACCCGCCTGCCCCGGCTCACTCTGGGCGGGCCTGAACTCCGGTCTCCTCGTCGAGGGAGACCTCGCCGAAGACCACATCGGCTACCCGTCGCGCGGAGTCGCGCGGGCGCTCATGGTCTTCGTCGACTTCCCCGACGCCGTCGGGTCGGAATCGACGACCGAGCTCTACGACCTCTACGTGCCCGAGGCGGCTCGCATGTTCTCGGAGCTCTCGTACGGCCGGTTCGGCCTCGAGGTCACCCCCGTCCACCGCTGGGCCCGCCTACCGCAGGCGGCGACGTACTACTCGTCCATCACGCTCCTTCAGCACGCCGTCGCCGCCGTCGACGCCGAGATCGACTTCCGCCAGTTCGGCTTCGTCTACGTCGTGACCGCGGCCTCCGCGCCGATCCGCACGGGTGCGTACATCCTTCCGCCGGGAGGCGGCGCCGAGGCGGACGGCGTGCAGTTGCGGCACGGCGCGATGCTGGCCTTCAACTCGCGCACCGACCGCACCGCGCACCTGCCCGCGCGCATCCTCTTCCACGAGTCGAGCCATGCCCTGGGCCTCCCAGACCTCTACGACCTCGCGACCGGAACGCACCCGTTCGCCGGCGCATGGGATCCGATGGGCTCGCTCTGGCCCACCACCCACTTCGTGGCGTGGCACAAGTGGAAGCTGGGCTGGCTCGACGCCGCGCAGATCGGTTGCCTTGCCGGCCCCGGCACGATCGAAGAAACGCTGAGCCCCATCGCGGTTCCCGGCGGCGTCAAGGCGATCGTCGCGCTGACGGGGCCGTCGACCGCGATCGTCGCCGAAGCTCGCCGCCCGATCGGCGAGGACTCCGATCTCTGCGAGGAGGGAGTCCTCGTCTACGCCGTCGACGGCACCGTCACGACCGGCGCCGGTCCCATTCGGGTTCGGCCGGCACAGCCCGACGGACCCCGCCCGGAGTGCAGCGCCCTCTACGAGGCTCCGTTCGACGTCGCGCCGGGGGAGGTGCCGCGTTATGAGGACGGAGCGGTGACGGTCGAGGTGCTCGCATCGACGCCCGACGGCTATCGAGTGCGAGTCACGAGGCACTGAGCCAGCCGAGTCCGGTCACCCCCGCCCTCCTCGTGCAGGACGCGGCCAAGCGCTACGGCCGCGTCGAGGCGCTCGCGGGCGTCAGCCTCGAGGTGCAGCAGGGCGAGCTCGTCGGGCTGCTCGGGCCCAACGGCGCGGGGAAATCGACGCTCGTCAAGATCGCCTGCGGCCTGATCAGAGCTTCCCGAGGGCGGGCGGAGATCTGCGGCGCTCCGGCCGGATCGCCGGCGGCCCGCGCCGCTCTCGGTTACCTCGCCGAGCTCTTCCGCTTCCCCGGCTGGTACTCGGCCGACGAGGTCTTGCGCCTCCACCAGCGGCTCGCGGGCTCGTCGGGCGGCGACGGCGAGCGCAAGGAGCTGCTCGAGCTCGTCGGGCTCGCGAACGCACGGGAGGTCCGCGTCGACGCGATGTCGAAGGGCATGCAGCAGCGACTCGGCATCGCCCAGGCGCTCGTCGGGTCGCCGCCGGTCCTCCTCCTCGACGAGCCGACGAGCGCACTCGATCCCGCGGGACGGAGGACGGTCCGCGCACTCCTCGAGGAGCTGCGTGCTCGCGGGATCGGCGTCCTGCTCAACTCCCACCTGCTGAGCGAGATCGAGCTCGTCTGCGACCGGGTCGTGATCCTGTCCAAAGGCCGCGTTGTCGCCGCCGGGCGGCCGGAGGATCTCTCTCGGCCCCGAGGCGTGGAGATCGAGACCGACGAAGGCGTTCGGCTCTACCGCGACGCGGGACGCGATGAGGTTCCCCGGCTCGTCGAGGAGCTCGTCGGTGACGGCCGCCGGATCTACGGCGTGCGCGTGCTGGCGACGAGCCTCGAGGAGGAGTACCTCGAGGCAGTCGGCGGCGACTCGACATGAGAGCCGTCCCGATCATCGCCGCCTATGCGCTCCAGGAGGGCCTCCGCCGCCGCATCTTTCACGTCGTCCTCGTCCTGACGATCGCGTACCTCGGCCTCTACTGGCTCGGCGCCGACACGGCCTTCGAGGAGGTCGCGGAGTTCGAGGACGAGCTGCCCCTCGAGGAGCAGGAGCTCACCGGCGGCACGCTGTTCGGCCTCTCGATGTTCGGGACGCTTTTCCTGGGAGCCGTCCTCGCCGCGTTCCTGACGCTCGGCGCCGTTCGCGGTGACGCGGAGCGCGGCCTCCTCCAACCCCTGGTGGTGCGGCCGGTCGGCCGCGGCGCGCTACTCATCGGTCGCTTCCTCGGAGCGGCGGCGGTGTGCGTCCCCTACGTGCTCGCGGTGTATGCCATCTGTGCGGTGATCACGCGCGGCACCGGAGGCTGGTGGCCCGACGAGTTCCTCCGCCCCGGGCTCCAGCTCGCCGCCGGAGTCCTCGTCATCGCCGCGCTCGGGCTGCTCGGGTCCGTGTTTCTGTCCGCAACCGCTAACGGAATCGCGATCTTCATGGTCTTCGGTGCCGGCCTCGTCGCCGGACTGCTCGGCCAGATCGGCGAGGCGCTCAACTCCGACACGCTGCAGAACGTTGCGGAACGGACCTCATGGGCGCTTCCGTTCGAAGCGCTCTACCAGGACGCGCTCTACCGAATCACATCCGAGAGCCGCGGCTTCACCGGCCTCGCGATCCAGCTTGGCCCCTTCGGCGGCGCCCAGGCCGGAGGGTCCAACCTCGCGCTCTGGGCGATCGTGTACTTCGTGATCGTGCTCGGGGCGACGCTGGCTGCGTTCTCTCGCAAGGACCTCTAGCGCGAGCCGACACGGTTCCGCAGCACGCCGATCCCCTCGACCTCCAACTCGACGATGTCACCGGGCTGCAGCCACCGGCCGTCTCCGAGCTCGAGGATGCAGCCGGTTCCAACGGTTCCCGAGCCAAGGATGTCGCCCGGATACAACTGGGTGTTGCGCGCCGCGTGCTCGACGATCGCCTTCCACGAGTGGTGCATGTCGCCGAGCTCGCCGCGGGAACGCTCCTCGCCGTTCACACGCGCGACCATCGTCGCCGACGAGCCGTCGAACTCGTCCGGCGTGACGACGATCGGGCCGAGACTCGTCGCGAAGTCCTTGCCCTTCGACGGCCCGAGGCCGACCTTCATCTCCTCGCGCTGGACATCACGCGCTGACCAGTCGTTCATGATCGTGAAGCCGCCGATCTGGCCCTCGGCGCCGATTACCGCCGCGACCTCGAGCTCGTAGTCGAGCTCCTCGGTGCCCTCCGGATACGGAATCTCGGCCTCGGGGCCGAAGATCACCGCCGGGTTCGAGAAGTAGAAGACCGGGATGCGGTACCACTCCTTCGGCATGTCGAGCCCTCGCAGCGCGCGCGCCCTCTTCACGTGCTGCTCGAACGCGTAGAAGTCACGAACCGACGGCGGATGCAGCACCGGCGGAAGGAGCTCAACCTCGTCGAGCGGATACTCGGCGTGCTCACGCGCGAGCCCGCCGCCGGTGAAGTACGACTGCAGCGTCTGGGCCGCGAGCTGGATCACGCGATCGCCTTCGATCCGCCCGGGCCAGCCCCGCTCCAGATGGCGCCCTTTCGCGCAGAACATGCAGAGCTTCACGGCTCTGTGTGCACCACGACGTCGGCGATCTCCGGCAGTTGCTCGCGAATCCGCTCTTCGACCTCACTGGCGTGCGCGTGAGCGTCGGCCAGGGTGCGGTCGCCACCGACGCGCAGCGTGACGAAGACGAGCAGGCCCTCGTCGGTGCGGACGAGACGTACCTCGCGCGGGGCCTCGCCCGTCATCTCGCGGACGACCGCCAGCACCGCCTCCTCGTCGGGAAAGCGCTCGCCGGCGGCGGCCTCGCGGAGCGGCTCGAGGTGGGTCTGGACGGCGACCACGTTGGGAAGCGTCGCCGAGATCGCGTTCTCCACGTCGGAGGCAACCGCATGTGCCTCCTCGAGCGAGAGGTCGCCGGGGAGCTTGATGTGAAGCCCGACCTCGATACCGCCGCCGACCGTCACGACGCGGACGTTGTGCACCTCGCGGACGCGGGCCACCTCCAGGGCGGCAGCATGGACTTGCTCGATCAGCTCTTCCGCGGCCCGCGGCTCGACGTGTACGACGACATCACTCTCCGGGAGGGCCTCCTGGACGGCACGCTCGACCCGGTCCGCGGCCGCATGTCCCTGGCCGACGGCCGCGCCGGGCGGCACGCCGATGACGACGTCGGCGAAGTGGCGACCGGCCGAGCGGCGCACGCGCAGCCGCCGTAGCTCGACGGGAGGGTCGACCTCCTCGATCGCGGCGCGCGCGGCCGCGTCCGACTCGGCAGGCGAACGGTCCATGAGGACGTCCGCGTTGCTCCGCATTAGCCGGGCCGCGGCGACCAGTACGAGCGCCGCGACGAACAACGCTGCGAGCGAATCCGCACCGGGGTAGCCGGCGGCTGCGAACGACAGCCCGATCAGCACGGCGATCGAGCCGGCCAGGTCGCTCCCGAAATGGAGTGCGTTCGCCTGGAGGGCCGGGCTGTCGTACCGCACGGACCCGCGCAGCGAGACGAGCGTCCGGCTCGCGTCGATGACGATGACGACCGCGATCACCAGGAACGCGTACCACGCCGCCTCGACGTTCGACTCCGAGGCCCCGACGAGGTGCGAGACCGCCCGGTACGAGATGAAGAGGCTGGCGAGAACGAGAATTGCAGCCTCGGCGAGCGCGGCCAGGTGCTCAGCCTTCCCGTGGCCGTACGGATGCCCGGGATCGGCGGGGCGGCCGGCGACGCCCAGGGCGAAGAACGTCAGCAGCGCCGCGACCAGGTCCGTCCCGGAATGGACTGCCTCGGCCAGGAGTCCCAGGCTGCCGCTCGCAACACCGGCGCCGAGCTTGAGCGCGATCAGCACGAGCGCGGCGAGCACGGAGACGAGCGCGGTTCGCCGCTGTGGGCTCATTCGAGGTGCTTGAGCGCGGAGAGAGCCGCGTAGTGTCCGCAGAGCCCGTGAACGCCGCCGCCCGGAGGCGTCGACGATGAGCAGATGTAGAGCCCGTCGACCGGCGTCGAGTACGGGTTGAGGCGGATGACAGGACGGGTGTAGAGCTGCCGGAGGTCCTGAACGCCGCCGTTGATGTCGCCGCCGACGTAGTTCCCGTTGTACCGCTCGATCTCGGCCGGCCCCTTGACGCTCCGTTCGAGGATCCGCTCGCGAAAGCCGGGCGCGTAGCGCTCGACCTGCGCCTCGATCCGCTCCGTCATGTCGACGGACGACCCGTTGGGGACGTGGCAGTACGCCCACAACGTGTGCTTGCCTGCCGGAGCCCGCGAATCGTCGAACGGGCTCTGCTGCGCGGCGAGGACGTACGGGCGCTCGGGCTCCTCGCCACGCCAGACAGCCTCTTCGGACGCCGCAATCTCCTCGAGCGATCCGCCGAGATGCAATGTCCCAGCGCGGGCGCATTCGGCGGCCGTCCACGGAACGGGTCCGTCGAGGGCCCAGTCCACCTTGAAGACGCCGGGGCCGTAGCGGTACCGGCGCAATGCCCGCGCGTAGCGCGCCGGCAGGCGATGGCCGGCGATCCGAAGGATCTGGCGCGGGGTGACGTCGAGGAGCGTCGCGCGGGCCTCCTGCAGCTCGTCGACCGAGTCGACATGCCGGCCGGTCTCGATCTTGCCGCCGAGCGAGCGAAGGTAGGCCGCGAGCCCGTCGGCGAGCCGCTGCGTGCCGCCGCGAATGAGCGGCCAGCCATGCGTGTGACCGAAGAGGCCGAGAACGAGCCCAAACGAGGCCGTCGGCATCCGGTGAAGGTCCTGGACCGAGTGCGCCGCCAGCCCGGCGAAGAGCGCGCGGGCGCGCTCATCCTCGAACCGCTTCGCGAGCCCCACCGCCGAGCGCAGCCCAAGGAGCCCGAAGCGCGCCGCCGCGAACGGGCGCCGGGGAATCGGCGAATGGCCGAGCAGGAACGGCTCGAGCCGGTCGCTTCGCTCGACGAGCGGGCCCATCAGCTTGCGGTAGGACTCGGCGTCCGCGCCGAGCCCGGCCGCGGTCTCTTCCACCGACCGCTCGAGCATGACGGCCGTTCCGTCGTCCAGCGGATGGGCGAGCGGCGCCGGAGGCTGGACGAGCTCGACGCCGTGGTCGGCGAGCGGCAGCTCCCCGAAGAACGGCGACGCCTTGGTCAGCGGCAGGATTGCCGAGCAGACGTCGTGGAGGAAGCCCGGGAGGGTGACCTCCGCGGACCGCATCCCGCCGCCGACTGTCTCGGCTGCCTCGACGACGAGCACCGACCGGCCCGCCCTTGCGATGGTGATCGCCGCGGCGAGCCCGTTCGGCCCCGCGCCGACGACGACAGCGTCAGGCATCCTCGATCGGCCAGATGACGACGTCCTGCCGGGCGGAGAAGTGAAGGAGCGGGTCGTCGTCGACGAGCTCCACGCCTTGGGGCGCCATCGTGTTCTCCGCGATCTCCGCCTCGGCGTCGTGCAGCTCCCACGGCGGATGGTGGATCTCGGCGCGGAGCAGCAGACCATCGGAGTCGACCGCGTAGAGGCAGTAGCGCTCGGTCAGAAAGTACGTGAGCGACTGTGGATCCGCCTCGACGGCCACCGTTGGGCGATACCGGGCACGGAACGCGACCGGCTCGCCGCGTAGATCCCGTCGGCGCGCTTCGTAGGTAAGCCATTCCTCGCTCCACTCGGCGCGGATGTCGGCGCGGTGGTACGGCAGCTTGTAGCCGCGTCGTGCAGCGAGGACGGCCAGCTCACTCGACGCATCGAGGCTGAAGAACCAGATGCCGGGCTTCCCGCCCGCGGTGACATACGTCCGTGTGTTGAGCTCCAGGAACGAAGAGACGAACGGGAGCGGTGGGACGCCGCGAGGACGAAGGCCGGTGAGCCTGAAGGGCGTCACGCCGATCCACGCCTCGCCGTCGTACAGGTCGAGCTCTAGGCCCGCCGGAAGGAGTGCCCGGACTGCGTCCGCTGGAGTGCGCCAGTGTGCGAACAGCAGGTCGCTCCAGGTCTGGCCCATCACCCAGGATCGGTCCGGCAGAGGCCAGGGCCGGTGCTCGGTGACGTCGAGAGCGGCGCTCTGCCGCACGGGCGCCTGAACGGCGTCGAGGAGGCTCGACGGTTTCGTTGCAGCCACGACCCTGGCAATCTACGGAACCGGATGGCTCAGAAGACGCTTCCGCCTCCGACCCGTGCCGAGCAAGTCGAGCCGGGCGAGCGCCCGTCACGAGCTCGCCGACTCGCCCATCGTCTCTTCGAGCCCGTGGACGGCTCTTCGCTCGCCGTCTTCCGGATGCTCTTCGGCGCGATCATGCTCTGGGAGGTCTGGCGCTACTTCTCGAACGGCTGGATCGACCGGTACTTCATCGAGCCGAGCTTCCACTTCACGTACTACGGATTCGGGTGGGTAGAGCCGTGGCCCGGAAACGGCATGCACTGGCACTTCGCCGCCCTCG
>Ga0081538_10000419_pt1 | contig 47754 bp, 38 predicted proteins | sample TabmetS5T2R1_FD_71022 | JGI IMG/M metagenome (GOLD analysis project Ga0081538, IMG submission 71022) | Tabebuia heterophylla rhizosphere microbial communities from the University of Puerto Rico - S5T2R1 | ecosystem: Host-associated > Plants > Roots > Rhizosphere ... | reverse complement strand
GTTTGTTGGCTGCTGCCCGAAGGCGTGCGGCATCACAAGAAGGGCACCGAGCATGCCAGCAAGCAAAAGGTTCCACCGGGTCGATACACGTGTGGTCATACAGCATCCTCCCTTCATAGGAGCAAGACAAGCACATGGGCCAAGCATGCTTGCGACAGGAGCAAATGTCAAGACTTGCCGTAGGTACGGCATGTGCGCTACTCTCACCCCTGAACATTCAGCCCCCACATAACGCTGCAGAGTGAGGAGGAGCAATGTCACCTCTCGAAGTACACAACCCGGGACTCCACGATCTCATTGCCCCTGACGCCGCCAGCGAGCGCATCGCTGGCGGGCTGGGGTTTACCGAAGGGCCGGTGTGGCGGGGCACCTCCCTGCTCTTCAGCGACATTCCAAACAAACGTATTGTGCGCTGGCGCCGCTTGCCAGAGGGCCCGGAGCTGACCACCTACGCCACGGGCATGTCCAATGGTCTGACCCTGGACCGCCAGGGCCAGGTGCTGGCGGCGGGGCACGACGGTCGCTGCCTGAGCCGCGTCGCGGACGACGGCACCCGCACGGTCCTGGCAGAGCAGTTCCAGGGCAAGCGGCTCAATAGCCCCAACGACATTGTGGTCAAGTCCGATGGCTCTATCTACTTCACTGATCCACCCTACGCTATCCAGCCCAGCACGCCAGGCATGGCGCGGCCGGCGGGCTGGTGGACCGCGCCCATCCCGGGCAAAGAGCTGCCCTACAATGGCGTGTACCGCCTCACCCCAGAGGGGACTCTGCACCTGCTGGTGGACGACTTTGCGCTGCCGAACGGCCTGGCCTTCTCCCCCGACGAGTCAGTCCTGTACGTCGACGATTCGGCCCATAAGCATATCCGGGCGTTTGACGTGCGTCCGGATGGCACGCTGAGCAACAGCCGGATCCTATTGGACATGGCGTCGGAGGACCCTGGTGTGCCCGACGGCTTCAAAGTGGACGTGCACGGCAACGTATTCTGTACCGGTCCGGGTGGTGTGTGGGTGTGCCGCCCCAATGGGGAACTGCTGGGGCGCATTGTCCTGCCGGAACTGCCCGCGAACCTGGCCTGGGGCGAGGATGGGAGCACCCTCTTCCTCACCGCGCGCACCAGCGTTTACCGGCTGCAAACCAAGACGCGCGGCACCCTACCAGGCTAGCCAGCAGGCGCGCCAGGTAGAAGTTGACAATGCCCGCCTATAGCGTATGGTGTAGCCAGTTTCTGGCGTACAGGGCAACACACTGAGCTTACTCAGCATGCTTACGGGAGATGGAAAGGGTATGAAAGCAGCACAACTGGTGGGTCCCAAGCTCTTCGAGTTCATTGATATGGAAATGCCGACTATCAAGGATGGCGAGTGTCTCGTCAAGTTGGAGCGGGTATCGATCTGCGGCAGCGATATCAGGCATGGGTATGGGCCGAGGTACTCCCAGGACCATTACCCGCTGACGGTTGGCAGGCCCTGTCATGAGTGTGCCGGCGTAGTCGTGCAAAGCCGTACAGATGCGTTTCACGAGGGGCAACGGGTCATTGTCCTGCCCGGCGCCAGTATGGGTGGCCTGGCCGAGTATCTTGCCTCCAACCCCGGCCGCATGATCGCCTTGCCAGACCACGGTGACCTGACTGAGTGGATCATGTGCCAGCCCTCTGGCACTGTGCTCTACTCCTGCCAGCGCATGGGCAGCGTCCTGGGCAAGAGCGTCTTGATTATGGGCCAGGGGGCAATTGGCCAGTCGTTCACCATGCTTACCGCTATGCAAGGAGCACGGCAGGTGATCGCGGTAGACTTGCTGGATTACCGTTTGCAGTGGTCGAAAGACTTTGGAGCCACCCATACCATCAATCCCAGCAAAGAGAACCTGGCGGACGTGGTGCGGGAGATTACCGGTGGCGTGGGGCCGGATGTCACAGTGGAGGCGGCGGGCTACCCGGAGACGCTCGACACCGTCTTCCGGCTGGTGCGCCAGTTTGGTACGGTGGTCATATTCGGGGTCCAGGGCGGCGACATCGTCCCGGTGGACACCCGCACCTGGATGGATAATCAGCCCACGATCATCCCGACCACGGGCGCTCGCAGTGGCGACCCTATCACCCACATCAAAAATATGGTCGCGCTCAAGGAGCGCGGGCTCGTTGATCCTGGCCGCATGGTGACCCACCGCCTGAACTTCGACGTTGAAGATGTGAATAAGGCGTACCAGATGTACGAGCAGCGCCTGGAGAACGTCCTCAAGGTGGTGATGAGCGTCGGGGCGTAACCCATACGTGGGACGAGCGTTGGACGCCTGGAGCCAGGAGAAGCTATGATGCATGCCACGATGTCCTTGGCCGAGGAGCGGCTGTCGGTTGGCGATATCGAGCTGGAAGTGATCCGCCGGGGCGCGGGTCGGCCCGTCCTGCTCCTGCACGGCATGCAAAACGTCGATCCGCGGGCGCGCTTTCTCGATCTGCTCAGCAGGCGGGCGGAGATCATTGTTCCCTCGCACCCGGGCTTTGGCCACTCGCCACGCCCAGCGGATTTTGACACGGTGTACGACCTGGTGCACCTCTATCTCGACGTCCTTGAGGCGCTGCCCTATGAGAGGGTGGCACTCGTAGGATTGTCCTTCGGTGGCTGGCTCGCGGCAGAAATCGCGGTGCAGTGCTGCCACCGCATTGACCGGCTCGTCCTCGTGGACGCGTTCGGCATCAAGATCAGCGATCGCGAGACGCCTGACATCCTGGATGTCTTCAACACCTCACCCCAGGAGGTGCAGCGGCGGAGCTGGCACGATCCCGGTAAGTGGGCGCCGGATTTCAACACCATGTCGGACGACGAGCTGGTAGTCCGCGCCCAGAACTGGGAGGCGCTGTGCCTCTACGGCTGGCATCCCTATATGTACAACCCCCAGCTGAAGCGCTGGCTGCATCGCATCGTGGTTCCAACGCTCGTGCTCTGGGGCGCGAGCGACGAGATCGTGCAGCCGTCCTACGGACGGGCTTACAGCGCCTTGATCCCCGGCGCACGCTTCGAACTCATTGCCGAGGCGGGACACCACCCGGAGATCGAGCAGCCCGAGGCCTTTGCCGACCGTGTCGCGGCGTTCTTGGCACCGTAGTCACTCGCTAGACTTGGAAGGAAGAAGCCATGGATGTCTGGTTTCACCACGAGAACCCGTATCCCTTCGTGCCGCAAGAGGTACTCGACCGGGCGGATTCTGTCCGTGCCAGCCTACCGAACAAGTACTGCGATCCGCACATCGCTGCCGATCTGTTCGAGGAGGCCCTGGACGAGTTTATGCTATGCGATGACCAGGGGCTGAATGTCGTGGCCATCGAGCATCACGCCGGGATCAATTCCCTCTTCGGGGCCAACCCGCTCATTCTCGGCATCCTGGCCCGTCAGACCAGGCAGGCCCGCATCCTGAGCCTGGGGACGCTGGTCTCGCTGCGGCCGGACCCCGTCCGGATAGCGGAGGAGTACGCCACAGCGGATGTCATCTCCCGCGGGCGCCTGGAAATCGGCTTCGTCAAATCGGGCGGCAGCGAGATGGCGTCCAATAACGCCAATCCGGTCACCAACATCGAGCGCTACTGGGAAGCCATCGATCTCATCACCAAGGCGTTAACCTATCAGGAGGGGCCGTTTCGCTGGGAGGGGAAGCACTACACGCATCGGCACGTCAACATCTGGCCGCGCCCGTGGCAGCAACCGCATCCACGCATGTGGGCGGCAACCGGCGATCCAACGACGGCGCGCGAGGTCGGCCGGCGGGGCATGGTCAACGTTCTGGTCCTGCGCGGTGAGGAGGAGACGAGGCGTGCCTGGGCCGCATATCGCCAGGCGCGGGCGGAGGCCGGGCTCCCTACAGTCAGCACCGATCACTTCGCGTATGCAGCCTTCGTCTATGTCGGCGACACGCACGAGGAGGGCGTCCGGGTTGGCAGCCAGCTGCTGTGGTTCCTCAACACCAGCCTCAGGTCGGCGCCCCAGTACGCGAAGTTTCTGCCTGGCGCAGTGCCGCCGCAATTCGCGCCACAGGTCTATCGCACTGCACCAAAGCCGACTGTCCAGTCCAGCGGGTCGGGCGGGAATGGCGCGCAGTCGGCGCCCGCTGCGCAGCCCGTCGTCTCAGCCGGTCAGAACGCCGCGACCCTCATTGGCCTCAATGCAGAGCAGGCGATGGCACGCGGGCTCCTGTTCGCCGGCAGCCCTGACACTGTCTACCAGCAGATCATAGATTTTTACGACAAGGTCGGCGGCTTTGGCCATCTAGTGATGATCGGGCGGTCGGGCTTCATGACACATGCTGAGGCTGAGAAGGGCATCCAGCTCTTTGCGCAGGAGGTGCTGCCCCGGCTCAAGGAGATCGCGCCCGTCACCGTGGCCTGACGCGGCGAGGCCGAAGGCCACAGCCCTTACCCCGGCTTGCAGCCACGCCGCTCTCGTTAAGGAGGCTCCTTCCTCCATTTAATAATGATATACTGTCTCCTCCAAAGTGATGAATACTGGCGCTGTGAGGTCATGGGCAAGCTCTACAAGCTTGCCACGTGTGATGTCCCTCGCCCCCTCACTTGCTCTCCTGAGGTGGTTCTGCTACGCTGACCACATCTCTCTGGGGGATGGTGTGAATCCAGTTCTCTCTCTGCATCAGATCAGCAAAAGCTTCCAGCCCGGGGTGCCGGTGCTGCGCGATATCTCCTTGCAAGTGGAGACCGGCACCGTGGTCTGCCTGCTCGGTCCGAGCGGCTGCGGCAAGACGACCCTGTTGCGCCTCGTAGCTGGTTTTGAGGAGCCGGATGCGGGAGAGATCTATCTCATCAAGCGTTTAGTGAGCCGACCAGGGCTCGTCGTGCCTCCAGAGCAGCGGCACGTCGGCATGGTGTTCCAAGATTACGCGTTGTTTCCCCACATGACCGTGAGCCAGAATATTCAATTTGGCTTGTTTCGCTGGCCGACAGCCTGGCGCCGTGCGCGCTTGGCTGAGATGTTACGGCTGGTGGGCTTAGAAGGTATGGCTGAGCGCTATCCCCACGAGCTCTCTGGAGGTCAGCAGCAGCGTGTGGCCCTGGCACGCGCCCTGGCTCCAGCCCCACAGTTGCTCCTCCTCGATGAGCCCTTTAGCAACCTCGACGTGCATCTCAGGCAGCAGTTGCGCGAAGAAGTGCAGGCCATTCTCGTACAGGCGGGCATCACCACCATCCTGGTGACCCACGATCAGGAAGAAGCGCTGAGTTTCGCCGATACTCTGGCAGTCATCGACCAGGGCCAGGTAGTTCAGTACGCTCCGCCAGACGAGGTTGTGCGGCGCCCACGCACGCGCTTTGTCGCCCAATTCATTGGGCTAGGACATTTCCTCAGAGGTGAAATCCATGATGCCTGTATCACCACTGAATTGGGCGAAGTCCCCTACACATCTGCCCTGAGCCTGCCAGGCAATGGCCGGCAGGTGGATCTCCTCGTTCGTCCCGAACACGTGCATTTGTGCAACACCCCGCACGGCACCCCGGTACAGGTGGTCCACGCCAGCTTTCGCGGCACGCGTCAGCTCTATACGTTACGTCTGCCCTCTGGCTCCACCTTCTGTGCGCTGTTTCCCTCTGAAGTCACCCTGCGCTCGGGAGAGGTCGTACGGGTGACCTGGCAGCCTGCGAACCTGGTGGTGTTTCCACGGCAAGATACGCCAGCGATACAGGCCGACTAAACGCCACCTGTGTATTCTAGACAGGCCCAGAGCAACAACCATTGCCCATGACTTGGCCGCTTAAGGAGGATACGATGCGTAGCACCACACAGAGGGGATGTCTCTGGACCAGGCGCATTACCTGTCTCAGCATAGGCGGGCTGCTGTTTCTCGGTGGTTACCTGACAGCACTCTGGGCCCCGCTGCCTATGGCGGCACTGACCGTGCCAGCGCAGGCTGCAGAGAGCCACAAAGGGCACGGGCAGAAGGCCCGGCACGATCACAAGACGCACGAGGTCGACCTGGCGCCTTTCATGATTCGTAACGCCTATCACTTTGCCACACTCTACCACGCCGCCCGTGCTGAACGCTGGGAGCTGGCAGCCTATCAAGCCGAGGAATTGGAAGAAAATCTGACCCAAGCCGCGCGTGCTGGAGGCTCCTATGCTCAGTCCCTTAAGGCCTTTCTCAAGGAGCAAGTACAGCCATTACGCAAGGCCATTACCAGCCAGCATACGGAGCAGTTTCGCCTGGCCTTTCAGGCCGCCGTAGTCGGCTGCAACGATTGCCATAAGGCCACTCAGCACGGGTTTATTACGATCCCTCAGGAGCCACCAGCGTTGTCAATTTTTGTCTTCCCGCTGGCAGGGAGATGACGGGCGGGGGAGGTGAGGACATGGCCCGCTACCGCATCAAGGCTGTTTCGCGTATGCTTGGAGTGCGCCCTGAACTCCTGCGCATGTGGGAAAAACGCTATCATCTGTTCAAGCCACAACGGGCTGGCAATCGGTACCGCGAGTTTGACGACGAAGACGTGCAATTACTGCGGTACATCTGCCAGCAAATCGATCAGGGGCGGGCGATTGGCGAACTCGCAGTAGAGGGGCGCGAGGCGCTCCTGCGCCAGAGTGCCACCGCGGATGCCCATGCTCCGGCCATACAACCGGACCATGCCATCCTTATCGATGCCCTTCTCGAAGCGGCCCAGCGCTTCGATAAAAATCGGCTGGAAGCCAAACTCGCTGAGGGGGCAGCGCTCTACTCGTTTGCGACCTTACTCAAGGCTGTCGTGACTCCGTGGATGCATCGCATGGGGGAACTCTGGGCTGCTGGTCAACTCGCCGTGGCCAGCGAGCGTCTGGCCACCGTAGTCCTCACCCAACGTCTGCTGACCATGCTGCAAGCCACGGTGCCCGTCGCCCCGGCGCCCGTACTGCTCTGTGCCTGCCCTGCCGGTGAACGACACGAGTTAGGGCTGTTGACCTTTGCCTACATCATGCAGCAAGTGGGGTGGCACATCTATTACCTGGGAGCCGACCTCCCCATACATGAACTCCAGTATGCCTGCCAGCACCTGCAACCAGCCCTGGTCGCGTTGTCGCTGACGCATGCTGTCGACCAGCATAGTTGCCTGGCAACGGTGCAGGAAATCGATACGCTCTGTGCCGGCACATTTCCCATTTGGATAGGTGGACAGGCCCTGGCACGCTATCACCATCTGCTGCATCCGCACTGGCTGCAGCTCATGCCTTCGCTGCACGCAGCCTGCACCCATCCGCTCTGGCCAGCGCCAGGTTCGACAGGCTCTACGCAGGTGCAGCCTGAGGCAGCCCTTGTCAAAGTGGCCGTCCAGCAGTAGAATGCCCATAGACTAATTACTTCGTCACGCTGATGAGGGGAAAAGAGGCTGCTTATGGCGCATTTGGCGATAGCAGGAGGAGAACCGATACGGCGCACACCCTTTCCGCGCTGGCCATTCTGGAACAAGGAGGAAGTTGAGGCGGTCCAGGCTGTAGTCGAGAGTGGCCGCTGGGGGGCGCAACAGGGCGGTGAAGTGCGTCATTTTGAGGCTGAGTTTGCGGCGTATCAGGAAGCCGTGCATGGCATTGCCGTGACTAATGGTACGGTGGCGCTCAAGCTGGCCCTCACTGCTGCTGGCGTAGGTCTAGGGGACGAAGTCATCATGCCGGGGTATACTTTTGTCGCGACGGCCACGGCAGCGTTGGAGATCGGTGCCGTACCGGTCTTTGCTGATATCGATCCCCACACGTATACTCTTGATCCAGCTAGCGCTGAGGCGTGTATCACGTCCCGCACCCGGGCGCTCTTGCCAGTACATCTCGGAGGGCGGCCAGCAGATATGGAGGCCATCATGGCCCTGGCGCAGCGGCACAATCTGGTGGTCATTGAAGATGCAGCGCAGGCCTGGGGTGCCTCCTGGCAAGGACGTATGGCTGGCACCCTGGGACACGTGGCAGGTTTTAGTTTTCAGTCGTCGAAGAACATTACGGCCGGTGAAGGTGGGATGATTCTAAGCAACGACGCGGCGATTGGCGAGATGGCCCGCTCTCTGAGCAACTGTGGACGTCAGCCGGATGGCCTGTGGTATGCCCACTACGTTCTGGGCGGGAACTACCGCCTCAGCGAACTGCACGGCGCCATTCTGCGGGTGCAGTTACGCCGGTATCCAGAGCAGCTCGCCAGGCGGCAGGCCAATGCGGCCTATCTGGAGCAAGCTTTATCAGAAGTGCCAGGCATCACGACGCTACGCCAGGATGCACGGGTGACGTCTAATGCCTATCATGTACTGTTTTTACAGTATCACGCTGAAGCTTTTGGGGGGGCAGCGCGTGAGCGCTTCCTGGCGGCTATGCACGCTGAAGGGATTGACGGTATGCATCTGGGCTATTCCTTGCCGGTCTATAGACAACCGGTCCTGCGCGCCAAAAATTTTGGCCTGGCTACACCACCGTTATTTAGTGGTGCCTATCCCCAGATGCCGGACTATAGCCGGGTGGCTTGGCCAGCCACGGATCGTGCCTGTGATGCGGAAGCCCTGTGGGTGCGCCAAAATATGCTGCTCGGCGAGCGTCAGGACATGGACGACATTGTCGCCGCCATTGTTAAAATTCAGTCTCACTGCGATGAACTGCAGGAGTAATGAAGCATGCGGGTGCAGCGTTTGGCAGAGGTCGAGGCGACAGAGTATGCCCGCTTGATGCAACGCTCAGCGGCTGATGTGCAGCGTGTGCTGCCGCAGGTGCAGGCGATCATGGAAGCCGTGCGAGAGCGCGGCGATGCCGCGGTGCGGGAATTTGCGGCCCGCTTTGACGGTGTGCAGTTGCAGGACATACGCGTCAGCGCTGCGGAAAGAGCTGCAGCGCGGCAGCAGGTCGAGCCCGCACTCATCGAGAGTCTGCAACGTGCTCGGGATAATCTGGAGCGTTTTCATCGCCAGCAATTGCCCCAGGAACAAGTCCACGAGTTACAGCCCGGCGTACGTACGGGGCGCCTGTGGCGGCCAATCGAGAAAGTGGGACTGTACGCGCCGGGCGGAAAAGCGCCCTATCCTTCGACCGTGCTCATGCTTGGCGTACCGGCCCTGGTGGCTGGATGCCAGCAGCGCGTGCTCTGTATTCCTCCTTCTCCAGATGGGACAGTGTCGCCCGCCATGCTGGTGGCTGCAGACCTGGTCAGTATGCATGAAGTGTTTAAGATCGGCGGTGCGCAGGCAATTGCGGCCATGGCCTTTGGCACCGAGACCGTGCCACGGGTCTATAAACTCTTTGGGCCAGGCAGTATCTACGTGGTGGCCGCCAAGATCTGGGCGGCGAGCGCCGGGCTACCGCTGGCCATAGATTGTCCCCCAGGCCCTTCGGAAGTCTTGGTCATTGCTGATGAGACAGCGCCAGCGGCGTTTGTGGCCGCCGATCTATTGTCACAGGCCGAACACGGTGAGGACTCAGCCGCTATTTTGCTAACGACCTCTGAGCGGCTGGCGCAGGACGTGGCGGCAGCAGTGGCGGCGCAAATACCTCCCCTCCCGACGGCGGCACGGGTAGAGGCCGCCCTGGAGCGCTATGGCAGGATTCTCGTGCTGGAAGATCTGGATGCCTGTGTGCGTTTTACCAACGATTATGCGCCAGAACATCTCGAAATTATGACGGTTGACCCGTGGGCGGTGAGTCGCAAGATCGTCAACGCTGGCTCGGTTTTTCTCGGTCATTACTCGCCGGTCACCATGGGGGATTACCTCTCGGGGACCAATCACGTGATTCCGACGGGCGGTTACGCCCGTATGTTTTCGCCACTCTCGGTGGACGAGTTCGTCAAGAAACTGGAAGTCCAGGAGTTGACGCATCAGGGTCTCCAGACGCTGCAAGAGTCACTCCGGGCCTTAACGACGGCAGAAGGTTTTGCGGCACACCAGCACGCTGTGGATATCCGTTTAGGATAGGAAGACACCATCATGGTCCAGGAGCATCACTTGCTAACAGCATTTGTGCAGCGTGTACAACGCGGCCTGACGCTGCGACGCTTGCTACAGGGCGGCATTGTGCTGCTCACGGTCTGCCTTACTGTCCTCCTCCTCGGAGTGGGGGTGCAGTATATTGTTCCCTTCGTGCCTCTCGTTGCTCCCCTGTATAGTCTCCTCACTCTTGGTATCCTCGTCTACCTGGGTCTATATATCGTGCTGCCGGCGCTCCGTCCGGTCTCTCTGCCTCAGGCGCTCACGAGCATCGAGGAGACTTACCCTGACCTGCACGACGACTTGACCAACGCTGTACAGCTCAACCCGGAAATCCTTGAACGGTCCAACCCCCACGGTGTGGCCCTTGACCTGGTGCAGGCGCTGCACCATCGTACGGTACGGCAGGTGCAGCAGTACAGCGTACCCGATGTCGTGCGTCGAAGCCGGTTGCTGGGTCTCTCGTGGTGCGCTATGGTGGGACTGGCCACAGTGCTCGTGGCTCTCGTGCAGCCATACGTGCTCGGGGAATCGCTGCGTCTCCTCGTGCGACCCCTCAGCTATCTGCCGTCGCGTGAGATCCATATCGCTCTGACCCCAGAACACATCACGATCGCCTCGGGGATGACTCTAGAAGTACAGGCCCAGGCCAGCGGACGCCTGCCCCAGCATATGCAGCTCGTGGTGCAACGCCAGGGCCAGCCAGACCGGCGTTACCCGATGGAATCTCTCGGCCACGGGGCATTTCGTTACACGTTTCTCAAGCCGCAGGCGTCGCTGACCTTCCAGGCTACTGCAGACGGCTTCAGGTCCGCGGTGGGGACCCTGGAGGTGGTGCCGGCGCCAGCCATTGGCCATATGGCGCTCCAGTATCTCTTCCCAGACTATACGGGGCTACCGGGACGCACTCAGGAAGGTGGGGGAGATATTCAGGCCCTGCCAGGCACGCAGGTGCACCTCAGCATGCGCGCCAACGTGCCCCTGACCAGAGGGGTACTGCGTTTTGACGCCGGTTATGAGGTCCCTCTGGCCATTAATGGCCAGGAGCTGCGTGGAGAAATGCTCGTAATGCGTGAGGGAACGTATACCGTCGAGGTGGAGGATACGCATGGCTTAAAAAACCCACAGGCACCGCGGTACACGATTCAGATCGTGCCGGATCTGGCACCCAGGGTGATCATCCGTCAGCCTCAGGACGGTGTAGAAGTGGACGAAATGACGACGCTGCAGATCCAGTACGAGGCCGAGGACGATTTTGGTTTACAGGATGCCACCCTGGTCTACACTGGCGCGGGGGGCACGGCCCAGCGTATTCCTCTACGTAAAGGACGCTTTGCCAATCGTCAGGTGCAGGAGACGTTTGCCTGGGATATGCACCAGTGGCCGTTGCCGTCCGGTGAGACTGTCCAGGTCTACGTTGAAATGTATGACAACGATACGATCTCAGGGCCGAAGAAAGGGGTCTCGCAAACGTTGACCCTGAAGGTCCATAGTCGTGAGCAAGAACATCAGAATCTGGAAAAACTTCAGGAGGAGGTCGCTGCTGCAGTCCTCGACCTCTTAGCAGACCATCTGGACCTGGCGGAGCAGTTACGTACCTGGCAAGAGCAAGCGGAGGCTGGCAAACCCACGCCCAGCCATGAGGCACTGCAGCAAGCCCGTGATCAGCAACGCGCTGCCATGGAGCATGCCGAACAGGTGACACGCCAGATCGAGCAGGCGTTGGAGCGTGTACAGCATGATCCCTTCAGTACGTACGAGACCTATGCCAACATGCAGGCGCTGCAGCGCAATATGACGCACCTGCAAAATACCCTGATGCCTCAGTTACAACAGAGCCTGCAAGCCTTGCGCCCACAGTCGCCCTCGCCAGCGCAGTTGCAGCAGCCGAAACAGCAGCTCGAATCGGCCGTCCAAGAACTCGAGCGCCTCTCCTCTTTGGCGGAGCATATTGCCAGTAGCGAAAAGCTCAATGATGTGGCGCAGCTCAGCAATAAGCTCCTGGATCAGCAAAACAAGCTCTTGGCAGCGTTGGATAATTTGCCCAAAGATTTTCAGGGAGGAAATTTGCCGCCGGAGCTGCAAAAAATGCTCGATTCTCTGCAGTCGCTCATGCAGGATCTCATGCAGGCTATGGCACAATTGCCCATGACACTGCCGGATGAGTTTCTCAATCGACAACTCGATACCTTTCCGCTGTCTGACATGATGCGGCAACTGCAAGAGATGAAGCAGAAACTGGAGGCGGGTGATCTCGAGGGTGCCAGACAGATGGCGGAACAGCTCCTCAAAAATCTGTCAGCCATGGTGGCCGCTCTGCAGAATATGCGGCAGCAGGCGCGCGGTGGGTCGCTCGACGCCATGAGCCAGCAATTGATGGAGTCGTCAAACAAGTTGGCTGACCTGGTCCAGCGCCAGGAAAAAATTCTGGAAGGGACACAAGATATCGACCAGGAAAGCCTGCATCAGCTCAATCAGGCACAACAGCAGGCGTTTGATGCTGTCCAACGGCGTTTCGAGCAAGAGCTGAATGACCTCGCACGGCTGGCTGGAGAGATGTTGCGTCGGTCGCGGCAGCGCCCCGAACTCGATACCGCCTTTCAGGATGCCTATCAGCAACTCCTCAGGCAGTTGCATGCGATGCGCAAGAGTCTCCAGGAACATGAATTACCACAAGTGACTGAAGAGCTGGCGGAGGCGGAACGTCAACTCGCCTGGATGCGCCAGCGTGCCGAACGGCTGGGCCAGCCTGATCGCACGCTGCAGCAGCAGATTGCACGCGCGCAGCAACATCTACAGGCGGCGCAACAGGCGCTGGACGGTTTACCGCAAGACCGCCAAGCCATGCTGACCCCCAGCCAGCGCGGCCAATTGGGTGAACTCGGGCAACGTCAGGGCGGCGTCCGCAATGATACGCAGACATTACAGCAGGAAATGCAACGTCTCCTGCCGTTAATGCCTTTCCTGCCGGCTGAACTTGGGCAGCAGTTGCAAGAAGCCCTGCCCTTTATGGGTGAGGCGCAAGGCGCCCTGGAGGGACAACGGAGCCAGCAGGCCCTGCCACCGGAGCAGGAGGCTCTGGAGCGCTTGCGAAATGCCCAAAACGGTATGCAACAGGCCATGCAGAACATGGCGCAACGTGGTCAGATGATGGGCATGTCGATGCCGATGTTGCGCCAGGCCGGTCGGTTTCCGATGCCCGAGTTTATGCCGCAACCCAACGTCGATGAGCAACAGGCAGGGGCCGCCGGCGCCAGTGTGCGCAATTTTCAACTGCCTGATAAGGAAGCGTATAAAGTCCCACGCATGTTTCGTGAGGACATTATGGAAGCCCTGAAACAGGGCTACCCAGAACGGTTCAAGGAACTCATTGAGCAGTATTATCGCAATATTGTCCGCTAAGCATGGGCGCACGCGCCTCATAGGCTACCGGCTCGCCATAGCTGCGTTGTGTGTCTGCCTGTTGTGGCCGGCCTTGACCTGGGGTACTCGTCAGCAAGAGGAACCAGAGACCGAGGTAGCCAATGAGGGAGAAGTGTTGCTGGAGCGCTGGCAGGCTGAAGCGGCGCGTCAGTGGGCCGAAAAGCGTCTGGCCAGTGAGCCCCACCACCCTATCTGGCGCTTTATCCTCGGCGAGGCGCTGTTTGAACTCGGGCGCTATGCGGAAGCGCTGGAAACCTTCGATAGCCTTCTCAAGGTCGCCCCTCACCCGCGCATACAGGCATATCGTGAGTTCGTAGCGCAGACCATCCAGAGCACGGCGACGCTGCAACCCATAGAGACAGCCCATTTCCGTATCTTTCTTGACCCCGACAAGGACGCGGCCCTGGCTCCTTACGTTGCGGAGATCCTGGAGCAGAGCTACCAACGTCTCGGGGACATTTTTCGTTTCGCGCCCACCGAGAAGATGCGCGTGGAAATCTTCCCGACGACGGCGACATTTTACCCGGCTTCGAGCCTGTCGACCCGCGACATCGAGGTCTCCGGGGCGATTGGCATCTGCAAGTTCAACAAGATTATGCTGTTATCACCACGCAACCTGGCACGTGGCTATCGCTGGACAGACGCACTCAGTCACGAATACATCCATTATGTCGTGGTACATTTGAGCCACAATCGCGCGCCAATCTGGATCCATGAGGGTATCGCCAAGTACTTTGAATCCGCCTGGCGCTTACCGCAGGGCTCCTGGCTGGACCGTCGCTCGGAGAGCCTGCTCGCCCACGCCCTCAGGCACAACAGCTTTGTGGGTTTTAAAAATATGGACCCATCCCTGGTGAAGCTCGATACCACCTATCAGGTGCAGCTCGCTTATGCTGAGGCATCTTCTGCTATCGATTTTATCGTACAGCAACACGGTGCCCAGGGTTTACTAGAGGTTCTGCACGCCCTGCGTCAGACGCAGGAGGGCGGTGCTGCCGAGGCGGTGGCACGCGTTATGGGTATGACCTTCGATACCTTTCAAGAGCAGTGGCGACAGTTTTTGGTGGCGAAGCAGCTCCAGGAACATCAGGGGGTGCACTTACCGCGATTCGATCTCAAACAAGATGGCAAAATGCCGACCGACGAGCTGCAGCAGGAACTCCAATCGCATACGGCGCGCACGCATGCGCGCCTGGGTGACCGCCTGCGGCAGGCTGGCCGTGCCCCCGCTGCTGCTGCAGAGTACCGTCGTGCCCTTGCGCAGGATCCCTATTCGCCGTACCTGCTCAACAAGCTCGCGAGCATCTTGATGGCCCAGGGTGAATGGCAACAGGCGCTCCCACACCTGCAGCGGGCGCAGCAGCTATCCAGTGATGATGTGGCGACATACACAAACCTGGGACGGCTCTATGTGGCCTTGCAGGACTATACCCAAGCGCGGGCGGCGCTGTTAGAGTCCGTCCAGATCAATCCCTTTGATCCTGCGGTGCACATGTATCTAGCCGAGAGTTACCGCCAACTCGGGCTATCCGAGAAGGCGCAGCAGGAGCAACAACTGTTTGAGAAACTACAGAGGACGCAATAATGCCGACAGAATACGAGTCCGCTATGCCAGTGTCGGACCCGAACGATCTTGAGCACGTTGCTGCTGTCGCGGAAGTGGCGCAGCAGCGGCAGGCCATTCTCCAGGAAATCAAAAAGGTCATCGTAGGGCAGGACAAGGTGATCGAGGAACTCCTGATTGCTCTCCTGGCGCGCGGGCATTGTCTGCTGGTAGGTGTACCCGGGTTAGCCAAGACCTTGCTCATCAGTACGCTGGCAAATGTGCTCCACCTGGGCTTCAACCGTATCCAGTTTACGCCCGATCTCATGCCGTCGGACATTACGGGCACCGACATCCTGGAAGAAGACCAGGAGACACGGCATCGCCACTATCGTTTTCTGCAAGGTCCGATTTTTTCCAATATCGTGCTGGCTGACGAAATCAACCGCACCCCACCGAAAACGCAGGCGGCCCTGCTGCAGGCCATGCAAGAATACCGGGTCACGGCTGGGGGTCGGACCTATAATCTCGATCTGCCCTTTTTTGTTCTGGCCACGCAAAATCCGATCGAACAGGAAGGGACGTATCCCCTCCCCGAAGCGCAGCTCGACCGTTTCATGTTCCACATCGGCATTGATTACCCAAGTTTCGACGAAGAGATTGACGTGGTGCAAAACAGTACATCGGCTTATACCCCGCAACTGCAACGTGTGCTCAGCGCCGCAAAGATTTTGCACCTGCAGACTCTGGTGCGGCAGGTCCCGGCCACCCGCTCAGTCGTTGGCTACGCGGTGCGGCTGGCGCAGGGTTCACGGCCAAATCATCCCGAAGCGCCCTCGTTCATCAAAGAATGGGTCAACTGGGGGGCTGGCCCGCGGGCTTCCCAGTATCTCGTTCTGGGTGCCAAGGCGCGTGCCATCACGCACGGACGCTTTGCCGCTTCCGTCGACGATGTTCGGGCGCTGGCTCCCTCTGTCCTGCGCCATCGTATCTTGACCAATTTCAATGCGGAGGCTGAAGGAGTGACCTCGTTGGCCATCATCGAGCGGTTGCTCGAGGTCGTGCGGCCTGAGGCAGTCGATGTCGCTCTGGCTTCGTAAGGAGAAGGCACACCATGCCGACTGACACCGCGCGCCGGGGCTACTTTGATCCACTGGTCTTAGCCAAAATCGCCAATATGTCGCTGCGTGCGAGGCATGTGGTCGAGGGCCTGTTGAGCGGTCTGCACGACAGCCCATATCGTGGTTATAGCGTCGAGTTTGCCGAACATCGGGAATATGTCCCAGGGGATGAAATCCGCCATATTGACTGGAAAGCCTACGGCAAGTTTGACCGCTATTTTATTAAAGAGTACGAAGAGGAAACGAACCTCAGGGCCTACCTGCTTGTGGATGCCAGTGCCTCTATGGACTATGGCTCTGAGGGTCTGAGCAAGTTTGACTACAGTTGCTATCTGGCTGCCTCCCTGGCATATCTGATGTTGCACCAAGGGGATGACGTCGGGCTGGTGACGTTCAATGCGCAAGTGCAACGCTATATTCCGCCGCGAGGTGGTATGCAGCATATGCACGCCCTGGCCAGTCATCTCGAAGCGACGCGACCACAAGGTGAAACCCATCTAGACCAGGTACTGCGTGAACTGGCCGGCAAGCTGGCGCGGCGTGGCATGATTGTCATTATTTCGGACCTCTTCGATGACCCTGAGGTGATCATGCGGGCGCTACGCTACTTTCGACATCGGCGTAATGAGGTCATTGTGTTTCACGTGTTGGATAAAAACGAACTGGAGTTTCCCTTTCAGCGACTGACCGTTTTTGAGGATATTGAGGATACTGCCGTGCGTGTGTTGTCGGACCCGCGGGCGATTCGTGCTGCCTATCTGCAACAAATGGAGGCATTTCTGGCAGAATACCAGCGTGCCTGTCGGCGTGAAACGATTGATTACAGTCTGTTCCCGACCACCACACCACTCGACGTGGCGTTGACACGATATCTGGCACGACGGCAATAATTCACGGGCTATATTTGGTTGACTACGAGCATGGGTCTTACATTCCTCCAACCAGCTTTTTTATTCGGTGCTCTCGCTGCCGCTGTGCCGGTGATCATTCACCTCATCTATCGGCGCCAGGCTCTGGTGCATCGTTTTCCCGCCGTGCGTTTTCTCCTGCTGGCCGATAAACGCACGGCACGCAAGTTTCGCCTGGCGCAATGGTTGCTCCTCGCCCTACGCGTGTTGGCGATCTGCCTGTTGGCTTTCAGTCTCGCTCGGCCACACTTGACTGGAAGCAATGTTCAGGCTGCCGCGCTGGCGCCACCCCAGGCGACGGTGTTCCTGGTCGACAATAGTTTAAGTATGCAATACCGGGATGGACAGGAGACCCGTCTGCAGCGGGCCAAGACGCTGACCAGTAGTCTGGTGCAGAGCCAGGGCCTGCATGATAGTGCCGTGGTGCTACCGCTCCTGATGTCTGAAGAGGCGGCCAATGCCCCGGTCTCCTTGAGTCGTGATCAGGCAGCGCTGCAGGAACAACTCGCGGTGTTGCAGCCCAGTCATGCCACTGTTGATTTGCCGAGCGCCTTCCAGCGTGCCTTTACCCTTTTGCAAGAAAGCCCGACATCACGTCGCCGCCTGATGTTCTTGTCAGATTTCACCATGCGTGGCTGGGAAGAGTTCCATTTATCACAGTTGTCGGTCGTTCCGGAGAACGTCACATTGCATTTCATCCGCCTGGGAGGGCCACAGCGCGATGCCAACGTCCTGATTACCGACGTACGCATTACCGAAAAGCCTTTCATTGAGCATGCGCCACTCGACGTCACAGCCATGGTCCAGAACCGCAGTACCACAGCACTACGCAATGTGCGCGTCGATCTCTTCTTAGGGTCAAACGCTGTGGGTCAGCAACTGGTTGATCTGGGTCCTGATGAACAACTCACGGTGCCCTTTCGCATTGCCGCCCCACCGGCGGGATTACACTGGGGGGAGGTGCGTCTGGAAGGGGATGGGTTTGCTGAGGATGACCGCTTCTATTATGCTCTGCGTACCGTGACGCCAGTGCATGTGCTGCTCGTGGACGGGGACCCTGGCACCTCGCTGTTTGATAGTGAAATTTTTTACCTGCTGCAGGCGCTGCAACCACGCGGTGTCCTGGGACGTCCGCTGTTTTATCCCAAACCTATACCCTGGGAAGGTCTGGAACAAGAGCGCCTCAGTGCCTACCAGGTGATTGCGTTGTGCAACGTCGAAGCCCTCACGGCCCAGGTACGCCAGCGTCTCTATCAGTTTGTCGTCGAGGGGGGTGGCCTCCTCTTTTTCGCTGGCAATCGGGTCGATCCAGTGCGCTATAATGCCATGTTTTACCGGTCTGACACGCTCTTGCTGCCGCTTGCACTCGGTCAACCCACGCAACGCCCGCAGGAGCAGCCGATAGCCATTGGTACGGTGCACAGTGCCCATGAGGCCCTCGCTATGTTCGCGGGTGAGGAAGCGCTATTACAACGTGGGAAATTCTATCGCTATGTCACCATGGAAGGAGCTCATACGGTACCAGGGGTGAGGATGCTCCTGGCGTTGCAGGATGGTAGTCCTCTTCTGGTCGACAAAGACCTGGGACGTGGCCGCGTTCTGTTCTTCGCTTCCAGTGCTGATCGCGACTGGACCGATCTCCCGACACGCACGGCCTATGTGCCTTTGATCCACAGTCTGGTAGGCTACGCCGCGCATTTGTCAGCGGCATCACAGCGACCTGGGAGCATCATGCCAGAGGCTACACGCCTGCTTGGACGGCAGGAGGACGACGGTACCACCGTCACCATTCGCACGCCTGATGGCCAGGAACGCCTGACCCACTACACACGTGATGGCGCCCTGACAGTAGCACCATATACATCCTACACGGTCCCTGGTATCTATCGTCTGGCAACGCCAGCCAGTACCGATTTTCTGGCGGTCAATGGCACGCGTGGCGAGTCGAACTTTGAGAAAATCCAGGCTGCGGAGCTGCAAACGCGATTGCGCCCTCTCTCCGTGATGCTTGAGGAAGAGGAAACCCTGGGGCAAGCTGCCGCTGGCTCTGTACTCCCCACGAAAGAGCTGGCGAGTCTTGTCCTGTTGGCCTTAGTGGTCGTGCTGGCAGTGGAAAACGTATGCGCCAATCGTTTGTGAGGGGTGAGGGAAAAGTTAGACGATGAGATCACGCCGCGCCTTCTTGCGCCACATACTGCACTGGGCTGTCGGCACGCCTGCGGCCCTGGGACTAGGCACAGTACTCGTACCGCCAGCCGAGGCTATCCCGGCATCAAATATGTTCATGCTGGCACAGCTCCAGTACCGGGGTGGCCAGTGGGATCCACATCCACGCGCCACCATGCCTTTAATGCAAGAGGTACGTTCACGCACCAGTGTGGAAACCCGTGATGAACGCCAGGTCCTGACACTGCACGATCCAGCCCTGTTTGCCTACCCGTTTCTGTATATGACCGGCGCGCGCGGTTTTGAACCCTTTCACAACGAAGAATTAGAAATTCTGCGGCGCTATTTACTCTTTGGCGGCTTGTTGCTGATTGACGATGCGCGTGGTAACAAGGGGAGAGATTTTGATGCCAGTGTACGCCAGGAGGTGGCACGTCTGTTTCCAGATCGGGCGCTCAAAATTCTTCCGCCTGACCATACGGTATTTCGGACCTTTTACCTGATTCGCACTATTGGCGGTGTGCGTATTGTGAATCCCTACCTGGAAGGGGTACAGGTGGAAGATCGGACTCCTCTCCTGTACTGTCAGAATGGCCTGGGAGTAGCCTGGGAGCGCGACTATCTGGGTCACTGGGTGGCGGCATGTCATCCTGGTGGGGAGGCGCAACGGCTCGAAGCGTTCAAGCTTGGAGTGAACTGCGTGCTCTATGCTTTAACAGTGAACTACAAGCAGGACTTGATTCATTTACCCTTTATTCGTAAGAAACTCGGATGAACAGCCTCCCCTTTTACCCATTGGTCTGGAAAACGGCGTCTGGCACCTTCCGCGGCAGTCTGACGTGGGACATGACGCTCTCTGTGACGCTGACGCTCATTGTGGCCATTGGCTTTGTGCTGCTGCTAGTCCTGCAATGGCGCGATTTGCGGCAGCGCGTCTCTGTGCCAGTACGCTGGGGTCTTTGCCTCCTACGCGCAGTGGCTTACCTGCTCGTGCTGGGAATGCTGGTGAACCCATCGCTGCTCATCCAAAAAGTCTTGCAAATTCTACCACCCCTGGTCGTGATGCTGGATACGTCGGGCAGTGTGGCATTATCCGAGCCAGGCAAACCGACCCGTCTGCAGCAAGCCAAGGATTATTTACACAGTAGTGGTCATGCGGCCCTGGCAGCGCTCGCACAGCACTATCAACTCAAGCTGTACCAATTCGACGAGACGGCACGCGCTGTCCCTGTGGAACGCTTGGATGATCTCCAGGCGGGGGGGAGAAGTACAGACATCCTTACCTCACTGGCCACTGTCCTCGAAGAACAGCGCAGTACACAGCCAGTAGGAGTGTTACTCTTGAGCGATGGCGCACATCATGGTGCGGACACGGGTCTGGGACATCTCCGTCAGGCTGGTGTCCGCGTGGTGACAGTCGGTATCGGTGCGCCCGAGACCTACCGAGACATTCGCATTGCCTCTGTGCAGGCTCCGACGTTAGCGTTTGTGCACTATCCCACGGAGGTGAACGTCACGGTACAGGCCTGGGGATATCGTGGCGAGCATCTCCCAGTAGTCTTGAAGCGCCTCGGGCGTGTCGTAGCCACCAAAACAGTGCAAGTCACAGCTGATGTGTTCGAGCAACAGGTGCAATTTGAAATTGAGCCGGAGGAAGTTGGCGAGTTTACCTATACCGTCAGTGTGGCTCCGCACCTTGGGGAAGCGCTCACGGAGAACAATCAGGCAGCCTTTCCTCTTTCCGTAGCTCGTGACAAGATTCGCGTGCTTCTGGTCTGTGGCAGCCCAACCTGGAATTATCGTTTCTTGCGCCAAGGCTTGAAGCAAGATCCGAGTATTGACATGATCTCATTTGTCATCTTGCGGACCCCAACAGACGTCGTCAATGTGCCAGAAAGCCAGCTCAGTCTCATCCCTTTCCCCACCCAGCGTTTGTTTACGCAAGAACTCAAAAATTTTGACCTGATCATCTTTGAAAATTTCAGTTATCAACTCTATTTCCCCTGGTACTATCTGGAGAACGTGCGCAAATATGTCCAGGAGGGCGGTGCCTTTGCCATGATTGGTGGCATGCTTGCCTTCTCCCAGGGAGGGTACGCCGGCACGCCTATCGAGGAAATTTTGCCTGTTTCCCTGCGCTCGGACCGCAACGACTATCGTACAGTGACGCAGCGTCTGGTGCTGACAGAAGAGGGCAAAGCCCACCCCATTACCCGCCTTTCACCTGATGCTACGGAAAACCAGCGCATCTGGGATATGCTGCCAGAGCTCGATGCGTTCAACCTCGTAGGGCAGGCCAAACCTGGCGCCACAGTGCTGGGCATTAGCAGTGGCCGTCTGGACGACCGACCCGTCGTGCCCCTGCTGGCCATGCAACGGTTTGGGGAAGGACGGACGTTGGCACTCATGAGTGACTATATCTGGAAATGGAATTTCCAGATGGCTGGCCGGCTGGATTCCAATCAATACTATCTGCAGTTTGTGCGCCAGATGGTGCGCTGGCTTATCCGTGATCCTATCCTCAAACAGGTCAGAATTATGGCGGATGCCAGCGAGTTCCCTGTCGGTAGTGAAGTCGCGGGCACTCTGCAAGTACTGCAAGACGATTATCGTCCTACGGAGACCGCCACTCTCAGCACGAAGTTACGCACGCCCCATGGCACGGAGACACCAGTACAGTATGTGCCCACAGGCAATCCGGGGGAGTATCGTTATCGTTTCCGCGCTGATGAGGAAGGCATCTATGAACTCGACGTCCAGGCTGACATTGGTGGGAAGACCCATGAAGCGAATCGCTTGCTCCTGCGCGTCCAGCGTCCGGGTGACGAAAGCCAGCATGCGGCTCCCAATCATAAGCTATTGCGGGACATTGCCGAGCGCACGGGCGGCACTTTTTTCCCCATATACGCCCCGGCGCGTCCCTCAGTAGCAAGTCTCATCGAGTTTTTTGGTGGAGCACCGAGCTATAAGGTCCTCGAAGAGACGCAGCTACGGCTCCGTGAGACCCTGCCGCTCTTTCTGGCGGTTCTGGGCGTGTTAGGGATCGAGTGGTGGTGGCGGCGGCGGGCCGGCTTGCTCTAAGGTCGACGCAGGATGGCGCGTGCCGGCGCGCCATCGCCATGCGCAAGTAACAACGGCAACGCCAACAATTCATAGTCGCCAGGCGGTACCGTCCGCAAATCGAGTCCTTCCAAAATAAGGACCCCTGCTCCCAGCAGGGTGCGATGGACGGGAAAATCTTGACGGTCGAAGGCATCTACCGACAAATAGTCGATGCCCACGAGGCGCACCCCCATCTCCACCAGGAGGTGCGCTGCTGACTCCGTGAGCGCGATGTAATTGGCCTGGAAGCCCGCTTTCTCCCATAACGCTGCATTGGGTGTTTGCAACAGGAGACGCTGGATACCGGCCAACCTCAGAGGGCGTAGGTCATCAGCAGTCAGGTGCGTCGTCGCATGGGGGAAGGCACAGACCCGCGCTGGCCCCATGAGCAAGTGGAGATCAAGGCCGTCAATCGTCATGCCGTCCCCGAAGAAGTGGCGTGGTGCGTCCAGATGCGTCCCAGTATGCGAGCTCAGTACCAGACGACTGACATTGGCAGTATCGCCCCATTGCAGCTGAGCTATAGGAGTGATCGTGACCTCTGGATCACCGGGATAAACGGGGAGAGCCGGCGACAGAGGAGCAGTAATATCATAGATATGCATGCCAGAACTTGCCTATAATTACGTATACATTGCTACACCACTATGCAAGGGAGGAGCCATGTTAACGCCAGATGAGATTCGTGCACTCCGTGAGTACACGGAAATGACCCAGGTACAGATGGCTCAGCTATTTCGGGTACGTCCAGCAGACGTGATTGCATGGGAAAACGGTACCCTCGAGCCTGATGTAGACCAGATGGTCCAGCTCGAACGTCTCCAGAGATCCAGAGCCAAGAAGATGCGTTTTAAGTTTAACTGAGGCCTCCACCAACAGGCGCGACAACCCCTTAGCGGAGTTGCTTGAGTTTCTCCACCGCCTGTTGAGCTTCAGGACTGTTGGGGTATTTTTTCTGGACCTGTTGGAGGAAAAACCGGGCGTTACGTGTATCCTTCAGCTCAGCAAAGGCGTAGCCTTGCTTGAGCATAGCTGCCGCGACTTTTGGATCCTGGCTATGTTTCTGGACGACTTCATCAAAAGCCACGATAGCCGCCTCATATTGCTTCTGGGCGTACAGAGATTCACCAATCAAATACTGAGCATTTCCGGCTTGTGGGGATTTAGGAGCCTGCTTCAAATACTGCTTAAAATTTACCACAGCAGCCTCATAGTGCTTCTCCTGGTAATCCTTCAAGGCACGCTTGTACAACTGCTCAGCAACATTCGTCTCCGCTGGTGATGGCGTCGCTGGCAGTCGTGCTGTGGTACTTGTGGGGGGCATCGCTGCCACCCGCGGTGTAGGTGGAGGGGGCGGTGGTGGTTGGGGCATCGGTGTTGCAGGCGATGGAAGCGTTGATGGGAATGAGTCCACCGTGGAGGAAGCCGGTGGAGCCGGCGATGACAGAGCCGGCTCTTGTTCTGGTTTCTGTTGAGCAACTGGAGGCGTAGCACTCCTCCGGGCAGGGAATTGTTTTTCCAACTCACTCAAGCGGGTTTCAAAATCGGCCAGCTTGGTGGCCGAGATTCCCTCTCCCCCTGTCGTGCCACGCCGCACTCGGTGCTGGGTCTCCTGAATGTCACCCTGTAAGCGTTGGAGTTGTGTCCGCAACTCATCAAGGGTGGCAGCAGTCCGCGCCAAGTCACGTCGTGCTTCAGCCTGAGACTTTTCAAATTGGACCACACGGTCAGTCACATTCTGCAACCGCGCCTCAACCGTCTGTTGGCGCTCACTACTCTGACGCTCCAAGGCTTGGGCATCAGCACGCACAGCTTGCAGATCTCTGTCACTCGCACAGCCCATCATCAGACCGGGTAGGAGCAGACTCACCAGCACAAATACGCGTTTCATAGGTTTAACAACGTTCTATTGACCAGTAATCACAAAATGTGCACGCCGATTCCTGGCCCAGGCCGCTTCATTATGCCCTGGGTCGAGAGGGCGTTCCTCCCCATAACTAATTGTAGATAGACGTCCTGCACTGATGCCGGCGGTAGTAAGATACTGTTTTGCAGCATTGGCGCGACGCTCGCCAAGGGCCAAATTATACTCGTTCGTTCCACGCTCGTCACAGTGCCCTTCGACTTGGACCCTTACGGAACTATTTTGATTCAAAAAGGCAGCTTTCCTATCGAGGATGGTCCGAGCATCAAGGCGTAGATCGTACTTATCAAAGTCGAAATTAATATCCTGGTTCTGGAACTCTTGAAATGCCTGCTGGCTAATTGACGGTCCAGGGGCAGGAACAGGGGCAGGAGCCGGGGGCGGAGGCGGCGGAGCAGCAGGTCGCGGCTGTGCCTCAGCCATGGGCGGAGGGGGCTCTTCCTTGGCACAGCCAACAAAGAGAAACGTGAGGATCAGAGCGACCAATGTCACACTGGACAGGATAGGACGCATAGTCATCGATCTTCCTCCTTTCTTTAGGTTAATACAGCTACCGCGCCGTACGCGCGACCCACTGTGACGTCAGACAAGCTGGGCCACTAGCGGGGAGCAGGTAGTTCGCTTGGCCATCTTCGCGCATCATATAGCGCTGCCGGGAACCACCCTGCGTGCTGGTGTACATCACAAAACGCCCATTGGGAGCCCATATGGGGGCATCAGGGCTCCCACCACCACCAAGACGGGTTTGCCCACTGCCATTAGGACGAATCATATAGACCCCGAGAGAACGGTCTTCATCGGCACGCCCAACAAAGGCAATCACATCGTTGCGAGGTGACCACGCGGGGGCCGTATTATAGCGTCCTTCATAGGTCAAACGAACTGGCGCACTCCCTTGCAGATCAGTGACGTAGATCTGGGGAGAGCCAGAGCGGTCCGACACAAAAGCCAGCCGCTTCCCATCCGGTGCAAAACGTGGCGATACATCGATGCCCCAGTCATCGGTGATGCGCTTCATTTGTTTACTTTTTGTATCATACACGAAAATCTCGCTGTTGCCATCAATTGTATGACTCAAGGCCAGATAGCGTCCATCTGGTGACCAGGCACCTGCCATGGCCAAGCCAACGCCAGAGGTCAGCCGTTCTTCTGCGCCAGTCAATAAGTTACGTACATAGAGATTCGGGTTTCCAGAACGGTATGAAGTATACGCTAAAAGGGTACCATTTGGCGAGAGGACCGGTGACACATTGAGTCCACCATCGGCAACCAGGGGTCGTACACCATACCCGTCGTAGTCCATAATTACAACGTCTTTACTATTTTTATTTCTTCCTGGACTGACGCAGAGCACTTGCGTATCGAAGGGGCCAGCATCCCCTGTCAACTCACGATAGATGACATCACTAAAACGGTGGGCCATTTCCCGATGACGTATTTTGGACCCGCTGAAATTATTACCGATTCTCATCCGTTGCTGAGCCACATCGTGCAAGGCAAACTTCAGGCCTATTTGCCCGTCCCCTGCGGCACTCTCTAAACGTCCAGTAATGACCGCTATCACCCCAAGTGCCGCCCAGCTGGGATACTGTATCTGCTCAATGGACTGAGGGACTTCTGGATACGTGGCCTGATCGGCAATACGAAAAAGCCCTGTATATTTCATATCTTGCTGGAGGACACTACGGAGTTGCTGTCCAAGCACTGGATCAACAGTCTCCCCCAGGAATTGCGGCACCGCTAGCATCGGAAGTTCTAAGCTTGACTGCTTTTCAATATCAATCGGCGGTTGGATTTGCGCCAGTATGCCGCCACACCACCCCAAAAGCAACCAAGCCACAACACTGCCATAGCGCAGAAACAGTTTCTGCATAGTTGTCCTCAGGACCTCCTCACCTCAGGTCTTGAAAATTCAGCGGGACATCGAAAGTGCGGGCAGGAAAGTCCTCAGGCAAAGCTGGAAAAGGCTGTGCTCGCTGGATAGCCCGCTGCAACGATTCATCAAATAGCGCATTGCCTGATCCTTGGACTAAACGAGCCTGCTCCACCTGTCCAGCCCGGTTAATGCTGAGGAAAAAAACTGCCTTCAAGCCTTTCGATTGCGCTGGGATATTCCAGGCATTCTCAATCTTGTCACGCAATTCCTCTCGATAGGCACGCATACGAATGCCCGACAGGCCTCCAGTCCCTGTGCTCCCAGCACCCGCGGTACCCGTGCCTCTGCCACCTCCAGGAGCACCACTGCCGCTCCCAGTACCCGCGGTACCGCTGCCAGAAGCACCACTCCCCTCCCCAGAGCCACCACCACCGACACGGGCTCGGAGCGCTGCGATACGCTGCTCAGCAGCCTCTTGTTGTGCTTGTTGCTCACGCAACTGCGTCATTTTCTGCTGCACAGCCGTGGCTGTCTTCGTCTCTGCCCTCTCCTGCTCTATCTGCCGCTCGCGCAGCTTTGCAAGCTTCTGCTGCGCTTCGGAAGACGTCGAGGTCGGCGGTGCCGGCGGAGGAGTTGGTTTCGTCTCCTTCTGCACCAACGGCATCGCCTCAGGCGGCGGCTTTAGAGGAGCTGGTACCGCTTTTTCCACTACGGGCTTCGGGATAGGAGCAGGCGGCGCCACTTTTTCCACCACGGGCTTCGGCGGCGGCGGCGCCACTTTTTCCACCACGGGCTTCGGCGGCGGCGGCGCCACTTTTTCCACCACGGGTTGGGGCGGAGGTGGGACGGGTTTTTCCACAGGGGGAGCAAATTTTTCCACTACTGGTGCAGCATTAGTCTCCACCTGTGTCGATTTCTCCCCGCCCGGTTCTTTATTATCCGGCTTTGCTGCGGGAACGCCACCGCCCTCTCCCAGAACCTGGTCGATGGCAACAGGGCTATCGCCTACCAGAAAGACCGTCTGAGGGGCGAGCCTGTAGGGCTGGGCTCGGCCTAATAGCCAGGCACTCCCAAGCAGCCACAGGACTAACGCACCGTGCAAAACAAGAGACCACACCAGCGAGGAAGTTAACGACACACGCCCGTGCTCGACAGGCTGTGTGCGACCGGCAGTGGCTACTCTACCAACAGATTGTGGACGACCCGCAGTGGCTTTCATGGCTCTACCGAACAGGTTGGGGGTGACCTGCAGTGGCTTTCATCGCTTTGGAGCAGGAGTTGTAGGAGGAGGCTGAGTAATCATCCCCAGTTTGAGAATACCAGCCTTTTTCACCTCGTCCATCACCTGTAGCACTTTGCCATAGGGCACGTCAGTATCAGCGCGGAGAAAAATATCTTTATTGCGGCGCGTTTGATAGAGTGTTTGCAGCTTTGGACGCAAGGTATCCAACGTGTACGGCGTTTGATCCAGATAGATGCTCCCCTGTTTGTTCACCGTGAGTACCACCTGATCTTCTGCAGTGACCTGGGGTGTCCCCGCAGCAACAGGCAGGTTCACATCCAGCTCATGCTGCAGCATGGGCGCTGTGATCATAAAAATAATGAGCAGTACCAGCATGACATCGACCAATGGGGTTACATTGATCTCTGCCATAGCGGTACGCGACTTCCTACCAACTCCCATGGCCATAGCGCTCTCATCCCCACTTAGCGCGTCAGGGGCATACGGTTACTGGCATTCCCACGAGACGCCGGCACCGCGTTTGGGGCATATGTCTCAAATAGCTGCACCAGCTCCTCAATAAAGCTCTCCATCTCTCCATCCATACGACGCAGCCGGTTGAGGAAATGATTATAAGCCACAACTGCTGGAATAGCCGCGGCCAGCCCGACGGCTGTCGCGATCAATGCATCCGCAATGCCTGGCCCAACCACGACCAAAGAGGCCCCACTTCCCTGGCCAATGGCGTGAAAAGACTGCATGATACCCCATACCGTACCAAACAATCCAACAAAAGGCGCTACACTCGCCGTGGTAGCCAGGAAGGGAAGTCCTTGCTCCAAACGGTCCAGTTCTTCAGCTTGCCGTGGCCGCAGTGTCTGGCGCAAACGCTCTAACATTGCCTCCGACAAGGGCACAAGCTCACTGTCCATGGCAGCTCGTCGCCCATTGACCGGCACTGGCACCTCGACGTATTGCTGCGCTACACGAAAGAGATGGGCCAAGGGCGAGAACGCAAAACGGCGGGCGGCGGCGGCAATAAAAGCCAGATCATTGCTCGTGCGGAACACATGGAGAAAATTGGCATTGTCACGCCGGGCTTTCTGCAGTACGCGCATCTTCTGGACAATGATAGCCCAGCAGAAGATAGAAGCGAACGCCAGCGCTAACAGCACCAGCACTTGTACGACAGTGCCGAAACCGGCCAGGAGAGGGATAAGGCTTTGCAGACCTTTTGCAGAAATTGGTGTCATCTCACTCAACTTCCTCGTCGATATTGCTGAATGATTGGGCAGGACGCCAGTTCTTGGCTTTGTACTTCACTTTACCAGGGGAGGCACCCTGCTGCCCACAGCATGGCAGCAGGACACAAAATCGCTGTAAAGTGTAGCATGCCTGACAACTTTTTGCATGACCTACTCCATAAACTTAGAAATTTTCTTGACGTACTTGACGCTCGTCGTAGGCTTCGGCACACCGGTACGAAGTGTAGCATATCTGGCCATTAAATCTGTGCATCCAGAATAAGCTCGCCAGTAGCAAACCGTTCGAGACGATAGGGCTGGGCGTCGAGGGTTCTCGAACGGCCCAGGCGAATTGCCTCCGAGAGCATTTTTCCTACCGCCGGCGCCAGCATGAGACCGTGACCGCTGAAGCCTACGGCAAGAAAGAGGGCAGGATGTGCAGGATGGACCCCCAAAATCGGATTCTCGTCTGGTGTGACATCGTAGTGCCCAGCCCAGCCCCGCTGCAGTTGCAGCGGAGTACAGGTGGGCAAGCGCCGTTGCAGCTGCGGCACAATATGCGTCTGGAAGCGCGTGGCGTCCCAATCGAAGTTAAAGCCGGGCAGTTCGTCCCGGACAATGGTCGTTGCCAGTATATGATCGTCTGTCTCGGTGTCGTGCCGAAAATGCACATCACTGGGGTCAATGACCATGGGCAACTTGTAGCCTAACGGCTGTGGCAGCGTGATATAGCACGCCTGCCGGCGCACCGGGAGCACGGGCAACTCAAAGCCAGCTGGCGTCGCGAGCTGCTGCGTCCATGGGCCAGTGGCGAGCACGAGTGCGGGGGTGGTGATGACGCCACTGGCTTGTGTCTGCACCGCGTACGTGTGCCCCGTGGCTGGTGTAAAACTAACTACTTCATCCTGTAACCAAGTACAGCCCAATTCGCGGGCGCGTTCGACGAACCCCTGCAAGGCCCCACGTGGGTTCAGATAGCCGTCACGACGTCCGTAGGTGGCTCCGGTAATGTCATCGAGGCCCAAATGTGGAAATAGCTCAAGCACCTGCTGGGGTGAGAGCAGCTCAACTTCCACTCCCATCTGACGCTGGATCTCATATTTCTGCATGATGGCAGGGCGCTGGGCCTCGTTAAAGAGGAAGAGGTAGCCACATTGATGGAAATGCGCCTGTGGTCGCCCCCACGCTCCGACCATGCACTCGTCGAACTGCTCGTAGAACTGCAAGCTGTACCGTGCCAGCGCGATATTGCAGGGGACCCCGTACTGCTGGCGCACCCCACCCATACTCATGGGAGTAGTGGCGCGGCTATAGGTGGTGTCGCGCTCGATGACGAGGAGGCGCCCTGAGAGACCGTCCTGACGCAGATGATATGCGATACTGGCCCCAATGATACCCCCACCAATAATGACCACTTCTGCTGTCTGTGCCATGCTCTCCACGCCTCCCCGCGCATCTCTCTACCACGGTGCACCACATCATACAGATATCTCTGCATTCTCGTCGTTAAGAAAATACCATACACTGCCGATAGGAAGGGTACCGTTATCCGCAGCACCGATCCACGAGCCAAGTGCCCCTAGGTGCGGCACGCACCAGACACCAGAGAGTTATTATATATGAGTCTCCCTGAGAAGAATCAGGAATCCAGTCCCAGTCTACGCCGTGCGAAGATCCGCACGTTGCTCCAAAATTACGAAGAAATCCCCACCGTGCCCAGCATAGTGGACACCATTAGAGCACTGACCGCGGACGTCAACTGCTCACTCGCTGCGCTGGAGGCCGCCATCAAAACCGATCAGGCCTGTGTGGCGCGTCTCCTCCAGGCAGCCAATTCGGCCTTCTATGGTTCTGGGGCCACGCGCACTGTGACCTCAGTGCGCCGCGCTATCCTCATGTTCGGCTTCAATGCCGTGCAAAATATCACGCTGAGCTTAACGGCGTTCGACTGTTTCCGCACCCAGAACACGGCCGAAATTGCCACGGTGCACGCTATACGCCTGCACAGCGTTGCTGTAGCAACCCTCGCCCAGCATATCGCGCAAACGTGCCCGTGCGACCTCGACCCAGAGTTGGCCTATTGTGCCGGTCTGCTGCATGACTTAGGACGTGTGGTCTTACTGCAGCTCTTCCCACAAGAATACTATCAGCTCTTGGCGCAGTTCGCCCACGGCCCCGAGACCGACATGTCCAAAGTCGAGTTCGACACCTTCGCAGTGACGCATGCGGTGGCGGGACAATGGCTGGGGGAACACTGGCATTTTCCCCCGCCCATTTTGCAAGTTATTGCCACGCACCACTCCACCCAGGCCACCAACCCGCTGGTCGCGACGGTGATGCTCGCGAACACCCTGGCCAACATGTACGGTGCTGGGCTTGGGGGCGCAGTACGGTCTTCGAGTGTGGATAGCCTGTTGCATACGCTCGGTCTGCCACCCGGACAGGTTGATCAGTACGCCAAATATCTTGCCAGCAAACTCCCCCATCTCAACGACATCGTCACCTATAGCTAAATCGTATCGGCAGTTTCCGCGTGCGTCTCGCACAGCCATCAGTACAATGTGGTGGATAGCCCCGGCTCTCTGCCATCAGCTCTCTGTGAAGAGGAGTACGAGTGTGGCCTTTCGTCCAACTATCATGGGAACCCATGGCATGGTCGCCACAGAGCATTATCTGTCGGCCTTCATCGGTGCCACGATCTTGCGCCAGGGCGGCAATGCCGTGGATGCTGCAGTCGCTGCCATTTTTGCTGAGGGTGTGGTGAATCCGCACATGCACACCCTGGGTGGCGAAGTCCCGATGCTGATCTCGAGTGCAGCCACAGGGCAGGTCGTGGCACTCAATGGGAATACGGCCGCGCCCCAACGCGCTACCATCGACTGGTTTACCCAGCGCGGCATGACACTCATTCCAGGTGAGGGGCTGTTGGCAGCCGGGGTCCCCGCCGCCTGCGACGCGCTGCTCACCGCGCTGGAACATTTTGGGACGATGACTCTAGCAGAGGTGTTGCAGCCGGCACTCGACTTAGCCAGTACCGGCTTTCCAGTACATCCGGGCCTGCGTGGCCCCAGTGACTACCTGCCGTTCTCCATCTGGCACAATCAGGACAAATTCCGTGAGCAGTGGCCCAGCTCAGCGCAGCTCTATATGCCCCAGGGACGCTTACCAGAAGTGGGGGAGGTGTGGCGCAATCCCGATCTGGCCCGAACCTTCTCGCTCCTCCTGGAGGCGGAGCGCACGGCCGCTGCGCGGGGTCGCACGGCTGGGCTGCAGGCGGCGCGAGACGTGTTCTATCGTGGTGCAATCGCCCAGCACATCGTGGCGTTTTCGCAGCGTCACGCAGGTCTTCTCGAGCTTGATGACCTGGCGACGTTTACCACCAGCGTAGAGACGCCCGCCTCTGTCTTCTATCGGGGCTATGAGGTGTTCAAGTGCGGTCCGTGGAGCCAGGGACCAGTTTTTTTACAGCAACTTCGCCTGCTCGAAGGCTACGACCTGCGCGCTCTGGGACACAATGCCGCAGCCTATATCCACACCGTGACCGAAGTGTCAAAACTGGCCTTTGCGGACCGCGAGGCTTACTACGGCGACCCCGATTTTGTGCACGTGCCGTTGCCAGAGCTGCTCTCCGACACCTACACTGCAGCACGCCGCCAATTGATCGATCCTGATCGCGCTGCCCTGGACCTGCGTCCAGGGGATCCCTACGGCGGCGCTGCCCTGCGCTCAGGCCAGGGGCCCCTGGTCGGGCGTGAGTGGCAGCGTGGCACCGTGCACGTGGCGGTAGTGGACAACGCGCGCAATCTGGTGGCCGCAACGCCTAGCGGTGCCTGGCTCGCCGGCTCACCGGTCGTAGAAGGTTTAGGTTTCCCGCTGACCACTCGCATCCAGGTCTTTTACCTGGACCCCCACCACCCCAATGCGCTCGCCCCGCGCAAACGCCCCCGCACTACCCTCACACCTTCGCTGGTGTTGCGCGACGGCAAACCCTTTATGGCTTTCGGCACCATGGGACTTGACCAGCAAGACCAGTGGACCCTGCAATTTTTTCTCAATGTGGTGGACTTCGGCATGCCGCTGCAAGAAGCCATCGAAGCCCCCAAGTTCAGCAGCCGGCATTTCCCGAGTTCGGTCTATCCACATACCGCAAGCCCTGGACTGCTGCGGATCGAAGGCAGGATCCCCTATGATGTGCAACGGGCCTTACAGGCTAAGGGCCATGAAGTTGCCCTCCAGCCCGACTGGATCGAGGGGTACATTGTTAGCGTACAGGTTGATACCGAGCGTGGTGTGGTGTACGGGGGAGCCGATCCCCGTGGCGAGCTGTCAACGCTCCTGCCGGCCTATGCTATCGGGTGGTAACGGCAAACGAGGAGAGCGCTACCCGCTATGCGGCATGCTCTCTCCTCGCGCTCACTGGCTTACCAGCCAATGGCGTAGCTCGTACGACGCGGGTCAGCTCCAGCCGCCAGCACACCACTGGTATGGTCAATCGTGATGGCGCAGACCCCACCGGCTTTCCAGGTCCAATCCGGCCACGTCACGATTTTGTGGCCTTTCCCGGCCAGCGTATCGCCCACCTCCTCGGCCAGGCGCCGCTCAATGCGTAGCTCATCAGGCTGGTACGCGTGTGGCTCAAAAGAGCCTGGATAGCTGTATGTGGCAAAGCGCGGTGCTTCAATGGCCGCCTGTGGCGGCATGCCGAACACGGCAATATTCAGGAAGACCTGCAGCATCGCCTGGCACTGCACGTCACCACCAGGCGTGCCAAGCGGCATAAAGGGTTTACCGTGTTTAAAAACCATCGCTGGGCATGGGGTCAGGCGCGGGCGCTTGCCGGGAGCCACAGCGCTGGCGTGCCCCTCGACAGCCCAGGACTGCGAGCCACGCGTTGAAACCACCAGACCAGTACCAGGCACCACTGGAGCCTGCGTACAGCCGTCACTTGGCGTGGCGGAAAAGACGTTGCCCTGCCGGTCGACCACACACAGATAAGACGTATCGAGTCGGTCGGTCATGGCTGGTTCCGGCATGGGATGCAGGCCGCGCCAGGGAACCGCGGCACCGTTGCCGCGCCCTGGCACGCCGGCCGGCGGCATACCAGACTGGGCTTTGTCGAGCTGAATGAGTTGCCGGCGCTCGGCGGCATATGCCTCGGACAATAGGGCCGGCATCGGGACGTCAACAAATTCCGGATCACCATAGTAGCGCTCACGGTCAGCAAAGGTCAGTTTGAGCGCTTCTGTCAGAAGGTGTACGTAGGCAGGGGAGTTATGCCCGAGGGCCTGCAGGTCATACCCTGCCAGGAGTGACAAGACCTGAGCCAGCGCCGGTCCCTGACACCACGGACCACAGGTATAAATATCGTACTCATGGAAGCTAACACGCACGGGTGCCTCGATCTGCGCGTGGAAAGACGCCAGATCGTCATAGGTGAGCAGACCGCTCTGGGAGGCATAGAAAGCGGCAATCTCGCGCGCAATGTCGCCCCGGTAAAAGGCATCGCGCACCGCCTGGAGTCCCGCTGCTCGGCCCCGATTCCGGGCACTCGCTTCGGCTGCGACTAAGCGGCGCATGGTGCGTCCCAGATCCCTCTGCACAAACACTTCACCCGGCTCTGGCGGCCGTCCCCCCGGCAGGAAGATTGCCGCACTGCTGGCCCACTGACGCATCTGCTCCGCGTCTTCCTTCAGGTTGCCAGCCATGAAGTGGTGCATCGGGAAACCCCGCTCGGCCAGCGTGATGGCGTCCGCCATGACGTCTGCCAGGCTCATCGTGCCAAACTCTTCCAGCGCCGTAATCCAGGCATCGGGTGCCCCAGGCGTGATACAACGTTCCACACCAACGGGAATGCGACCACCATGATGCTTCTGGAAGTATGCGACACTCGCCGCTTGCGGCCAACGCCCCAGGCCGCTGATGGTCACCACCCGGTCCTCTGCGGCTAGATAGATAATGATTGGCGCCACCCCTGCCAGATCGACCATATCGATCTGCAGCACGCAGGTGCAAAGTCCCGCCGCCACTCCGGCATCAATGGCATTTCCCCCGCGGTCCAGGATGCGCTGTGCTGCTAGCGACGCCAGGTAATGCCCCGACGCGACCACTCCTTCCATACCCATAACGGTCGGACGATAGGACCCTGCAATTGGCAACTCACTCATTGCTTCCCTCCTTTATCTATACTGCGTCCATCCGCGGTACTGCGGCTCGCACTGTTGTCTACCAGCCTATGGCATACGTTGGTCGGCGCGGGTCGGCCCCTGCCGCCAGCACGCCGGTGTCTGGATCACGCTGTGTCACTATCGCCCCAATGCCACACGCACCAACGCGTACGATCTCATGCCCCAATGCGGCCAACTGCTGCGCCACGGCCTCGGGGATGCGCTCTTCGAGGTGCAAGCGGCCAGGGTAGTAGGAGCGGGGGTAGAACGAATTCGTCACACTCTGAGTAGCAAAGCGTGGTGCCTCAACGGCCTGCTGCAGGTCCATACCGAAGACCAGCACGTTGAGCATCATTTGCAAGTTAGCCTGGGCTTGATCATCGCCGCCAGGACAACCAAACGTCATCACGGGCATACCGTCACGGCAGACCAGGTAGTTGATCAGGGTCGTGCGTGGCCGCTTGCCTGGCTGCAACCCGTTGGCATGATCGTCGTCAAGAAAAAACATTTCACTGCGAGTGCTCAAGGTACAGCCAAGTTCCGGGACGAATGCTGATTTGCGGAACACCCCACCACTGGGCGTGATGCAGACCATGTTGCCATCACGGTCAATGGCAGCGAGGTGGGTGGTGCCTTCTTCGGGGACTGCCCCGGCCATCTCCGTGGTGGGAGCCCCCCAGGGGAGCATGGCAGGAGCCACTGTGGCTCCAGGATGCGCCGGATCACCCGGGTCGGGGAGCCCTGGACAGGCCCGTGCGCCAACGAGTTTGACGCGCTCGGCAGCATACGCCTTCGACAGCAGGCCGACGATTGGCACTGCCGCAAAATTGGGGTCACCGTAGTAGCGCTCGCGATCGGCAAAGGCCAATTTTAACACTTCGGTTATGGTATGGATATAAGCTGTGGAATTGTGCCCCAGGGCGCGCACGTCGACATGCTCTAGCATATTGAGGGACTGGAGCAGCACTGCCGCCTGCGTCCAGGTGGACTGGGTACAGATCTCATAACCAGCAAACGTGGTGCGGATGGGCGCTTCGAACCCCGCCTGGTAACGCTGTAAATCCTCCAGCCGCAGCAGCCCGCCCACGCGCTCGGAGAAGGCGGCAATACGGTGCGCGATCTCGCCCTCATAGAACATGCAGCGCGCTGCCCGTAGACCGGCGCGGCGTGGCCCTGGAGCCGCCCGTTCCGCCTCGACCAGTAAACGCAGGGTCTGGCCGAGCTGCGGCTGCACAAACAGGCTGCCAACGGCTGGCACCAGGCCACCAGGATAGAATACCTCGGCCCCTCCCGCAGGATAACGGTTGAACTGCTCCAGGGTTTGCGAGATGCGGAGTATGCGGTACATGTACTCGTACATGGGAAAGCCGTGCTGCGCATGATCGATGGCCGGTGCCAGTACCTCACCCAGGGTTTTGGTGCCATAGGTCTCGAGGAGTTTGAAATAACCATCGACAATCCCAGGCACGGTAAAAGAAAGATGCGCCTGGTCGCCTGGACCGGTGGGAATTTTCGTGAGGCCACGGGCCCGGAACGCTGCCACGGTCGCCCCCTGTGGTGCTACCCCTTGCCCGCTCAGTGCCTGCATCGTACCGCTGGCAGCATGGTAGAGCATCCCCACACCCTCGGTCGCGAGGGAATAGGACGCCGTAGGCTCAATCACCGCGGCGGCAAAGCCCATGGCCACTGCCGCGTCAAAGGCATTGCCACCGCTGAGGAGCATGCGCATACCGGCCATCGATGTCAGGTAATGGCCGCTGGCCACAACTCCATGCGTACCCCGCACTACTGGTCGCCCAGTCGCGCCGCGTACCACTTCTGTATGTTCTTGCTCGTGCTGTCGTGCCACAGGGATTCTCCTCTCTCTGGCTCTCCGTCCCTTCCTCAGCAGTGGTATAGGAGATCTGTAGGGAGAATGCAACCAGAAAACACCCGCTGCCAAGCCCGTACAGCCCCTCAGGAGAGGTCCATAGAATGACGTGGATGTCTAGACACACAACGGGAAAGCTGGTAGTATCGCCATATAGACCTCAGAACTCTGTATGGGCCATATTCTGAGCACCCCTTGTCTGATGACGGGGGACGTCGTCGCTTGCCGACGTTGGCTAGCAGGCGCTTGATGTATAGAGTGCGCTCGGCATCTGTGTTGGGCGAACCATGAAAACGTTTACACCAGTACGGAGGACTATCACATGCCCTTTGAATTACCACCACTCCCGTATGCTAAAGATGCCTTGCAGCCCCATATTTCTGCTGAAACGCTCGATTTTCACTACGGCAGGCATCACCAGACCTATGTCACGAACCTGAATAACCTCACGCAAGGCAAACCTGAAGCCAACCAGAGTCTGGAAGAACTGATCCGCACTGCCCCTGAAGGCGGTCTCTTCAACAACGCGGCGCAGGTCTGGAACCACACCTTTTACTGGAACTCTATGAAGCCCCAGGGTGGAGGCGAACCTTCAGGTGACGTGGCGGCTGCGATCAATAAGGGCTGGAGCAATTTTCAGGCCTTCAAGGACGCGTTTAGTGCCGCTGCGGCCGGGCAGTTTGGCTCTGGCTGGGCCTGGCTGGTAAAAGATGCGGCCGGCAATGTCAGCATTGAAACTACGTCGAATGCCGGTTGCCCGCTACGTTCGGGCAAAACCCCCCTAATGACCTGCGATGTCTGGGAGCATGCGTACTATATCGACTACCGTAACGCTCGCCCCCAATATATCGCGGCCTGGTGGAATCTGGTGAACTGGGAGTTTGTCGCGAAGAACCTGCGTGGGTAAAATTCCCAGGGCGGCAAGTCCACGCCAATGCATGCGGGCCCGAGGATCACCCTGAATTGCTCGTGGAGCTATCTGGTGATTCCCGGGCCTGCACTCCCGTTCCCCGCATTTGCCTCTTTATCCGCACTTCTTACTCTGGACATCAAACCACCCGCCGAAGGTTGCGACGCGCATATTGCCGCTACTCTTAATTGACACAGCGTACTCTCATTCTTACAATGAATATATTTTTTGCATTGATACCCGATATCTTGCATATTCATGCATATAATTATTCTTTGTAGAGTTCTAAGCAAAAACTCTCAGATCTGATGAGAGCTGTGTCATGCAGTGGGGAGAAAGCACATGCGGGCTATGCGGATATCCGCGCCAGAAAGTGACAGGGAGGATTACGAGGCGATAGTGACTGCAGCGCGACTCTTTTACGTAGAAGGGCTGACACAGGAAAAAGTGGCCAGGGCATTGGGTCTCTCACAAAGTTCCGTGTCAAGACTGCTGGAGAGAGCCAGACGCGAAGGGATTGTGAAGGCTCATATTGAACCACCACGACTGCTCAAATGGGAAGCTGAGCTGAGGGACAAACTCGCTGCCAAAGGGATCCACACGGTCTATATCGTTCCGGGAGGAGGTGGTAAAAACACCGAAAACCTGGGCTTAGCTGGTGCCAGAACACTCGCTACCCTGCTGTGTGAGGCGCAAGAGTCAACCATAAGAATGGCCATGTCATGCGGCGATACCCTGCTCGCCGTGGTGGACAACTTTTTGAACTTACTGGCGATGGATGCCGAACTTGCTCGGTGTCTACGACAGAAAAAGTTAGAGTTGTATCCCTCTGCCCTCTATGCCGATAGCCGTTTAGAAGCCTGCTATCCACATACCATCGTGTCGATATTGGCTATCATGATGAAAAGACGTGATGATACACTCGACATTGAGGCACATATATCGAGCCTTCCTCCTGACTTCTATACAAAGCTAGAACCAAAGGAAATGGAGAGTTACAGTAGCAGATATCACATCAAAGATATGATGGAATGTGCAAAACAATCGAAAATTTTCCTCTTAGGCATAGGAGACCTGAAAAATAAAACCTATGATAGAATTCAAGAGCAAATAGGCATCAATATCAATAAAGATGCATTTATTTCTGAGAGTAATTACATCCCGATATGCAAGGATGGCACTCAGAATAAGGAGGTTGAAGATAAGCTTATTGCCATTAAACTCGATGATTTTAGACAGATAGCCCGGCAACACGATCGTTATGTAATAGCCATTGCTGGTGGCGAGCATAAAAGAGAAGCTATAGAGGCCGCCCTGGCCAAGCCGTATTTTAACGTGCTCGTCACTGATGAGAGAATAGCTCGATACCTTCTTGATGGGAGATAGAGCGATGCCATCTACACAGACCATCTTCCCTGCTCTCACCAAAGACGACTTTCTCGCCCAAGAACGTGAGCGTGTATCCAAACGTGTCACCATGACAGTGATGAGCGCGAACGTGCTGCGCTGGCTCGGAGGGCTCTCGACGATCCCCAATGAGATGCTGGAGGCAGGGCGCGCGGTGCTCTGTCGGGCCCAGCACGACGGCGCGATTCGTGACTATCGTCTCTATGCTCTTGGCAGTGATCTCGTGATGCAGATCATGACCTTAGGGCAGGGGCTGCATAACCCCAAAGTCTGTGCGTTGGCCTCTGAGGTGGTCACGACAGCACTGACCTGCGCCGCCGAAGCGCACGTGTATCATCCCATACCGGGTGAGGGAGATTTTTTCCACCTCACACCACGCCAGCGCGTCGCGGTACTGCGTCTGCGCCCACTGGAGTTTCCTTTCACCGAGCGTGGGGCCGAGCCTCTCGTCATCGCTAAGGTAGTAAACGGCGCAGTTGGCGCCTTTAACAGGATGCTCTTCAACCTGTTTTTCCATCCCGACAAAGGCTCGCATCAGCGGCTCGACGGCACACGGTTCATCGCTGTGGTGGAGAACGTTGCCGACCTCACGGCTGGGAAGGTCCAGCGACGGCTGTTTGCCTTTGGTGACCGTGCCATTGAAGAGCGTCTGTTTTTGCTATATCCCTGGCTGCAGGAACCGCTGGAGCTGTGCCGGGACCAGATCGGGGACTGGGCTGAGTTGCTCTCCCTCATTGCGAACCCGGTGGAATGGGTGGTGAGTGGTATTTACGCAGTGCAGGGCCGCTTCGTCACGGATGGTGAGAGGCTGCAAGCAACTCGCCATGAGCCGGTTGCCCTGGTGTCGATTGAGTCGCTGGGAGCCTCGGCAGTGCAGGACCCTGTCGCCATTGTGCGCCTCCAGGGAGGTCTGCCAGCCGTGGGTGAGGCGCATTTTAATTTGGGCGCTGATTTTCATTTTACAATTGGTGGACGGGGTGGTGGCTATCACATGGGCGTGATGCCGGTGACCATGGCGCAGGTACGCAACCGGACGGATGAGCAAGGTACGGCGAAGGTCGTCGCCTATACATATCAATCATACGACAACGGGCGCATCCCGCCCGAGCACGATGTGGTCGACCTGTTTGCGCAGGATAGTGTGCAGACCGCGATGCTCCAGCACGAGGCGCGCGAGGCCATCCAGTGCATGGTGCAGCACGGGGAGTTCCAACCCTACGTGACCGCTGAAGAGGCAGAGCGGCGGGCGCGAGCCTGTGCGGAGCGTCTGAGCCGGTTATTCGAAAGCATTCCTTCGGCAGAGGAAGGCGAACACGATCCGCTCGTGCAGCAGGCTAACGCGCATGCGGGTGGTGAGACGCTGTCCGACATCAAGGCCGATGCCGGTGGCAAGGTGGGGCATACCACGCCGCCGACACTGTTCGAGCCTGTCGCCCGCGCCAGCCTGTGTGAATCTCAAGAAGCCGGCCTGATCCGTAGCTTCCAGGTGTTTGGCGTCGGCGATGATTTGCATTTGTTGATGGCGCACGGCCAGGGGGTGGACGCAAACCAGATCCACCTGATGGCCTTCCAGACCTTTTGGCGGCTGGTCTGGGTCACAGAGCTGATTGGTTACAAGCCATATGGCCTGGCCCAGGATCTGAAGATTGGCCCGGCTACCCAGGGCGCCCGGGTAGATGACCTGGCGCAGCCCAGTGCGCGTTTTATTGAGTTGCTGGCAACGCATTTGCCGGAGCCGGAGCAGAGCCATCTTGACAAGATCCGCCAGGCCCAGGCAGCCTGGCAGGGTGGCCGCGGCACGGTTGACATTAAAAAACCCTTTGCTGGGAACGTCACCGGTCAGGGGCCCGGGTTCGCGGAGTTACCGCTCCGCAACACCTGGCGTGTCGGCGTGCTGGCTGCCGATAAGGCCGGACCGGCGGCGTTCAATGTGCCGGTCTATCGGGCCGTGGAGCGGGCCCTGGCACAAGAGCATTTCCGTGCGCACTATGGCGAGAGCCTGGCCTTTGAAATCTTCGATGTGCATGAGCATCGGCGCATCTTCCTCGACGCGCGGGCGCATCGCGAGGAGATCGCGACCCTGCTCGGCGCGACCAACCTCTTTAACGTCAAGCGTCTGTGGTCACTACCTCACGTGGTCAGCCAGCATGAGGCCGTCAAGGGAGCCGTGGAGGATATTTTATTGGCAGCATCGACGGAAAAGCTGGCGCTCATCACTGGTGGGGAATATGTTGGCAAGGACGACCCGGTCCTGCTCGGAGTGGAAGAACTGGTCACGTCGATGTTCGAGTACATGCAGACGGGCTTCTACATGACCCAGGGCGACGAGCGTGGCTCGCACTATATGATGTTGCTGCCGAAACCGCTGACCGAATCTGTCGCTACGGTGCGCAGTCGCGGCCTGCAGATCGGCCTGATGGTGACGCTGAACTCGCGCGGCATTACCGAGACGCACGACGTCTTTGCGGAGCCGAGCTACCGTGAGGCGCGCCTGCGTATCGACCGTACCAACGCCCACTTCTGGCGCTCTCAGGGTTCAGAGTTTACCCCCATTGGTGTGGGAGCGCGCGATGTCGAGCCGGCCTATCCATTGATGAAGGTGCTCAACCGGATCACCGGAAAAGATTCACCTTACGCACAGACAATTCACAGTGTGGTGCAAGAGCTGTACAACGGAGTGGAGTAAGGTCAGGCAGAAACCCATTTCCATAGCTGATGGACGGGGATAACACCCTTGAGCGCTGTGAAGAAGTCACGGCAGCGACGCTGCAGGAAGTCTTTACGCAGCTCCGCGCGCATCGCGTGCTCCTGGAAGGGATGGTGCTCAAGCCCAACATGGTCGTGCCAGGCAAAGGCTGCCCACAACAAGCGAGCGTTGATGAAGTGGCGGAGGCGACCGTGCGCTGTTTCCGCCGGGTCATCCCAGCGGCGGTGCCTGGCATCGTGTTTCTTTCGGGCGGTCAGAGTGCCAAACGGGCCACAGAGCATCTCAATGCCATGAATGCCATGGGTGAGCATCCGTGGGCCTTGAGCTTCTCGTATGGGCGTGCCCTGCAGGGGCCAGTGCTCGAATCCTGGCGTGGCAACGCGGCCAATGTTGCTACGGCCCAGCAGTGCTTCTATCAGCGGGCCAAATGTAACGGCGCCGCGCGCTATGGGAAGTATACGAGCGACATGGAAGTGGGCGTGGCCTAGCCAGAATGGTCGCTATGTGGAGGAACGGAGGGGTTGCTTCCACTCCGAAGGCCAGTTTCAGACCTGTGCCTATCGCATCGGAGAAGATGGGGGCAGCCTTTTCCTGATCGTAGGCTCTTTCTGCATCTGAAAGGTTATACCGTGAGTCGACTAGGCATTACCTTGAGCCGACATATCATGGAACAACAACGGGACTATCCAGGGGCGACAGGAGATTTTACCGGCCTGCTGACACAGATCGCCCTGGCTGCAAAGGTCATTGCCCGCGAGGTGAATAAAGCGGGGCTGGTGAATATTCTTGGATTTACGGGTGAGAAGAACGTCCAGGGCGAGCAGGTAACGAAACTCGACGTCTTTGCGCATCAAACGCTTGTTGAGGCGCTCGAAGCGAGTGGGCACGTCTGTGCCATGGCTTCGGAGGAAGCTGCGGAGCCAATCCTGCCGGCGTCTGGCTATCCCCGCGGGCCATATGTAGTGCTCTTCGATCCGCTCGATGGGTCCTCCAATATCGACATCAACATCACCATTGGCACCATCTTCTCGATTCATCGTAAAGTCAGATCAGGTCTGGACAGCACTGTAGAAGACCTGCTACAACCAGGGGCGCAGCAGGTGGCAGCTGGATATGTCGTCTATGGTTCAAGCACGATGTTCATCTACACCACCGGCCACGGCGTGCATGGCTATACCCTCGATCCGAGTCTCGGCGAGTTTCTTCTGTCGCATGAAAATATTCATATGCCGAAACGCGGCAGTACCTACAGCGCCAATGAGGGGAATTATCATACCTGGAGCCCTGGGGTGCGGCGCTACGTTGATAGCCTGAAGGACCCGCAGCACAAGCCATATAAGGGGCGGTATGTTGGCACCCTGGTGGCTGATTTTCACCGTACGTTGCTCACGGGCGGGATCTTTTTGTATCCTGCCGATATAACCGATCCAAAAAGCTCCGGCAAATTGCGCCTGCTCTATGAAGCGGCGCCGTTGGCCTTCGTAGCCGAGCAGGCTGGAGGCCGTGCTAGCACTGGCACTGAAGATATCCTGCATGTGCAGCCGACCCAGCTGCACCAGCGCGTGCCACTCATCATCGGCTCTGCAGAGGACGTCACGACCGTCGAAGATTACATCCGGCGGGAAGACTGAGCTATAGGGATCACATGCGCTACAACCGCACGTGGATCAGTGCCCCTACAATAGTCGGGGTTGCTCCTCGACCTGCGGTTGGCGCTGCAGATGACGGTACGCCAGGGGGGTGGCAGTCCGACCACGTGGAGTACGTTTAAGGTAGCCACTCTGCAGTAAAAAAGGTTCGTAGACGTCTTCGATAGTCTCGCGCTCTTCGTTGATCGAGGCGGCAAGGGTTTCGAGCCCCACAGGGCCACCGCTGAACTTATCGATGATGGTTAACAGCAATTGACGATCCATCTTATCCAAACCAAAATCGTCTACCTCCAGAAGATGCAGGGACTGTGCCGCCACCTCCCTCGTAATAAAACCGTCGGCACGCACCTGCGCGTAATCACGCACGCGCTTGAGGAGACGGTTGGCGATACGCGGCGTCCCACGCGAGCGCCGCGCGATCTCGGCAGTGCCGGCCTCGTCAATGCCAATCTGGAGCAACTGGGCTGAGCGGCTGACGATGGTTTGCAGTTCTTCCTGAGAGTAAAAATCAAGCCGGATGACCACGCCAAAACGGTCCCGCAAGGGGGAGGTCAGTAAGCCAGCACGCGTGGTGGCCCCAACCAGGGTAAAACGTGGCAGGGCGAGTTTGATCGTACGGGCACTGGGCCCCTGGCCAATGATAATGTCCAATTGAAAATCTTCCATAGCCGGGTAGAGGATTTCTTCGATAACGTGCGGCAGTCGGTGAATCTCGTCGATGAAAAAAATGTCACCCTGCTGCAGGTTGGTGAGCAGCGCTGCCAGGTCGCCGGGGCGTTCCACGACCGGGCCAGACGTACTTTTGAAATTGACGCCCATTTCAACGGCGATGATATGCGCCAGGGTGGTTTTCCCGAGTCCTGGCGGACCGCAGAACAGGATGTGATCGATCGTATCACCCCGATGCCGTGCCGCTTCAATCAGGATACGGAGATTTTCCTTAACCTGCTCCTGACCAATGTACTCATCCAACGCAGTCGGACGCAGGCTGGTTTCCAGGAGCGCTTCATCCGTCGACTCTCGTGACCGATCTACTAAACGTTCTACCACACCACTATCCCCACAGCGCTCAGCGCGCCAGTACTTGCAAGGCGTCTTTGAGGAGCGCCTCTAAGGTCGGATTGCCATCCTGTTTGGCGCGTGTTGCACGCACCGCTCTTTCGGCCTCCTGCTGTCGGTAGCCGAGGTTGAGCAGCGCCGAAATCACGTCCCGCATCACCTGCTCGTCCGCGGCGACCGTCAGGCTCGGCTGTCCAGATGCGGTCAGAGCCAGCGCCGCCATTTTATCTTGCAACTCCAGCACCACGCGCTCGGCGGTTTTGCGGCCCACCCCGGGGATGGCCTGTAACCGACGTGTTTCGGCCTGCGCAATAGCCTGCCGGAGATCCGCCGCAGTCAGACTCGACAGCATATTCAACGCCAGACGCGGCCCAACGGACGACACGCTAATGAGCAGTTCGAACATCTCCTGCTCCTCTGGGGTAGCAAAACCGTAGAGCCGCATGGTATCTTCGCGGACATACATGCTAGTCAAGAGCGTCACACGCTCCTGCAAGTCTGGCAAAGCGTAGTAGGTCGAGAGTGGCACCACCGCCTGATAGCCGACCCCATGCACATCGAGCACGACACGCTCAACAGTTTTCACCACTAACACACCCTGCAGGTGGGCAATCATCGTCATACCTTACTCCGGAACCCATAGGTGTGCACGTGACAAATCGCTGCTGCCAGAGCATCCGCAGCGTCAGCCGGTTGGGGTAACGTGTCCAGGTGCAGGAGCGCGCGCACCATCTGCTGCATCTGCGCTTTCCCAGCACGGCCATACCCCACCACAGCTTGCTTGATCTCCAGGGCAGAATACTCGACCAGGGGCAAGGCCGCATTGGCGACCGTCAACAACGCCACCCCTCGGGCATGGCCGAGAATCAGCGCCGTCTTGGGATTCTCGGCGAAAAACACGCGCTCCACCGCCACCGCCTCGGGCTGCCACATGCGCAGGGCTTCTGACAGGCCGTCGTAAATGTGTTTTAAGCGCACTGGCAGCGGCTGGCTGGAGCTAGTGCGCACCGTACCCCAGGCGAGTGCACAGAGACCTCCAGCGACATCCTCTACCACACCAAAGCCGGTGATCAAGGAGCCGGGATCAATACCCAAGACACGCATGCTGTCCTCTGGGGGCCCTTTACCCTAACCCTCTCCCGGAGGGAGAGGGGATTGGAGACTAGCCACCATCAAACTCTTACGATGCTAGAGCGGCCATAACCTCGTCGGAGATGTCGAAATTGGCATGCGCTTTGCGCACGTCGTCCTGGTCGTCCAGGGCTTCCATCAGGCGCAGGACCTGCTCAGCCTGCTTGCCTTCCACTGGGACCATGTTTTGCGGCATCATCGTTACTTCAGCGACGTCGAGCGTCAGCGCCTTCTGCTCGAGGGCACTGCGCACGTCCTCGAACGCCTCGGGAGCAGTGACAATTTCGTACACGTCCACCTCAATTTTGACGTCGTCTCCCCCAGCTTCAAGAACGAGTTCGAGCAGCGTATCTTCATCGATCTGGTTCGTATTCAGCGTAATGACACCCTTGCGAGCGAACATCCACGAGACGCAGCCCGTCTCTCCCAGGTTTCCCCCATGCTTGGCGAAGAGATGGCGGATCTCGGCGACGGTACGATTCTTATTGTCGGTCAGCACGTCTACCAGGACCGCCACCCCACCGGCACCGTAGCCCTCGTAGGTGATCTCTTCATAGACTTCGCCTGGCAGTTCACCGGTGCCTTTCTTAATAGCGCGCTGGATCGTATCGGACGGCATATTCGCCGTCTTGGCTGCCGCTACCGCGGTGCGTAGACGCGGGTTCGAGTCGGGGTCCCCACCACCCATGCGTGCGGCGGAGGTCAACTCGCGAATGAGCTTGGTAAAGACCTTGCCACGACGCGCATCGACGGCTGCCTTCTTATGTTTAATGGTAGCCCATTTCGAATGTCCGGACATACGCCTCTCCTTTCCTCAATCCGGAAGCCGTACCAGGGTGCTCTGCCCCCCAGCACCTGCGTGCCACAAGTATACCATGCTGGCATCACCCTCTAGGTAAACCCAGGACCCGTTCACCGATGATGTTCCTCTGGATTTCCGAGGTCCCGGAATAGATCGTTTCAGCACGGCTCCACAGGAAACTATACTGCAAATTTACTGACGTCGGATAATGCCGTGACTCTGGATCCAACTGTGAGAATAGCCCGAGGATCTCCTGGCCGATCTCCTGCATCCACTTATTCATCTCACTCCAGTAGAGCTTATCGAGCGAGGCTTCGGGCCCAGGCGGCTGCCCACGCAGCTGGTTGGTAATGGATCGATAGTTATTGAGGCGCATGAGATCCACACGGATGTAGGCTTGCGCCAGTTTTTGTCGGATCACTGGATCAGCGCTCAGCGGCTGGCCATGGCGTTTGACCTTTTTGGCCACGTCGATGATGTTGTCCAGGACGCGCTTCATCTGCACCTGCGTCCCAAATGAGGCTGAACCACGCTCATGGGTCAACGTCGTCATGGCAATGCGCCAGCCGTCGTTGAGCTGGCCCACGAGCTGTTGCTTGGGCACGCGCACGTTCTCAAAAAACACCTCGTTAAACTCCGCGCCCCCGGTGATCTGGCGCAACGGCTTGACCGTGATACCGGGGCTGTGCATATCCACCAGTAAGAAGCTGATGCCTTTATGCTTGGGCGCCTGCGGATCAGTGCGTGTCAGCAGGATACACATATCCGCGACGTGTGCCATACTGGTCCAGATCTTCTGCCCATTCACGACAAAATCATCGCCGTCCTCGACCGCCCGGGTCTGCAGCGAGGCCAGATCAGAGCCAGAGTTGGGCTCAGAAAAACCCTGGCACCAGATCTCCTCGGCGCTCAAAATGCGCGGGATATAGCGCTTTTTCTGCTCCTCTGTCCCGTGTACCATAAGCGTCGGGCCAACGATCATCAGCCCGAGTGTGTTAGCTATAGGCGGCGCCTGGGCCCGAGCCAGTTCCTGCTGGAAGACCGCTTGCTCCAGCAGTGTCGCACCACGCCCGCCATACGGTTTAGGCCAATGAATGCCGGCCCAGCCGGCATCGAACATTTTTTTCTGCCAGGCCCGTGTATAGCGAAAAGCACCCTCAGGATCACTCGGCATCGGTTCCCTGGGGACATTGGCTTCAAGCCAGGCTCGCACCTCCTGCCGAAATGCCTCAGTGGCGTCGTCAAAACACACATCCATACACGTCTCCTCGTGCCAATGCAGCGTTCTAGGTCAGTGCCTGGGGCAGATGTGCCTCGCCGGGCGCCACAGGCGTGGCCTGCAGATAGTCCACTGTTCAAATCTGGACGTTCCCTGGCCGCGGTGCCCGTGCGCGCCAGGATGCCCGACAGCACTTCCACCATAACGGCCAGACCGTAGCCCTTGCTTTGCCCTGGTGATCGCTACCTGCATGGCCTGCGTCGCGACCACGTGCCCCATAGTAAAATTGCCGTTGAGAGAGGAAACCCCACGGCATTGCATACCTCTTCGGTCAGCCTTTGCAGGTCTGATGCAGCAAACGTCGGCACGCTCTGCTCTCCTCTAG
>Ga0081538_10000418_pt1 | contig 47791 bp, 49 predicted proteins | sample TabmetS5T2R1_FD_71022 | JGI IMG/M metagenome (GOLD analysis project Ga0081538, IMG submission 71022) | Tabebuia heterophylla rhizosphere microbial communities from the University of Puerto Rico - S5T2R1 | ecosystem: Host-associated > Plants > Roots > Rhizosphere ... | reverse complement strand
CCACGCCGGCGGCGTGTGCTCGCGCCACGATCTCGGACTCGTCATACAGCTCGGGCAGGGTCACGAGGACGTGGAGACCGGCGGCGACGCCGCTGGGCTGGGCGTCGGGTATCCAGCGGGCCAGAGCAGCTATGAGCGCATCCCGTCGGCGCCGGTAGACGCGCCGGGTGCGGCGCAGGTGTCGGTCGAGGTCACCGTTGGCGAGGAACCGCGCGCCCGCCGCCTGAACGAGCGACGACGTGGCGTAGTCGGTGAGCTGGCGCCCGGCCGCGATCGGTTCGAGCAACGGTTCGGGCAGGACCAGCCAGCCCAGCCGCAGCCCGGGCGCCAGGCTCTTGGAGAGCGTGCCGCTGTAGATCACCCGGTCCGGCGCCACACCCTGCAGGGCGCCCACGGGGTGACGGTCGTAGCGGTACTCGGCGTCGTAGTCGTCCTCGACGATGTAGCCGTCAACGTCCCGGGCCCATTCCGCCAGCGCCGTGCGGCGCGGCGCCGACAACACCGCGCCCGTGGGGAACTGGTGGGCGGGCGTGACCACCACGGCGCGCGCCGGTGACCCGACCAGCTGGTCCACAACCATGCCCTCGGCATCGACATCGACGCCTCGGCACCGGGCGCCCAGCCACTCGATCTCGGCGCGGGGGCCGGGGTGGCCGGGATCCTCCACGGCGAACACCTCGCGGCCGGTGTCGTGGAGGGCCCGCACCACCAAGCTGAGACCGTGACCGAAGCCGTTGCAAACCACCACGTGGTCGCCGTCGGTACTCACCCCCCGCACGCGGCCCACGTAGTCGGCTACCGCCTCTCTGAGCTGCGGCAACCCCCGGGGGTCCGCGTAGCCGAGATCCCCCTCCGGCAGCGTCTGCAGCGCGCTGCGGGTCGCCCGCAACCACACCCCCCGCGGAAACAGGTCCAGATCGGGCAGCCCGGGCCGGAAGTCGACCACGATCTCGGTGTCAGCCCCCGGGCGCCGGCGAGAAACGGTCGGGTTCTTGACCGTCGCGTTGACCACCGTGCCCGACCCGGCCCGAGACACCAGGTAACCCTCGGCCACCAGCTGGTCATAGGCGGCCACGATCACCCCACGGGTCACACCGAGATCAGCCGCCAGTACCCGGGTAGAGGGCAGCAGAACACCGGGCGCAAGCCGACCCGAACGGATCGCATCCCGCAGCTCGTCCTCCACCTGCGCACGAAATCCCCGGCTCCGAGATCGCTCCAACTCGATGAGCAACTCCGCCGAACTGGTACGCATACAAACCTCGACACTGGACCCTACCGTCATTCCACCTCGTGATACTGCTGGCCGGCGGCCTTAAGGCCGGCTTGCGCCGAGTCAGTTCGCGGACGGCGACGGCGATCGTGACGGTGTCGGGGAGCGGGGTGTGACCTGGCGGGCCGCCTCACCGAGGATGTGGCTGGCACGCCGCACCCAGCCGACGATCGACGCCACCGCGACGATCACGCCGACGACCGTCGCCAGCCAGAGCGGAAGGTCAGGGATCGCACCGAGCGCCAGAGCCGCCACGGCACCGCCCACCACGCCGTTGACCACCGCGACTGCAGTAGAGAACGCGAAGGCCGAGCTCCGGCGGTCGGGCGAAACGCCCATGTTCAGGAAGACCCCGGCGGCGTCGTCGTGCCCGGACAGCAGGAAGAGGTCGGCTCGCTCGCCGGCCAGCTCCTTGTAGTACCCGCGGATGCGGTTGATCGCCATGCCGTAGCGCAGGTCTTCAGCGCTGCACTCGACCAACCGCACGTACGTAGCGCACCCGAGGAAGTAGACGGTGGGCAGCACGGTGAGGGCAAACACGTTGAAGACCGCGCCGACGCCATCGGCGACCTGGCTGATGAAGCCCAGTGCCACGAGCACGCTTGACACCGAGTACATGTAGACGGATGCCCGCGCCGAGGTCTCACTCATCGTCTGTGATCTGGCGCCCTGCAGCGTGAAGTGCTCGGTCGAGAGGGCCGTGAGCAACTGCACGGGGTCGGGGGCTCCCATAGCCGCGGATCATAGGCATCGCGGTTTCGACGGGGCCGCAGGCGGCGTGGCTTGAATAGAGTCGGCGAGAGCCACCGCCGACCGAGTCGGTGCCAAGAACATCGTGTCGTCGAGCGCGCAACGCCGCGGCGTTCTCCGGGCCAGCGCGGTGGAGCATGAGAAGAGCGCTGACGATGCCGGTTGTGCCCAGGACGATGAGGGGGCCGTCGTGGTTGGCGGCCCCGAAGACCGCCCAGCAGGACACCTCGGCGAGGATCAGACGCCAGGTGCCGCGGGCGATGCCGGTGGGGTGGTGGGTGCGGTAGGCCGTGGTGACAGCCGGCAACACCTGGACGAGGAACGCGCCGGTCAATAGGACGCCGAGCAGGCGTCGATCGATGGCGCCGGCGACGGCGAGCACGAGCGACCAGGCGCCGACGAGCACGCGGCTGCGCGACGCAAGTCGAGGGCCGCGCCGCATGAGCATGATCCCGAGCGACCCGCCCAACAGCGCCGCCGAGCTCGACGGGATCAGGGCGAACCAATAGTGGGAGGCCGCGAAGTAGCCGAACCAAGCGGTGTTGTTGACGCCCGTGAGCAGCGCCCACGGCGTCGACAACCCGGCGGTGTCGTGGGTGCGGCGCAGCTTCAGGATCTGCGGGAGGAACTGCGGCACCGCAAAGCCGGCTGCCAGAACGGGGAGCACCGCGACAAGGTCGATGTAAGGCAGTATCTGCCGTCCGCCAGCGCATGTGTGACTAATCTCTGATATCCAGTTTGTCTATCTGTAGCATCTTCAGCTATGAATCAGCTCGATCGTGACATCATGCGCCACCTACAGGAGAATGGCCGGATGTCCAACGTCGAGCTGGCCAAGGCCATCGGCCTCAGTCCCACCCCCACGCTGCGGCGGGTTCGAGAGCTGGAACGCCGAGGCGCGATCCGCGGCTACCGCGCGATCATCGACCCGGGAGCGGTCCAGCGCTCGTTCCAGGTGCTCGTGTGGGTCGACTTGGTGCAGGGCACCCGGGACATCATCGAGGCCTTCGAGAGGGCGCTGCTCGACATCCCCGACGTGATTGAAGCCCAACGGCTCTTCGGTGAGCCGGACTATCTGCTGCGGGTCGCGGTCCGCGACAGCGACGAGTACGAGCGCCTCTACACCAACCGCCTCGCCGCGCTTCCCGGAGTCAGCAAAGCCCGGTCGCAGATCAGCATGAAGACGATCAAGCAAGGCCTCGGGCTGCCGGTCGCGTGAGCACGTGCCGGCAAACGGGGGCAGCGGTTCCCTTACCAAGCGGGTCGCCCGGTCGCATTTCGCCCGGCTACTAACCACCTCCCGCGCTCGCGCGCCGACGCGACATTCCTCCAAGACCCGACGGGCACATGGGAGGACACTGGCCCGGCACCGACGAGAAAGGACACCCCGTGCTGCGCTCCCTGATCGACCCGTTCACGCCGGCCGTCGAGCTCGCCGCCGCCATACGCCGCAAGGAGGTGAGCCCAGTCGAGGTGATCGATGGCTACCTCGAGCGGATGGACCGACTCGACTGCCGGCTCAACGCGTTCTGCCACCGGGCCGACGCCGACGTCCGCAAAGCCGCGTCGGCCGCAGCTGACGCGCTGGTGGGGGCCGCGTCGCCCGAGGACCTCCCGCCGTTCCACGGTGTCCCGCTGCCGATCAAGGACCTCCTCGACGTAGCCGGATGGCCCACCACCCACGGCTCCGCCGGCGCCAGCCCGGCGCCGGCCACAGCATCGGACCCGGTCGTGCAACGGTTCGTGGACGCCGGGTTCGTGCTGCTCGGGAAGACCACCACCTCCGAGTTCGGCACCGTTCCCTTCACCGAGAACGAGACCCTGGGCATCTGCCGCAATCCCTGGGACCCGGACCGCACGCCCGGCGGGTCGTCGAGCGGCGCCGGCGCCGCCGTCGCCGCCGGCATGGCCCCCATCGCCCACGCCGCCGACGGCGGCGGTTCGATCCGCATCCCCGCGTCGTGCAACGGCCTCGTCGGGTTCAAGCCCACCCGCGGCCGGGTCACCAACCTCACCGTCGACCTCGAAGGCCTCGCCACGAATGGCGTACTCACCCTCTCGGTGGCAGACACCGCCGCCGCGATGGACGTGCTTACCCGCCACGACCCGGCCGCGTGGTGGTCGCCTCCGGCCCCGACAGAGACCCTCGCCAGCGCGATGGCACTGGCCCCACCGACCGGGCTGCGGGTCGGTGCGCTCGTCGACTCTCCGATCGACGGGCTGACCGTGGACCCGGTGTGTGCCGCCGCGGTCGACGGCACGCTGCGGACGCTCGAGTCGGTCGGCTACCACGTGGTCGACACGCCGCTTCCGTTGCCCCCGCCCGACGAGCTGATCGGGGCGTTCACGACGATTTGGAACGTCGGCGGTGCCGGGATAGCGCTTGCGGACCCCAACCGGGTCGAGCCCCACAACCGGGCCCTGCGTGACGCCGCACGAGCGATCGACTCCTGGGCCTACGCCGAAGGCGTGAGGACGGCCCAACACGTGTCGCGGCGCATCGTCGAAGCCTTCGTCGCCAGCTTCGACGTCTTGGTCACGCCTACGATGGCCTGTCTCCCGCCACCCATCGGCGCCTGGCGCGCGAGCGCCGGTGACGATCCCCTGATGGCACTGCGGAACAGCTACCCGATGGCCCTGTTCACGTCGCTGTTCAACGTAACCGGCCAGCCGGCGATATCGATCCCAATGCATCACGACGACGCCACCGGGCTGCCCGTCGGCGTCCAACTGGTCGCGGCACCATGGCGCGAGGACCTCCTACTCCAAGTGTCTCGCACGCTCGAGCTCGCACGCCCCTGGGCCGATCGCCGCCCGCCTGTCGGTTGAAGACGAAGGCTCCTCCGAAGATGACGACACGCCGCACGCCATTGACCGCTTGGCGACGATTCACAGCGGGGCCAGGCCGCCCTGCCGGTGCTGCGGACCAGCATTGATCACGACGGGCGTCAGCGGGACGGGCAACGAGGAGCCGACACAACGGGCCCGTCGCCCCATGACGACTAACGCCACTCATGACTAGTGCGCTTGGGCCGTCTGACAGAAGCGTGCTTCGTCTCACGCAGAACGCACGTCTGCCTGGGGTGATTGCTCGGCGGTTTGCGCAGTCCGAGCGGCGGGCCGGTAGGTGACGTTGAGGCGCCCGGACGTCGTGGGCTCGGCCGACACGAGCTCGAGTGCCTGGGGCTCGGCGATGTCACCGAAGACGGCGGTTCCTCGTCCCGTCACGACCGGGTGGACGATCAGGCGTAGTTCGTCGAGGAGGCCGGCGTTGATGAGGCTGCTGAGCAATCCCGGGCCGCCAACGACGTAGACGGCCTTGCCCGGCTGCTGCCTCAATGTACGGATGTCGTCGATGTCGTGAATGACCCGTGCCGTTGGCCAGCTCGCGTCGGTCAGCGTCTTCGAGAGCACCAGATGCGGCGTCTTCGCGGCCAGGCGCGCGTAGTCGATCTCGCGGGGGTACGGGTCTCTGCCCAGCATGTCCGAGGCGGCGCCGGGGTCGTCGAGGATGGTCGCCCACCACCTCTCGTAGTCGGGGAACATCCCGCCACCTAGGACGAACGCGTCCACCGGCGGCAGTAGCGCCAGGCCGTCGGCCCAGGAGTCGACCCACTCGGCATCGCCTTCGGAGCTGTAGCCGTCCAGCGTCACCTGCATGGCGGAGATGAGGGGTCTCGATGTGGTCATGCCTGCCTCCAGGTCATGGTGCGTGTGGTGGCGTCGTGACACGTTGGCTCAGGGGTCGGAGCGCGTGTCTCGTCTTCCACCGGGTGTAACTGCGGTGCGTGGAAAAAGTCGTCACGTGTCGTAGGGGCTGACCGGAGAGTGGCGAGACTCGGCTCACCTCACCCGGTTGCCGCTGCGTCGACGAGGGTCGCATACTCACGCTCGAGGACCTTGGCTGCACTGCTCCGCCAGCTCTCCGCGAGCGTCTCGGACGCGGGGTCCGGGAAGATCTCCTCGTCGCCGTTCTCCACGCCGTCGAAGATCGCGCGGGCAACGGCGCCTGGCGAGGCCTTCGGTGCGTCGAGGTCCCGTGACATGTCGGTGTCCACAGGACCTGCCAGGACGGCATGAACGCGAACGCCCTGTCGGGCCAGCAGGGCACGCAGCGACTGTGACAGCGAGAACGCGGCCGCCTTCGAGATCGAGTAGGCGGGAATGAGCGGCAGGGCGGCGAGGGCCGAATTCGAGAGAACGTTGACGATGGCTCCCTGAGAACGGGTCAGCAACGGCACGAAACCCTGGGTCACGCCGTACGTGCCGAAGAGGTTGACGGCGAGGTGCTGTTCGAGCGCAGCACGATCGCTCAAGTCGTCGTACATCGCCACGCCGGCGTTGTTGATGAGGATGTCGAGGGACTCGACTGCCTCGACGGCTGCACGGATCTGCTCTGCATTGGTCACGTCGAGGGTCAGCGGTGTGACCCGCCCGTCGGCGTGGGCCAGGGGCTGGCGCGTCCCGGCGTACACCCGCCGTGCGCCCCGCCTCAAGGCCTCATCGACCAGTGCCCGTCCGATCCCGCGATTGGCTCCGGTCACCAGCACTGCCTTGTCGGTGATGGTCATGGACCCTCCTTCGGGTTCCGACGCTCGGATCGAGCCGTTCGTGGCTCGAATGGGAGGCGTTGGTCGCGCCAACCCATCCACCGGCTGCAACTGCCACGTTGCGAGAAAGTCGTCAGTCACCGGGATGTTCGGGCCGAATGCCGCGGCGAGCGCCAGCGGTCTTGCCGCACTCCGCGGACGAACGGCAGTCCGGGCACACGCGCACGAACTCGCTGAGCCCGACGAACTCGAGAAGCTCGGCCAGGCCCCCGTTCACGCCGTGGAGCAGGAGCCGACGTCCGCACTGGGACACGGCGACCTGCAGCCGTGCCAGCGCGTCCACCGCGTCGAGATCGGCCGGCACCAACCACGAGATATCCAGGTCCACGACCGCGCCACCGGCGTGCGCCGCCGACGGTGCTGCCCCCGCGGCCCCGGTGCCACGGCGTCGCCAACTCTCGTGCACCTCGTTCGACATCCGCGGTGTTCTCTCCCAACGGCCATCCGAGCCCTACGAAAGAAACGCTGCGGGGGCCGAAACTCGTCGCCGCGGCCGAGGACCACGCACCGACCCGTCACGTCCCCCGGTTGCAGGCCAGTTGCAGACGCACCTGACCTGCACATTCGCCCCCAACGACGAACGCAGGGCATCGCCGGGAGCGTCGCGTCCGACGGCCGGGCCTGGTCACGACCACCCCAACCCGGGCGCAACAGCGGGGCCGGACCGTGCGGCCCATGCGACCGACACGGACCATCGCCGCCCTCACCCTCGCGGTCATCACGATCGGCACCGGCATCACCGGAACTGCCGGGTTCACCGGCGGTAGCGGTGTGGCCGTCCGCACCTCCCCGCCCGCGAGCAGCGCCGCACTTGCCATGGAGGCGAACCCCGAGACGCGGGCCGCGACGCCAACGGCCACCTCGCCCGATCCCCCGCGGGCGACCCCACCGATGGCCTCGCGGCGGGCGGCTCCGGAGGAACACACGCCGCCGCCTGCACCATTGACACCTCGCCCACCCGCGGACGGTCGCGACGCCCCTGACCCGTTCCTGCTCGACGACGGGAACCGGTGGGTCCTCTATTCCACCCAAGTGGGCCTCGCGAACGTTCCGGTCGCCACCACCCCCGACCTGGCGACCTGGTCGGCATCGACCGATGCGCTCCCCGAGCTGCCGGCATGGGCCGAATGGGGCCGCACCTGGGCGCCCGGAGTGCTGCGGCGACCCGGAGACTTCCTCCTCTACTTCGCCGCCCGCTCCCGCGCGACGGGAGGGCAATGCATCGGCGCGGCCACATCGACATCCGCCACCGGCCCGTTCATCAGCACGAGCCTCGAGCCACTGGTCTGCCAGCCCGAGCTCGGCGGGTCGATCGACCCCCATCCCTTCGTGGACACCGACGGCGCCGCCTACCTGCTGTGGAAGGCCGACGGCAACGCGATCGGCCGCCCCAGCACCCTGTTCTCGCAGCGCCTGCGGTCTGACGGCCTCGCCCTCGAAGGCGGGCCGACCCCACTCCTGCACAACGACGCCGCATGGGAAGCGCCGCTGGTCGAGAATCCCGCGCTGGTGAGCATCGGCGGGCGCTATGTCCTGCTCTACTCAGGCGGCTGGTGGGAGTCGGCCCGCTACGCGACCGGGTACGCCACCTGCGACAGCCCACTGGGCCCTTGTGCAAAGGTCACCACCGAGCGCCCGCTGCACGCCAACGGCGCCGGCGTCGCCGGCCCCGGCGGGGCGTGCGTGATCACCGGTCCCGCCGGCGACCTCTGGCTCGCTCACCACGGCTGGACCCTGGGTGCCGTGGGCTACGGATCCGCCGGGGCCCGCAGCCTGCACTTCACAGCTCTGCAATGGGATGGGACTCGGCTGACCCTCCACGGCCCAACAGCCGGTCGGCCCACATCAACCTGATTCCGGGAGTACCAGCACGTAGGGCCTGTTTCTCCGGGCTTGCTACGGCCGAGCGCACTCCCGACGCTTGTCGATCTCGTCTGGCACGCTGGCGAGGAAGCGCTCGATCTGGTCCGGCCTCCGCAGGGCGCCCGCGGCGACCGGGTGCGAGCACTCGACACGCTGACCCCGTGCAGGGAATAGTCGTGGTCCTTCGGTTCGTCGGCGACCTGCCGGTTGTCGCTGTGGCTCGGGTCGGGCGGCGACCGGTCGGCGCCGTCAAGGCGCTGCAGTCACGAGCGCTCGATCAGCCACTTTCCTCGACCGACGAGCATCAGGACGGAGCACCGATGCCGAACACCAGGAAGAACGCCGACAGCAACTCCCGCTCCGAACCGAAGCTGCTCGCCGGCGGGAACCCACAGATCCCGAAGGGGGAGGGTGACGAGCCGGTGCAGGCGTACATCGCGGCCATGCCGGGGTGGAAGCGCTCGCTGGGCGAGCGGCTCGATGGCCTGATCGTGCGCACGGTCCCTGACGTGCACAAGGCCGTGAAGTGGAACCAGCCGTTCTACGGCCACGAGGGTGAGGGCTGGTTCCTGGCCTTCCGCTGCTACACGCAGTACGTCCAGCTCCAGCTCTTCCGCGGGACCTCGCTCGATCCCGTTCCGCCCAAGGCGTCCAAGCACGACGAGGTGCGCTACTTCGACATCTACGAGGGCGACGACCTCGACGAAGAACAGCTCGCCTCCTGGATCGAACAGGCGAGCAACCTGCCCGGCGAGAAGATGTAGGACCGCCGGCCGCCGGCCTCGAAGCGCCGCTCGCCCGCCCGCGATGAGTTCGGCGCGGCACGACCGTCGACACGGCGAGGAGGTGGTTCGATGGCGACCTTCGCGTTGATCCACGGCGGTGGCGACGTCGGGTGGTATTGGCACCTCGTGGAGCCGGTCCTGCGCCAGTGTGGGCATGACGTCGTCGCGCCCGATCTGCCCTGCGATGACGACCGCGCGACCCTGCTGGACTACGCCGATACCGTGGTGCAGGCCGTCGGCGAGCGACGGCATCTCGTCGTGGTCGGCCAGTCGTACGGAGGGTTCACTGCGCCCCTCGTGGCCCACCAGCTTCCCGTCGAGGTCCTCGTCTTCGTCGCCGGGATGGTTCCCGCTCCCGGCGAGAAGCCCGCCGACTGGTGGGAGAACACCGGCTACCGGCAGGCCGTCGAGGAGCAGGCTCGACAGGATGGAGGCCTGACCGGCTCCGACGACCCGCTCGTCGCCTTCTACCACGACGTTCCCCGGGCCCTCGCCGAGGAGGCGCTACGGAGGGAGCGGACTGAATCGAACACGGCCTATGACAGCCCCTGGCCGCTGGACGCCTTGCCCGCCGTCCCGACGAGGTTCGTGCTCTGCACCGAGGATCGGTTCTTCCCCGCTCCGTTCATGCGGCAGATGGCGGCCGAGCGGCTCGGCATCGTCGCCGACGAGATCGCCGCCGGCCACTGCGTCGCGCTCGGCCACCCGGGCCACCTGGGGAACTTGCTCGACAGCTACACGAGGTCAGCTGCGTCGTGAGGCTGGCGCGCCGGACCCACGGCGGCGGAGCGCCCGGGCAATGCGCCTGTGAGCACGAGCTCGACGACCGAGCGTGCTGCCGCCGGTGTGATGGGCGCACCGCTCACCAAGAGGCGAAACCACAGGGGCCCGAGCAGTAGGTCGAGCAGAAGCTCCTGATCCGCTTCTGGCGGCATCTCGCCGCGGGCGATGGCGCGGTTGAGGATCGTGGCGTACATGCGCCGACGGGCGTGGAGGATGGAGCGGACGAGTTCGGTCAGCTCGGGGTTCTGGCCGGACTGACGCACGAGCTTCTCGAGGACTCGACCGTCACCGTCGGCCATGACCCGATAGGTCTCGGTGAGCAGGGTGACCAGGTCCTGCGACAGCGAGCCCGTGTCGGGGACCTCGACCCGGTCGAGGTAGAGGCTGGAGACGGCGGCGGCGACGACGGCCGCCTTCGATGGCCAACGGCGGTAGATCGTGGTCCGCGAGACCCGGGCGCGTTCGGCCAGGGTTTCGACGCTGATGTCCCCATAGTCCCGGGTGGCCAGCAGCCGGAGTGTCGCCTCGAAGACGGCCTCCTCTACGCCGGGGCGCCGCGGGCGCCCTGCCCCGATCCGGGCGCCGCCTCGTCGCACCGGGCGGTCAGACGTCGAATTTGGAACGCTTCGTTCCGTCATGATTCACCCCGGTCAGCCCGTAAAACAGCGCTCGTAGAAGGAAACAGAGTCTTCGAGTTGTGTATTCAGCGATCCAGACGATAGCTTCGTTAGCCTTCGCCGCCCGGGATCCCGCGGCGCCGGAGGCCAGATCGGCGGCGGACACTGGTCCGACCAGAAGGGAGATCAGCGATGGCCCAGACCTCTTCGACGCGTGTCACCGGGCGGACCGGCTCGATGGACGCATCACGGCGCAGCAGCTTGCGTTCCGCGTGGTCTGACGAGCGAGCTGCGGCGCGTTCGGCCCGGGCACGTGGGGACGTGGCAAGCGAGTGGCGCCACCTGGAGCGCGCGCACATCCTGAGCCAGCCGATGGCGGGCGCCCATGTCCGTACCCACCTCGCGATGCTGGCGTACGGGTTCCGGCGACGCGCGCCTCGCGAGATCGTCGGCCAGCTGCTGCGCCTCGCAGTGGCGGGGCCCGGCTCGTGGACCGGGCGCTACCCGGTCGGGAACACGGGAGGCGCCGATGTGAGTGCATTCCAGCCCATGCCCATTCCCGAGGACCTTCGCCCCATCCTCGAACCGGCGCAGTAGGCAGCACGCCCAAGGAGGGGATCAGTGAGCGACGAGACGCGCAACGGGTCGGCGACGGAGCCCGCGTTTTCGACCGACACTTCGAACCTGGAGGACTCTGTCGCGCCGGCGCTCGTGGAGCTCGCCGACGGCGACACGTTCGAGCTGCGCATCGCACCGGTCGTCAAGCAGCTCGGTGACGACAGGGTCAGGATGCTCGCCTACAACGGCTCCATCCCGGGCCCGACGCTTCGGGTCCAACAGGGGTCCGAGATCGGCGTGCACGTGCGCAACGACGCCGACGTGGAAGCAACCGTCCACTGGCACGGGCTGCGCCTCGACAACGCATACGACGGCGTGCCCTACGAAACCCAGGCCCCGATCCCGGTCGGCGGGGACTTCACGTATCGGATCCGCTTCCCGGACCCCGGTCTCTACTGGTACCACCCCCACATCCGCGAGGATTACGGGCTGGACATGGGGCTGTACGGCAATCTCCTGGTGGTTCCCATCGATGGGGACTATTGGCCACCGGTGAACCGGGAGGTCGTCGTCACCCTTGATGACATCCTCATCGAGGACGGTCGGATCGTGGCCTTCCATCACGCCGGCCCCACGCACGTGGCCATGGGTCGCTTCGGCAACGTCATGCTGACCCGTGGGGAGACGGACTGGCGGCTCGAGGCCCGTGTAGGCGAGGTCGTGCGCCTCCACTTGACCAACACGGCCAACACCCGGATCTTCAACGTCGCTCTGCCGGGCGCCCGCATGAAGCTGGTGGGCGGTGACAGTGGGCGCTACGAACACGAGACCTTCGTTGAGGAGGTCATGCTCTCGCCGTCCGAGCGAGCCATCGTCGACGTGCTGTTCGAGACACCCGGGTCGGTCACGGTCGAGCACCGCACGCCAGGCCACGCCTACGACCTCGGCACGATCGTCGTTGGCGATGAGCCGATCGGCCGATCGTTCGGATTTGACTTCGAGCAGCTTCGGACGAGCGCCGAGCTGACTGCCGACCGGGCCAGGGTAGAGGCCGCCCGGGACCGGCCACCCGACAAGACGCTGGCGTTCGAGTCGCTGATGCCGCTCCTCTACGGCGACCAGAGCACCCCGGCATCCGCTTGGACCTGTCCGATGCATCCCGACGTGGTGGCGGCGGAGCCCGGGACGTGCCCCACGTGTGGGATGAAGCTCGTCCCCACGGCCGCGTCGTGGACCTGTCCGATGCATCCCGACGTGGTGGCGGCGGAGTCTGGGACGTGTCCCACGTGTGGGATGAAGCTCGTCCCGACGGGCGCGTCGTGGACCTGTCCGATGCACCCTGACGTGGTGGCGGCGGAGCCCGGGACGTGTCCCACGTGTGGGATGAAGCTCATCCCCGAGTTACCTGGCGCGGTGCCCTCGGCTGGTCACTCGCATGCGCACGACACGGCCGACGGGATCGAATGGGAGGACCTGATGCCGGAGATCAACCGGGCGTCGGACCCCAGCAACATGATCTGGAAGCTCGTCGACCGCGACGCCGGCAAGGAGAACTGGGAGATCGACTGGGCCTTCCGCGTCGGTGACCAAGTGAAGATCCGGTTGGTCAACGACATGGAGCAGGACCATCCGATGCACCATCCGTTCCACATCCACGGCGCCGGACGTTTCGTTGTCATGTCCCGCGACGGCGTGGCCGAGCCCAACCTCGTGTGGAAGGACACCGTGCTCGTACGTGCCGGCGAGACGGTCGACATCCTCCTCGACGTCACCAACCCCGGCCTGTGGATGGCCCACTGCCACATCGCCGAGCACAACCAGAGCGGGATGATGTTCAACTTCGTCGTCTCGGACACGGCAGAGGCGTGACCATGCAGATCGCCCTTGCGCTCTACCCGAAGTTCACCGCCCTCGACATCATCGGACCGTTCCAGGTACTCGCGGACGTGCCCGGACACGACGTCGTGTTCGTGGCCGGCGAGGCCGGGCCCGTCGTCGACCACACCGGGCGCTGCCCGCTCATCGCAACGGCAACCTTCGCCGACGTGACCGCACCCGACATCGTCGTGGTGCCAGGTGAGCTGTTCGCCGACTGGGACGACCGAGTGGTGCGGTGGCTCCGCCAAGTCCACCCCGCCACGACATGGACCACCAGCGTGTGCACGGGTGCGCTCTACCTGGCGGCCGCCGGGATCCTCGACGGTGTCGAGGCGACGACGCACTGGGCACGCAAAGAGCAGCTCGAACGTCTCGGCGCCCGCTACACCGAGCAGCGCGTCGTCGAACGAGGAAAGGTCATGACGGCAGCAGGGGTTTCGAGTGGGACCGACATGGCACTCACTCTGCTCGACCGCATGTACGGCCCGGCCGTCGCCCAGAGCGTGCAGCTGGCCATCGAGTACGACCCGCGGCCGCCCTTCGACGCCGGTTCACCGTCGAAGGCACCGGCCGACATCATCGAGCTCACAAGGGCGGCACTCGAGACCCCCACCTCAGGGGCGCCGGACGACACGTGACCCATGGGCGGCCGCGGGGGGGTTCGCGGGGTCGCCTCGTTCTCAGGTGGCCTGAGCCCGCTACCGGACGACGGTGACGTTCGTGGACCCCTGCCATGTGCGTCACCGAAGTCCCAGGACGGGCCCCGGGCCGGCTGATCGATAACCCGTGCGCAGCGGGTCCGAGGGCACCATCGCCAACGCCCTCACGCCGAGCCGCGGAAGACTGCCGCCGATGGAGATCGCCACGACCGACTATCACACCGCAGGCGAGCCGTTCCGGATCGTCGCCGAGGGCGAGGTCGAGGTTCCGGGTGCCACCGTCCGGGAGCGACGGGAGCGGGCCGCGGCGACCGAGGAGGTCGATCGCGTCCGCCGGATGCTGTGCCATGAGCCGCGAGGCCACGCCGACATGTACGGCTGCTTCGTCGTCCCGCCCGACGACGACGACGCCGACCTGGGCGTGCTGTTCTGGCACAAGGACGGCTACTCCACGGCCTGTGGGCACGGCACGATCGCCCTCGGGGCCTGGGCGGTCGAGACCGGGCGGGTAGCCGCCGAACCCGACGGTGACGTCGACGTGACGGTCGACGTGCCCTCGGGCCGGGTCGTGGCCCGGGTGCGGTGCCACGCCGGTGCCGTCCAGTCGGTGGCGTTCTGCAACGTGCCGTCGTTCGTGGTGGCTCGGGGCGTGGGGGTTGCCGGCACCGACGTCGACATCGCCTACGGCGGGGCGTTGTACGCGTTCGTGTCCGCCGACGGCGTCGGTGTGCGCGTCGATCCCACCGATCTCCCGGAGCTCATCGGGGTCGGACGAGGGATCAAGGCGGCCCTCGAGGGCCACGAGCTGGCCCGCCACCCGTCGGACGACCGGCTGTCGGGCATCTACGGGACGGTCGTCCACGAGGAGGTCGGCCCGCTGCACCTACGGAACGTGGCGATCTTCGCCGACGGCGAGGTCGATCGGTCACCGACCGGATCGGCGACGTCGGCACGCACCGCGCTGCTGCTCGCCGACGGCGCCCTCACCGCCGGGCAGACCTGGCGCAACGACTCGATCATCGGGACGACGTTCCATGCCCGGGCCACCGGCACCGCCGCCGAGGGCGTGCTCACCGAGGTCGAGGGCATGGCGTACCGGACCGGCGAGCACCGGTTCGCGCTCGACGCCCGAGACCCGCTCGGCACCGGGTTCGTCCTGCGATGACGCTGGGCGACTCAGGTGCAGCGCCGTAGGCCAAGAGATGCCTGGTCTCAGAGGAGGGCGGCGGCGAACTGGTCGTGATGGTCGGTCCACCAGCGGCGCCGCCGGCCGTACTTCTCGATGCCCCCGGTCCGTTTCACCACGGCGACGGAGTTCGGGTCACCGCCGTCGACGCTGCGCCGGGCGGCCGCTTCGATGCGGTCGATGGCATCGTCCATGGCGGTGAGCAGCTCCGCCCGACCGTCGCGGTCCAGTCCGTAGGCGTCGGCGACGAGTCGTAGCCGTGCCGGCCGGTCGGCCGGCCGCCAGCCGAGCCGGGCCTGGTCGAAGTCGTCGTCGATCGGTACGCAGAGGCGGGCGAGCTGGGCCAGGTCGTAGACGGGGCGGCCAGGGGCAGCGAACTCGAAGTCGAGGAGCGCAACGGCGACGCCGTCACGGAAGACGACGTTCGAGAGCTCCACGTCGTTGTGGCACACGAGCGTCCCGCCCGCGGGGTCGGCCAGAGCGACTTCCCAGGTGAGACCCTGAGAGTCGAACCCGCCGGCGGCGTCGTGCAGCCCGCGCAGCAGCGTGGCGACCGACGCCAGCGCCGTGTCGGACTGGCTCCAGTCCGGATAGGGCGGCACGGGGACGTCGCCGTCGATGAACACGAGGCGCTCGCGTCCGTCCTCGTCGACGCCGACGGGTAGCGGGGCACCCTCGAATCCGGCGTGTCGCACCGCCCGGAGGAAGGCATGGATCGAAGCCGAGTGGGGGCTCGAGGGGCGAAGCACGTGCGGACCGACGCGAACGACCGCGCCCGCGTGCGCGACCCCGCCAACGAGTGGCTGCTCGACCACGGGGCCACTCTGACAGGCGCGATCTCGCTGGGCCCCGGCGTGCGGTGGTCCGCTACCGCATCAGGGCTCCGCGCAGGGCGGCACCGAGTCTCTCGGCCGGGTGGCTCGTCTCGGCGCGGGCGCGCCAGGCGACGAACCCGTCTGGCCGGACCAGAACCGCGCCCGTGCGCGAGACGTCGTAGGCCTCGGTAAACGAGTCGTCGGGGATCGTGAGCTCGGCGCCGCCCACGCGGTAGGCCGCGAGCCGGACTCCCGGGCCGGCCGCGGCCGCGGCGGCGTCGCACCATGCCGCGCCGTCCGGGCCTGCGAGGAGCACGAAGTCGCGGCCGAAGAGGTCGAGGGTCGAGCGTCGGCGCGCGGCGCCCTCCAGCCACAGGTGGGGTGCGCGTGAGCCCGGGACCGCGCGGGTGAGTCGAGGATCGCCGTGGTGGGACTGGTCGTTGTGGCTCCCTGGGCTCGCCTCGCTCTCCTCCGACAGGATCGCCGGCGAGCGATAGATGTAGCCCAGCTCGATCTCCAGGTCCGCCACGAACGGCTGGAGATCGGTGGCTGCGAGGTAGGGGGCGGTCCGGGTGACGTAGCGCGTGTAGGCCTGCTCGACGGTGAGCTTGCCGACCGGTCGCCGCTCGGCGTCGTAGGTCGACAGCAGTGCCGGCGGCGCAAGTCCCTCGACGACGAGGGCGAGCTTCCACGCGAGGTCGTACGCGTCCTGGACACCGGTGTTGCCGCCGAAGCCACCGTTCGGCGGCATCACGTGGGCGGCGTCGCCGGCGAGCAGGACCCGCCCGTCGTGATAGCGCCGGGCGACGTCGGACGACGACCGCCAGCGGGCGATCCCGTCGATCCGCACGTCGAGGTCGGGGACGCCCGCGCCGGTGCGCACGAAATCGATCATCCGCTCGGTGCTGGTGTCCTTCGCGGCATTGGCGGCGTCGGGGTTGGTGCGCGGGTCGCCGACCGTGTTGACGACCAGGAACCCGGACTGGCAGTCCTTCGCGAGCCGGAAGAAGCCGCCGAACACGGGATTGTTGACGTACACGACGCTGAGCGGCTTGCCCAGCATCTGCGGGGCGAGGTCGGCGGTGAAATAGATGGTCAGGCTGTTGGAGAAGACACCCCGCCCGTCGAACGGGACCTGCAGCGCCTCCCGGACCGTGCTGTGCGCGCCGTCGGCCCCCACGAGGTAGCTCGTGCGCAGCCGCCGCTCAACGCCGCTGTCGACGTCCCTCACGACCACCGTCACGCCATCCTCGCCCTGGTCGACAGCGGCGACCTCGCTGCCCTCCATCACCCTTGTCCCCGCCTCGATCGCTCGGCGTCGCAGGATCGCCTCCAAACCTGGCTGGGTGACGAACAGGCGGCGGCACGGGCTCAGCGTCTCGTCGACCCCGGCGTTCAGGCTGGGCACGATGTCCGCCAACTTCCGGCCGGCGAGCGAGTCCATGCTGATGATCGCACCCTCGGGAACGAACTCCAGCTCCGACTGGCGCTTCACGTCTTCTTCGACCCCGATCGACCGCAGGAGCTCCAGGGTGCGCAGATGGAAGTGCGCCGCCCGCGGCAGGGGCGATTCGCCCCGCATCCGTTCCACCACCAGCGCGGCAACACCGTGCCGGGCCAAGAACGCCGCCGACGCCATCCCGACCAGCCCGCCCCCGGCGATCACAACCGGGGCGTCCACCCCCTTCGCGTCCCCCATTGCCATGACAACTGACTCACCCGCGTGCGGGTTCGCGTCCCAGGACGTCGGCGACTGCCGCCAGGTAGTCGATGTGGCCGTCGGTCGAGCCGATGTCGAGGCCCATCGTGAGGACCGCAGCGTGGGTCCCACCGGCGTCACCCCACGCCGCGATCTTGGCCGCGACCGCCTCCGGTCCCTTCCTGCTCATGACCACGTACTCGCCGCCGAAGGCCTCGACGGACCTGCCCGCATCGACGACACCGTCGCGCATCCGGTCCCAGGCGCCGAACACGTTCTCGGTCCGACCACCGAAAACGAACCCATCGGCGACACGAGCCGCCCGGGCGTACGCGGCGTCGCCGTAGCCCCCGAGCCAGATCGGGATCGGGCGCGTGGGCCTGGGGTTGATGGAGGCGCGGTCGACACCGTCGAATCGCCCCGTGAACTCGACGACCGGCTCGGCCCACAACCGGCGCAGCAGAGCGATCTGCTCCTCCTCGCGTGCGCCGCGGGTGCGGAAGTCCTGGCCCAGGGCCTCGTACTCGACGTAGTTCCAGCCGATGCCGACGCCCAGGCGCAGCCGCCCCCCTGACATGAGGTCGACGTCGGCGGCCTGCCTGGCGACCAGCGCGGTCTGGCGCTGCGGGAGGATCAGGACGCCGGTGACGAAGCCGATGCGTTCGGTCACGGCGGCCAAGTGGGCGAACATGACCAGCGGGTCGTGGAACGGGTCCCGCTCGGTGTACGGACCGACCAAGGGGGGGACCCGGTCCTCGTGCACCGCACCGAGCACGTGGTCGTACGCGAGGAGATGATCGAAGCCGAGCTCCTCGGTCGCCCGACCGATGCGCCGCACCGCCTCGGGGTCACCGCCGAGCTCGATCTGCGGATACACCACACCGACCTGCATGGCCTCACCCTGCCACGAACGCCGGGTCACCGGATGCTCGCCGCACGTTTCCGGCCGCGACTCGGCATCCTGTGACCCACGAGATCCCGCCGTCGGGGCACGGCCCAGGAGGTACCGAGTGTTCGTCGACCAGCCGCAGGCTCGGCATCTGTTGCGGGCGAAGGACCTCGCCGATCGCCGGTTCGCCGATGCGCTGACCGTCGCCGACCTGGCACGAGCTGCCCACCTGTCGTCTGCGCACTTCAGCCGTCAGTTTCGGCGTGTCTTCGGCGAGTCGCCCCACCAGTACCTGCTGACGCGGCGGCTCGAGCGGGCCGCCGCGCTGCTGCGGACGACCGACTGGTCGGTGGCCGACGTGTGCATGGCCGTGGGGCTGACCAGCGTGGGATCGTTCACCACCAGCTTCGGGCGCATGTTCGGGAAGACGCCGACGGCATACCGGGCGAGCTTCCCGCCGGCGGCGGCGTGGGCCATGGTTCCCGGCTGCATGCTGCGGGCGAACGGCCGTCCCCGACACCGCACGTTTCGAGAAGACGGCTGAGCCGTCCGTCCGTACCGTCCTGGTCGAGAACGGATCCCCCCGATCGACGAAGGTCGGTCACCACCAGGAGGTAACGATGCTGCGGATCGCGAACGCCCAGGTCTGGGTGCACGACCAGGACGAGGCCCTGGAGTTCTACACGACGAAGGTCGGCATGGAGGTCCGCGCGGACGTGACCCTCCCCGAGCTGGGGTTTCGGTGGCTGACGGTGGGGCCGGCGGGGCAGCCCGACGTCGCGATCGTGCTCATGGCCGTCCCTGGCCCGCCGGTGATGGACGAGGAGACCGCAGAAGAGGTGCGCACCCTCACAGCGAAGGGCTTTGCCGGCACCGTGTTCCTCACCACCGACGACTGCCAGGCCGCCTACGAGGAGATGGTTGCCCGAGGCGTCGAGTTCACCGAGACCCCCGAGAAGCGGCCCTACGGCATCGACGCCGGCTTCCGCGACGTGTCGGGCAACTCGCTCCGCCTGACGCAGCTGATCGACTCCGAGCCGAGCTGATCGCCCGCCGGAACCCGTCGACGGCCGGTGCGTCCCGCGGCGGCGACGTCCCGGCGTGGACGGGTTCCGGCGGCGGCCCCTGACGGAACGATGCTCGTCCTCGACGGGGATGCACCGCGCAACGGCGGGCGATCGCAAGCGTGCATGCACCTGCGTGACAGTCGTCACACGTCCTGTGTGACCGGTGACGCTGAGGCAATGCGTCAGCCCGGACACGATGCGGCTCGACGGCATTCCGGCAGCAGCGGACAGAGGGATGACGCGTGGGCCACATCAGCCACCGACGTGGCGGACACCGCCTGCTGGGGACCAACGAGCTCGTCGGAGCCTTCGTTGCCGGGGACGTCGATGCGCTGGACGAGCTCGTGAGACGCCACCGGCAGGTCGTGCTCGGAGCGGCGCGCCGCCACCTCCGCTCGAGCGCCGACGTCGAGGATGTTGCCCAGGAGACCTGGTTCCGGTTCACCATGCACGCGGCCGACATCCGTGAGCCGGCGCACCTGGCGAGCTGGCTCTGGGTGACGGCGGCCAACGAGGCGCGTCGCCGGCAACGGCACGCCGATCGCCAGCGGCTGGTCGACAGCTTCGATGACCTGCCCGGGCATCAGCCGGAGGACGAGGCGCACGCGGGGTCGGAGTGCCGTGCCGCCGTTCGGCGGGCGGTTCGGGCTCGGTTGAACGACCGCGAGCGCGAGCTGCTGACCCTGCTGATGGACGCGCGCGGCCTCGACTACCTGGAGATCTCACGCGTTTCCGTCCGTCCCGTCGGTGGCATCGGGCCGACCCGCGCGCGGATCATCCGCAAGCTCCGATCCCATCCCGACGTCGCCCGGCTGTGTGCCGCTGCCGCTTGACGGGAGACGCTCGCAAACTACCGTGCACGGGCGCTGGGTCGAGCGGGGACGCCGGGTGGTTCACGCCGGCCATCAGCGGGTACCTGGCGGGACGCGTCGAGTGCAGGAGGTCCGATGGCCGCTCAGCCCACGCATCACATGCAGGTCGAGGCCGACGACGGTCACGACATCGTGTTCGCCTGTCCCGAAGCCGACTGTGGAAGACGCTTCCTGCTGCGGCGCGCCGGCGGCTACATGGTCCTCGACCGCGGCGACATCAACGCGCGGCACGTGGGCGGCACCAGCAACGTCTTGTCGATGGACGTCGGTATGTAGCGGTGAGCGGCCGCCGGCGAAGCGTCACCGGGAACGCCCGGTGACGCCGCCAGTGGCAGTCAAACGGGGCTCTCCACCTTGAAGGCGGGACCCTGGTTGAAGCCGATGATGTCGAAGCCCGGCTGGCCGATGGCCGAGTCGAGGAAGACCGTCACCAGGCTGAGGTAGGTGCCGGACGGAGTGCCGCCGGGATCCTCCTCTGGCAACAGGCCCGCAGGAACCTGCAGGGTGTGCCGCCACTCGTAGACGGGCACCGGCCCGTTCGGCGTCGCCACGGTCGAGATGGTGGCGTTCGCCTTCGGCTCCTGACCGGCCGCCAGCCTCACCTCGGGCCCTGGACCGATCGATTCGGCATAGGCCGTGACGTCCCACTGGTCGCTCAGCGCGGCCATGTAGAGGGGCACCTGCGTACCCGTCAGCTTCCACGACACGTGGATGGCGAAGGGCCGCTGGGAGTCGAGGACGAGATTGGGGACGTGTCCGGCGATCGCCGGATCGTCCAGGACGACGCTCGTGAACTCACCCCGGAAGAGATCGGGAACGAGCTCGGGGTCGAATTGCGTCTGCATGGCCATGGTGTCTCCGTTCGTCGGGTTGCCAAGCACCGGGCGGTGGGCACGTCCACGGGCCACGCCGCCCGGGTTCCGGTGTAGGGGGGCGCCCTTAGCCAGCGCTGAGCCAGCACTTAGCGGGCACCGAGAGGAGTGAAGAACGCGGGTCGTCACGCGATCGCGCGTATCTGTCCCGCGGACGCGCGCTCTTGACCTACGACGAGCGATGCCTGGCGGAAGGAGCGCCCGTGCTGGCTGCGATGTGGATGCCACCCCTTCCCGGCGCCGTGCCAGCCCCCCGCGGATGGCGGCCGGTGCCGCCTACGGATGAGGTCGCCGACGGCAGGCCGGCGGTGGTCGTGATGGGAGGGCCGAGCGGTGCGATCGCCGGGGTGACGGTGGCCGCACTGCTCGCGACAGACGGGCTCCTCGACCGCTGCGCCTGGCTCCGTGTGGAGCCTGCGCTACGCGACCCGGCGCTGCTCGGCCATGCCCTCGCGCAGGCGGTGGGGCGGCGGCACCCGGCGGCCGCGGTCGCGTTGTCACGGCGCTGGGCTGGTGACGCTTCCGAGCTCGATGCCGTGGTCGCCGCCCTCGCTCGGACACCCGATGGACCGTCGGTGGTGGTTCTCGAGGACGGCGGGATGGGCGGGCCGTCGCCCGTCCTCGGACGCGTGACCGCGGCTTGGGCCAAGTGTTCGGGCCCACTGTTGGTCGTGCTGGTCCACGGGCGTGTGCCACGGTCACTGCGCCCCTGGCTCGTGCCGGTACCCGCGGGGGCGGCGGGCTCGGCCGACGCATCGCCGCTGAACTCGCCGGCTGTCCGCAAGCTGGCGCGGCTGACCGAGGGTCGGGGGACGGTCGCCGCGGACGTCATCGCCGCGGCGACCGCGTGGGGAGACGACGACCTGAGTCAGGTGATCGCCGGCGCCCACACGCTTGGCGGGCTCCTCACGCGGGTGAGCGAGCACCTGATCGGACGGGCGTCGCCGGCGATGCTGTCCATCCTCACCTCCGCCGCTCGGTTCGGTGCGTGGCACAGTCGCTTCGGAGAGGCGAGCGGCGGGCCCGACGGCGAGGCCGACGCGACCGGCCCCGGCGCGTCGCTGCGCCCGTGGCTCGTGGCGCTGGAGGACGGGTGGCACGTGGTGCGCCCGGTGTGGTGGCAGCCCCTCGCCCGCGCCGTCGACCGCTCCGCCCGCGGCCGGGTCGCCGGTCGCCGCCGGTTCGCGGGCCGCCCCGCCGCGCGGCCCCGACGGGCGACAGCAGACGCCCCCTGGGCAACGCATCCGGCCATCAAGCGGGACGACGTCGACGACACGGCCGGTGGCGCCGGCCGCGGCTCCGGAACCACGGGATGCGTGGTGAACGTCCGGCTGCTCGGTGACTTCGAGCTGACAATCGACGGGCGGCGCACCACGGCGTGGCACGGCCAGCTCGGTCCGACGCTGATGAAGTTCCTGCTGGCCCAGCCCAACCGGGCCTGCGCACGCGACGTCCTGCTGGAGCAGTTCTGGCCGGGCGTCGAGCCCGACGTGGCTCGCAACCGCCTGCATGTCGCACTGAGCAGTGTCCGCCGGGCGCTCGCGACGGTGGCCGACGCCCCCCTCGTCGAGTTCTGCGACGGCTTCTATCGCATCGCCCCGGTCCACCGTGTCGTAACCGACGTCGAGCGCTTCCACGCCCTGGTCGAGGCCGGCCGCGGCGCCGAGATCGATGACCGGCTCGACGAGGCGGCCGCCCTCTACCGGCAGGCGGCCGGCACGTACACCGGGGAGTTCCTGGCCGACTGCCCGTACGACGACTGGACGATGCTGCCTCGCGAGGAGCTCCGCATGGCCTACGTCGACCTGCTCGACCGCTGGTCGGGCGTGCTCGCCGCCGCGGGCCGTGACTCCGAGTGCGTCGAGGTCGGACGGCTCGTCCTGCGCCAGGACCCCTGCCGCGAGGACGTCCACCGGTTGATCATGCGGTGCCAGGCGCGCTTCGGCCGCACCAGCGAGGCACTGCGGCAGTACGACCGTTGCCGGCGTGCACTGCGGGAGACCCTGGGCTTGGAGCCCTCCGCGCCGACGCAGGCGCTGGCCCGCTCGCTGCGCGGCGGGATGCAACGTCTGCCGACGGCCCAGTTGAGCTACTCCTGACCCCGTGCGACGCCCAGGGGCGAACGAGGGATCCGGGCACGCGGGCGCGAGCAACGGCCTGCACCGGACGGCCGGGGGGAGGGCTCACAGCACCCAGCGCACCCCGTGGAGGCGCTCGTACATCGGCCGGCACTCCTCGGCGACCGCGGCGGCGTGGCCCTCCAGTTGCGGCTCACGGGGCCGGTACTCGGCGAACCCGGTCGACCTCCACACGGCGTCGTACCAGTACCGCCCCCACACCCCGTCGGAGTCCCGACGGCCCGGCGGCCACGCCAGCATCCGGGGGGTGAACTCCACCCCGACGTGGCGGCACATCCCCCGCAGGTAAGCCTCGGGATCGAGGAGGAAGTCGCGCGCATCGATCACGGGCGGGGGAGTTCCGGCCGCCACCAGTTCATCGTGGAGCTGGACCTGCTGGGGGAGCCCGAGGTCGTCGGCGGCGACGTCGCTCCGGGAGCGAACGTACGACGCGACCACCTCGCGGGGGTCGCGGATCAGGAGCACGTTCGTGAGCTCGGCCACCCAGCCCCGATCGACGCCGGGCAGCAGGTGATGGGCCATGTGCTTCTGGTAGAAGACCCGGGCCCCGCCGGGCAAGGGACCGAGCAGCATCTCCACGATCTTGCGCCAGTCGGTCTCGCCGGCGCCGATCACCTCCGCACGCCCTGGATGCTCCAGGCCGGTGGCGTTCAGGTAGTGCGCGTACAGCGGTTCGTCGATGACGATCGTGTCCCGGCGGTTCTCCCAGGACCGCATCAGGGCGGTGGAGATGGTGCGTGGGCCCGACCAGACGGCCAGCCGGGTCACGGGAGGTCCGGGCGCCACCGGTCGCCGCCGTCAGCGCCCCGCTGCGGCGACGTCTCGTTCGATGGCGGCTCGGTAGTCCGTGCGGAGCCGGTCCATGATCGGCCGGCCGGCGGCGTCGCCAATCGTGCGACCGTCGACCTCGCGGACGGGCACGATCCCCGCGAAGGTGCCGGTGACGAACGCCTCGTCGGCGCCGTACACGTCCGTCAGGCTGAAGGCGCGCTCGTGCGTAGGGATGCCGGCGTCCCGCGCCAGGCGCAGCACCGTCCCGCGGGTGATGCCACCGAGGCAGAAGGCGCCCGATGACGTCCACAGCTCGCCACCGCGGACGACGAAGAAGTGGGTGGAGTTGCACGTGGCGACGAAGCCGTGCGGGTCGAGCATCAGCGCCTCGTCGGCACCCGCCGAGTAGGCCTGGATGCATGCGGTGATGTCGTTGAGCTTGCTGTGGGTGTTCAACTTGGGATCCAGCACGTCCGGGTAAGGACGGCGGACGTGCACGGTGAACAGGCGGATCCCGTTGTCGAGGACCTCCCGCCTCGGCTGCTTGTACTCCGGAATGATCACGATCGTCGCTGGGCCGGCCGTCGTCCGCGGGTCCTGGTAAGGCGTCCGCTTGACGCCGCGGGTCACCATGAGGCGCACGTGGACGCCGTCGGTCATCCCGTTGGCGCGCAGGGTCTCGTAGATCGCCCCCCGCAGGTCGCGCCTGCCGAGCCCGACGTCGAGCGCGATGGCCTTGGCGCCCTCGTAGAGCCGGTCGAGGTGCTGGTCGAGGAACACCGGATGCCCCGCGTGGACGCGCAGCCCCTCCCACACACCGTCGCCGAGCACGAACCCCGAGTCGAAGACCGAGACCACGGCCTCGGCCCTACGCCTGAGCTCCCCGTTCACATAGACGAGCACAGCGTCGTTGCGCGGGTCGTCGTCGTACTCGTGCACTCCGTGGACCACCTGATCGGCCACTCGAACCCTCCTCGCCGCCGGCACGCGCGCCCTTGGCCGGCGCGATTCTGCCCATGACCGAGTCGCTCGTCGTCCCCGGGTCCTCCGGGCCGTCACCGGCCGGTCCGCGGCACGACCAAAACGACCACTGTGGGCCTCCGGGCCATCGCCATTCGTGCCACACTCCGACCCGCACGGCGCGGACGTGCGGGCGCCAGCGCAGGGCCCTGCGACCGACCGGACGTGAGGGGACATCGCCTCAGGAGGCCGCATGCAGCTACCGCCCTTCCCCACGATGCTCGTCGGCAGCTACGCGCAGCCGGAATGGCTCATCGATCGAGAGAAGCTCGCAGGCAGGTTCCCGCCCCGGGTGCGGGCGCGCGAGCTGTGGCGCGTTGCGGAGCCGTACCTGGAGGAGGCCCAGGACGATGCGACCCTGCTCGCGATCCGGGAGCAGGAGGAGGCCGGCCTCGACGTGATCACCGACGGCGAGATGCGGCGGGAGAGCTACTCGAATCGGTTCGCCACGGCGCTCGAAGGGGTCGACATCGACAACCCGGGGACGGCTCTCGACCGCAGCGGGCATCCCAACCCGGTCCCGAGGATCGTCGGACCGATCCGAAGGCGACACCCCGTGGAGGCCGACGACGTGCGCTTCCTGCGCAGGCATACGGATCGCCCGATCAAGATGACCGTTCCCGGGCCGTTCACCATGACGCAGCAGGCGCAGAACGATCACTACCCCGACGAGGCCAGCGCCGCGCTGGCGTACGCCGAGGCGGTGAACGGCGAGATCCGTGACCTGTTCGACGCCGGCGCCGACCTGGTGCAGATCGACGAGCCCTACCTCCAGGCAAGGCCCGAGAAGGCCAGGGAGTACGGGGTGACGGCGCTCGAACGGGCACTCGACGGCATCAGCGGCATGACCGCGGTGCACATCTGCTTCGGCTACGCGGCCATCATCCACGAACGCCCCTCCGGCTACTCGTTCCTGCCGGAGCTGGCGGCGTGCTCGTGCGACGCCGTGTCCATCGAGACGGCACAGTCACGGCTCGACTGCTCCGTCCTCGCCGAGCTGGCCGGCAAGAAGATCATCCTCGGCGTCATCGATCTCGGCGACCACACGGTCGAGGCCGCGGACGTCGTCGCCGAGCGGATCCGTCGGGCACTGCCCTACGTGCCGGCCGAGGACATCATCGTGGCGCCCGACTGCGGCATGAAGTACCTACCGCGCCGCGTTGCCTTCGACAAGATGCGTGTGATGGCGGCGGGTGCCCGCATCGTTCGCGAGGAGGCAGGCACGGGCTCGGTGGCGAGCGGCCGATCGGAGCGGGGCACGGATCTAGTGCCGTGACCGGCAACATTGGCGACCCGCCACGCCCGCCGCTCCGGATGGAATGACGTAGCGGACGGTCGCCGCCGACCCGCGATGGGGTCAGGCGGCCGTCGTCCCATCACTGCCAATCGACGCGGACGAAGAGGTGCCATCCGAGCCAGAGCCATGCGGCCAGCAGCGCCAACCGCGCCGCCCGCGACCGCAGGGTGACCGCCAGTGCGTCGGCGAAGGTCGCCGACCCCCGCCGGCGGGCCGCAACCTCGAGACCGCCTGCGGACACCACCAGCAGGGCGTACCCGAGCAGGGTCACGGAGCGGCTCATCGCCGGGCGAGCCACCTGGCGGCCGCGATCCACACGAGGAACGCCGCCGCCCGAGCCGGATGGGAGTCGAGCAGCTCGTTCGCGAGCGAGCTGACCGTCGGATGGTCGCCGCGCGGGTGTTGCAGGTAGGCCGCCAGCTGCCACGCGCCCGCCACCGCCGCCAGCGCAGCCCACGGGGCGAGGCCGGACACGTCGCCCTCCGTCGGTGACCGCCCCCGCCGCCGCTCCCGCCCGCCGATTGCCATGGCCGCCGCCCCGGCGAGGACGACCGCCGCCGTCGCTCGGGCCGAGAACGGGGCGAGCCCCACGGCCCACCAGGCGTAGGTGGCGAGGGCGACGGCCAGGACGAGGCGGGCGGCGGGGCCGCGGTCGCGATCCCCAGCGCCGACGCGCGTCCGACCATCCAGGCGACCCGGCCTCTCGCCGGTTCCGTCGTCGTGCACGTCGACCAGTTTCGTCGCCGGCCCGGGGGCGTGGGCGACGTCAGCCGGGTGCCTTCAGCAAGCGGAGGGGGTGCGGTGGCAAGCTGGGTCCGTGCGCGTGCTGGCCCTCGGAGCCTCGGATTGCGAGGTGCTGCGCGACGGTTGGCTGGGACAGCCGGTCAACACCCTGTCGAGCCTTGCCTACGTCGTGGCCGGGGCATACGTGCTGCGACGGGGCGGACCCCGGATCCCTGCGCTGGCACTCGCCGCGGTCGGTGTCGGCAGCGTCCTCTACCACGGCCCGATGACCCCCGGCGCCGGCCTGGCGCACGATGGGTCGATCGTGATGTTCGCGGCCACGATCCCGCTGGCATGGCGCCGCCGCTCGTTCCGATGGCCGCCGGTCAGCGCCACCATCGCCGGCGGGGCCGCGATCGCCGTGAACGTTCTCACCCGCACCGGGGCGCCGCTGTGCCGCCCGGAAAGCCTGCTCCAGGGCCACGCGGCATGGCACGCGCTCACGGCCCTGGCGATCGCCCTGTGGCTCGCTCCGCCGGAAGGCCGTGGCGCACGCGCCGAGGTGGACGAACGGCGGTCCCAGCCTCACGACCCGCCCTCGGCGCTCGTACGATCGCAGTCGTGAGCTACGACGAGGAACTTGCCACGCGCATTCGCGAGCTCGTGCGAGGCGAGGCCGGCCTGACCGAACAGAAGATGTTCGGCGGCCTCGCCTTCCTCATCGGCGGCAACATGGCCGTCTCCGCAAGTGGCCAGGGCGGGCTCCTGGTCCGCGTCGATCCCGCCACAGCCGACGAGCTCGTTGCGACGACACCCGCACGCGTCATGGAGATGCGCGGGCGCCCGATGCGGGGCTGGCTGCGCGTCGGTACGGAGCACGTCCTCACGGACCGTGAGCTCGCGAGGTGGGTCGCGTTGGGCACGACGTACGCCCAGTCGCTCCCGGCGAAGCGGTAGCCCTACCGGCCGGCGTGGTGGACCGCCGGCTGTCCCGCGCCGACGAACCGCCGCTTCAGCAGGGCCCCAGCCCGCCTTCAGGGGGCCTTCAAGCCGGCGGGACACGCTGACGTCCGACCGGGCGGGCGAGGGAGCTTCACCGGTGCTTCCCGCGCGCTCGGTCACCGAGGTCGGCGACCGATTCAGCCGGAAGTCGACGAGTCGCACGAGTTCCACCACCAGCCGACATGTGACCCCGGACCCGATCACCATCGACCCGCCCGGGCCGGCTCCTGACCGCGGCGGGCATCGTGGCCACAGTCGGCGCGGCCGTGGGCGTGGTCGTGGGGGAGCCGTGGCACGGCCCGGTCCTCCTGTCATCGGGCTCGTCATGCTGCGTCGCGACCGGCCGTCACGCAGGGACTGGACGAGCGGGCCTGAATGACGCACGGCCCCCGCTGGGACACGGATTCCATGGCCTTGCCGGCCGCTAGGACGCCGCGGTCGGGCGGCCACGGAGCCTATTGACGCCTCACCTCGTAATGGCCATTCTTTGAGTGCTTTCGGAGCATTCGGGGGGCGAGGATCGGTGGCATCCACAGGGAGCACCTCCGAGATTCTCGTTCTGCTCGAGCGGGACGAGGCGGTGCCAGACCATCTCGGGCGCCACGGACGGCTGGTCCATAGCGCGTCATCCCGCCTCTTCGTCCTCGAGTTGGAGCCCGGGGAACGGGCCAGTCATTTGATGGATGAACCGGCCGTGCGTTGGGCAGGCGTGAGCCCCCCTGGCGACGTCGTCGAGGAGCTCGACGAGGCGGAGCGGCTGTTCGTCGAGGGATGGGCACTTCGTCGTCGGGGCAAGCCGGAGCGGCCGGGCGAAGGACTCGATTGGAACGCCGAGGGTCGGCGGCCGCCGGATGCGCCGCCTTCGGACGAACCCGGAAGTTGACGCGGTCGGCGGAGGGAGACAGACGTGGCGGGTGATGTCCACGTCCATGAGGAGCTGGTGCTCGGGCGGGCCGCGGACGAGGGCGTGGCCGCCTCGCTGGCGTCCGCTGCGGAGCGAACGAACGCGCACGTCCTGCACTCATACGGTCCGCGGGTGGCGGTGGCCCAGGTCGACCCGACGGAGGCTTCGGTGCTCGCCGAGGCGCTCCCCGGCGACATGTCCGTCGCCCCTGCACAGATCACGAAGTCGGCGCGTCGGAGCCTGTCCGAGACCGAGCGGCTCGGCCTGGCGGCGTTCGAGCTCCGGACCTCCGGCGGCTTCGCCGAGGCCAAGGCCAATCGGCCCTTCGCGGACGTGGTGTGGGACGGCGCCGACGACGCCTCGCCACCCGGGTGCGCCGAGCTGGCCACCGCTCCCGGCCCGGCATCGCCCGCCGACGCCCCCTCGCACGTGGCGGTCCCCCTGTCGGCGCGCCTGTCCGGCAGCGTCGCCGTCGGGCTCGTCATCGTCGAGGGGCCGACGACGGCGCTGCAGTTCGACGCGGCGCAACGGGCGAAGGTCGTTGCCGAGACCCAGAACGGGGCCACCTGGCTCGGGGGCCGCCACCCGGTCCAGCCCGTCACCTGGCGCTGGGACATCGACGTCATCCGTGTCGACGCCGCCCCCGACCCCAGCGCCGCCGACCTCGAAGCGCTCTGGCGCGATCCGGCGATGGCGGCCCTCGGCTACGGCCCCGGCCTCGCGGGCGTCCAGGCGTACGCCGAGGACCTGCGACTGCAGCAGGGTTCCGACTGGGCGTACGTCACCTTCTTCACCAAGTACCCGACGGGCTGGTTCGCGTACGCCTCGATCGGCGGGCCGCGGCTGGTGATGCAGTACGACAACGACGGCTGGGGACCCGACAACATCGACCGTGTGTTCGCGCACGAGACCGGGCACATCTTCAACGCACCCGACGAGTACGCCTCGAGCAACTGCAATTGCGGTGGCACCTGGGGCTACTACGGCAGGCCGAACGCCAACTGCGCGAACTGCGCCGCCGGTGGCGGTGTCTCCTGCATCATGAGGGCCAACACCTGGGACATGTGCCCGTCGACCCCGTACCACCTCGGATTCCCGATCTGCCCCGGTCGGCTCGGCGTCCAGTTCCGCGGCAACGTGGCGGCCTCGTCGACACGCCGCTGGTTCACGCACTCGTGGCCGGCGGACTGTCATGTGGTGTGGTCGGTGGTCCCGACAACCGTGCGCGCCGGCGCGGGCCAGATCCGTTGGGACGTGCACGTCGAGCGCGCGTCGACGGGCTACATCACCTATTGGATCTCGGTGACGAACCTCACGACCGTGCCGTGTGACATCGAAGCCCGTTACGCGGTCCTCGGTTCGACCTGAATCGACTCCTCGAGGAGGACTCACATGCGTGTCGGCGTGCAATATCGGGGTCAGGTAAATGCCAGTGCATCGGAGCGAGTGTTCACCTACAACTGGCCGGCTGACTGGCACGTGCTCTGGTACGTGACGCCGACCAATCCGAGGTCCGGTGCACCACAGATCGACTTCGACACCGAAGTCGAACGGGCCACCGCCGACCGAATCACCTACTGGATCATGGTCCGCAACCTGACCAACCAGCCCGTCGACTACGAGCTGCGATACGCGGTTCTGAACTAGGAGTGCCCGTGCGCATCGTCATCGAGTTCGACGCCGCGGACGGTCGGGCCACCGTCACGACCGAGCCGCACCCGCAGGCCGAGGAAGTGCAGCCCGCCACGGCGCCCGGAGTGTTCGGGGTCGCAGATGCAACGGACGCCGGCCCGCCGGCCGAGGGCACGCCCCTCACGGGGCAGTCGGCGGCGGCCGCGGGCCTGGCGGTCGACGCCGGTCCGGCGCCTGACGCGGTCGGCGCCGGGGACGGGGAGCACGGGTGAGCGCCACGGCGGACGACACGGCCGAGCATGCCACCAGGAGTGCCTGGCATTGGCCCGCTGGCGGCCCCGACCAGCGCTTGGCGCAGTCTATCGGTCAGCTGGGCGCGGCGCTGCGAGCCGCGGAGCCCGCCGCCGAACCCGGCCGACTGGCGAAGCGCAATGCCCTCGTGTCGCTCCGCAACGCGAGGCGTGCGCTCGACCGGCGGTGGGCACACAACGAGCAGGCGTGGGCATGGTTCCATGCGGCGCGTCGGGAGGGGTTCCGGCTGCGATCGCGCGCCGACCTGGAGATGCTCCGGGTCGACCTCGAGAAGGAGGCGAAGGACAAGTTGAAGCCGGCTTCAGCGAGCGCTTCATCCCCTCGCTGGCGACCCCGGAGGCGCCGGCGTCCACCTCAACCGAGCCCGTCCACTAACGCAGCGAGGCGCCGATAGACAGGCTGGCGGAACGCCACCGTCCGCTCGGCAAGCTCGGCCAGATCGACCCAGCGCCAGGCGCGGAACTCCGCGTCTGGCATCGTGTTGGTGCGCACCGGCGGGTCGTCCGCGCCGGCCCGGAGCAGGAACCACTTGTGCACCTGTCCCCGGCCGGTCTTGGGCGAGCGGTTCTCGGCGGGAAGCTCGTAGCCCAGCCACTCCGGCAGCTCGGCGACCACATGCACGTCGTCGGCGGTGAGACCCGTCTCCTCCCGGAGCTCCCGCCACAGGGCGTCGACGGGCTCCTCGTCACCCTCGATGCCACCCTGTGGCAGCTGCCAACCACCGGGCACGGCCGAGCGCTCGAGCGCCAGCACCCGTCCCCTCGCGTCGAGGACCACGATCCCGACACCGGCTCGAAACATCGGGGACATGACGTTGTTCTACCGGACCGACCCCGCTCGTCGACGGCGGCGGCGACCCCGCAGGGAAGGCGGTGCCGGCGCGGCCCGCTGGCCACGGCCGGCTGCCGTCCTCGGGCGCGGCGGCGAGGACGCTGCGGAGCGTCTGGGGATGGCGACGGCCGGCCGATCCCCAGCTGCGTTCACCGACGGCGACTCACCACTGACGGTGGCCTAGGGGGTCGCGGGCACGCCGACCCGCACGACCTCGTCCTTGGCGTCCGCCGGGAGGTTGCCGGCAGTTGCCGCCCCCGGGGCCGACTCGCTCTGCGCCGGCCTGACAAGGGATAATGCGTGTTACGCGACTCGGCGGGCATCCGAAGGGGGCAACGCGTGGAATTCAGGCTGCTGGGCAGCCTCGAGGTGATCATCGACGGCGCATCGGTGGATGTGGGCGGCACCCAGCCGCGCACAGTGCTCGCCATGCTCCTGGTCGCGGGTGGCCGCACGGTGCCGGCCGAATCGATCATCGAGGCGCTGTGGGGGCACAAGCCGCCCGACTCGGCGGCCGGAACCCTGCAGAGCTACGTGTCGCGCCTGCGGCGCGTCCTGGTGCCCGGCGGGACCCGGGGCGAGGCCGCCAAGATGCTGGCTTGGGACCCACCCGGCTACAAGCTCGTCGTCGGCCCCGATGCCCTGGACGCCCACCGCTTCGAGGCGCTCGCCGATCAGGGTCGGGGACTCCTCCTGGCCGGCGATCCCGAAGGCGCCCGCGCCGTGCTCGCCGACGCGCTCGGGCTCTGGCGGGGTCCCGCGCTGCTGGAGTTCGCACATCTCGACTTCGCCTGGGGGTTCGCCGCCAAGCTCCAGGAGCGCCGGCTGGTCGCCACCGAGGATCGCATCGACGCCGACCTGCGGCTCGGGCGCCACGCCGCCGTCGTGGGGGAGCTGGGCGAGTTGGTGGCCGCGCACCCGCTCCGCGAGCAGCTCCGACACCACCTGGCGCTCGCGCTGTACCGGTCGGGTCGCCAGGCGGAGGGTCTGCGCATCCTCGACGACGCCCGCCGGACGTTGCGCGACCAGCTGGGCATCGATCCCGGCCGCCCGCTCGTCGAGCTCGAGACGGCGATCCTCAACCACGACCCGGCGCTCGAGCTGGCCGGCGACGCGTCGGCGACCGTGCCCCGGGCCGCCGCGGGCGCCGACACCGTGCCTTCGCCTCGGCCGGCGGTCTCGCCCGGAAACGGCTCGGTGCCGGCGGCGCCGGCCGCCGAACCGTCGGCGGGGACACCGGCCGCGGGCTCTCCCGGTGCCCCACGCCTCGTGGGCCGCGACGTCGAGCTCCGGCAGGTCATGCTCGCGCTCGACGAGGCCCGAACCGCCACCCGGGTCGTGCTCGTGGAGGGCGAACCGGGCATCGGCAAGACCCGGCTGGTGGAAGAGGCGGCGACCACAGCGGTGGCGCGCGGTGCAGCGGTCCTGTGGGGCCGGGCCTTCGAGGGAGGGGCGGCGCCGGCGTTCTGGCCGTGGCTACCGCCGCTGCGCAACCTCGTCAGCCGCCTCGGCCGCGACGCCGAGCTCGCCCCCCAACTCGCAAGCCTGGCCGTCGCCTCCTCGAGCGACGCCGCCGCCGGTGCCGACGCCGCCCTCGTCACCGACCGCACCCGTTTCGCGCTCTTCGACGCCGTCACCGGCCTGATCGCGCAGTCCTCGGACGACCAGCAGCTCATGCTCGTGCTCGACGACCTGCAGTGGGCGGACCCGGCGTCGCTGCAGCTGCTCACGTTCGTTGCGGGGCAGCTCGTCGACCGCCCGGTGCTCCTGGTGTGCACCGTCCGCGAGCTCGAGGTAGGGCGCAACGACGCCGTGGTGGAGGCGTTGGCGGCGCTGTCGCGGGCGCCGGGGGTCCGCCGGATCTTCCTGCGCGGCCTGTCGGACACGGCGACTGCGGAGCTGGTCGAGGTGGCGTCCGGCCGACCGGTCGACACCCACGTTGCCGCCGCGATCCACGAGCGCGCCGAGGGCAACCCGTTCTTCGCCAGCGAGCTGGTCCGGCTCGTGGTGGCGGAGCGGGGAGGCGTCGGCGCCGTGGGTGCGGTGTTGCCGGGCGGCGACGTGCCGTCGGGCGTCCGCGACGTCGTCCGGCGCCGGATCGCGCTGCTGCCCGAGGCGACGGTCGCCATGCTCCAGGTCGCGGCCGTCATCGGGCGCGATGTCGATATCGACCTGCTCACGGCCGCATCGGGCGACCCCATGGACACGGTGCTCGACGCCATCGAGCCGGCGGTCGTCCACCGGTTGCTGGCGCCCGTGCCCGAGCGGCCCGCCACGTTCCGGTTCTCGCACGCACTGGTGCGCGAGGTGCTGGCCGACGACGTGTCGGCGCTGCGCCGCGCCCGCATCCACCTGGCCGTGGCCGACGCCCTCGAGTCGACGGCGGGCGACCTCGACGACGCGGCCGAGATCCTCGCCGAGCACCTCTGGGCCGCGGCGCCCATCGGTGTCGGACGACGGGCGGCGGAGGCGCTGGAGCGCGCAGCGACCGTGGCGGTGCGGCGCTACGCGTTCGAGGCGGCGGAGGGCATGCTCGAGCGGGCCGTCCAGCTGCGACGCACGGCCGCCGCAGCGCCGCTCGACATCGAGGCAGAGGCGGTTGCCGCCAGCCGGCTGCTGTCGATCCAGCGGTCGGTCCACGGCTACGCCAGCATCGCCGACTCGCCCCACCTGCGGCGGGCCAAGGAGCTGGCGCAACGCGCTGGCAGGGCGGACATCCATGCCCGGCTGCTGTGGGCCGAGTGGGCCGCTTACGACACGCGCTGCGACTTCGACCGATCCGACGCCATCGCCCACCAACTCCACGAGCTGGGGGGGCAGGGCGACGAGCCGCTTGCCCGGATCACGGGACTCGCGTCCCTGGGCATCAGCCGCTGGCATCGCGGCCACGTGGGCGAGGCGAGCGCACTGCTCGATGACGCGTGCCGGGCGGCGGCGGATGCGGTCGTGCCGACCGCGAGCCTCGGGCTCGACCTCGAGGTGATGCTCCTGCCGTACCCCTTCGCCCGCTACCTGCACGTGCTGACCGGCGACCTCGATGAGCGGGCCGGAGAGGCCGAGTTCGAGGCCCTGGCCGCCGCCGCCCCCGACCGCTACGCCGTGTCGCTGGTCCAGATGTTCGCCAGCGCCGGGGCGGTCACCACGGGGCGGGCCGAATGGGCCGAACGGGCGGCTCGCCGGGGCATCGACGCCGACCCCGAGGGCACGTTCAGCTTCTGGGGGCGGGGGCTCCACGGCTACCTGGCGGCGGCGCTGGTCCTGCAGGGCCGGATCGACGAGGGCCTGTCGATGATCGACGTGGCGATCGACCGCTTCATCGAGGCCGGCGGGCGGACCGGCGTCGTCGTCTACAGGGCGGCCCGGGCCGCGGGGCTGGCGGCCGCCGGCCGGATCGACGCTGCTGGGGACGCCGTCTCCGCCGCCTACCGCGAGCTCGAGACCTACGGAGAGCGATTCGCCGAGCCGCTGGTCCTCGAGGCCGACGCGTCCATGCGCCACGCCCGGGGCGACGACCCGGCCGACGTCACCGGCGTGCTCGCCGCTGCGATCGCCCTCGCCGCCGAGCAGGGCTCGCACGCCATCGCCCGCCGGATCACCGCCACGGCGCGACACCTCGGCGTGCCGACCGATTAGGTCGACGCGGGCGTGCGTCAGAACTGACAGCCCGCGGCCGTGCGGCGGACTCGAACCGGATCGCCGCACCGGCACCTTCCAACCCAGGGTCGGATCAGCTGGCGCTGTTACGGTCCTGGAGCATGAAGGCCGACATCGGCGTGACCGGGCTGGCCGTCATGGGCAGCAACCTGTCCCGCAACTTCGCCCGCCACGGCTACACAGTGGCGCTCCACAACCGCACGCAGTCACGCACCGACGCACTGGTGGCCGCCCACGGCCACGAGGGGCAGTTCGTGCCGTCGCCGAGCACCGCGGACTTCGTCGGTGCCCTGGAACCGCCCCGCCGGGTCGTCGTCATGGTGCAGGCGGGTCCGGCGACCGACGCCGTCGTGGACGACCTCGCCGCACACCTCGAGCCCGGGGACATGATCCTCGACGGTGGCAACGCCCACTTCGTCGACACCCGGCGCCGGGAGTCGACCCTGCGCGACCGCGGCCTCCACTTCGTCGGCACCGGCATCTCGGGCGGCGAAGTGGGCGCCCTGGAGGGGCCGAGCATCATGCCCGGAGGGTCCGACGAGGCCTACGCGTCGGTGGGACCGCTGCTCGAGACGATCGCCGCCCAGGTGGACGGCACGCCGTGCTGCACCCACGTCGGTCCCGACGGCGCGGGGCACTTCGTCAAGATGGTGCACAACGGGATCGAGTACTCGGACATGCAGCTCATCGCCGAGAGCTACGACCTGCTTCGTCAAGCGCTCGGTGCCACCCCCGGTGAGCTCGGCGCCGTGTTCCGGGACTGGAACGGCGGCGAGTTGGAGTCGTACCTGATCGGGATCACCGCGGACGTGCTCGAGCACGTCGACGCCGCCACCGGACGCCCGTTCGTCGACATCGTGCTCGACGAAGCCGAGCAGAAGGGCACCGGACGGTGGGGCGTGCAGTCGGCGCTCGAACTGGGCGTGCCGGTGACCGGCATGGCCGAGGCCGTGTTCGCCCGGTCGCTGTCGGCGCACATCGCTCAGCGCCGGGCGGCGGCGGCGCTGCCGGGCCCGGGTACCGCGGGCCGAGTGGCCGGCGTCGCCCGGGACACCCTGGTCGAGGACGTCCGACGGGCCCTGTACGCCTCGAAGATCGTGGCCTACGCACAGGGGTTCGACCAGATCGCGGCGGGCAGCGAGGAGTACGGCTGGGACATCGACCGGGGGGCGATGGCCACCATCTGGCGGGGCGGCTGCATCATCCGGGCACGGTTCCTCGATCGCGTCCGGGCCGAGTACGACGCCGACCGCGGCCTGGCGTCGCTGCTGCTCGCGCCGTCGTTCGTCGAGGCGCTCGGGGAGGCCCAGGAGGCGTGGCGACGCGTGGTGGCCACGGCTGCCTCGCTCGGGGTGCCGACGCCCGGCTTCTCTTCGGCCCTGGCGTACTACGACGCGTTGCGACGCGAGCGGCTGCCGGCGGCCCTCGTCCAGGGGCTGCGCGACCTGTTCGGGGCGCACACGTATCACCGGGTCGATCGCAGCGGGACGTTCCACACCCGGTGGTCCGAGGACCGAGCCGAGGCGCAAGTGGCGCCCTAGCCGCCGCCCGGCGGACGGGGCTCCGGCGTCTTGGCCGTGCGATAGAACGCCGGCAGCACGAACCAGACGATGATGAAGACGCCGGCCAGAACGGCAGTGACGATCCGAGGAGCGGTGCCGGGGTAGATCACATCGGTGATCACGTACGTGACCGCGCCGATGGCGTACGCCAAGAACACCAGGCCCACGATCGCGAAGATGTTGGCCACCTTCAGGAGCTGCTCCTTGACCCGGGCGCGGAACCGCAGGCGATGGTGAGCGGTCGGAGCCATGAGGCAGATCGTCGCGGCCACCGTGGCGAGCACGGCACTGAAGTACACGCGGCGATCGCTGGAGTCCAGCTGGACGAAGCCCTGCGCAAACGGCACCGTGAGCAGGAACGCAAAGAGCACCTGGACGCCCGGGAGCGCCACCCGCAGCTCGTTGAGGAGCTCGATCAGCTCCCGGTTGGCCCGTTCGGCAGCGCTCTCCTCCTCCTTGGCCCGTTCGCCGTCGCTGTCCCGCCCCTTGGCCCCTTCGCCGGCGCTGTCCTGCCGCTTGGCCCGTTCGCCGGCGCTCTCCTTCTGGGCTGTTTCGTCTTCCATCGACCCCCCACGGTCTGGCTGGCCACCATGGACCCGGTTCCCACCAGCGTCCGTGCAGGTTCGCGCAGATGCCCGGTGACCGCTTCGCCAGCGTTGTACCCGGTTGCCGGCATGACATTCCCGCGATCGCCCCGGCGGCACCTGATCGAGGTCGGGCAAGGCCGCCGCCGTTCGGTTGACCGCGCTCACTGTCGGTACCTGCGATGAGTTCGGCGAGGTGACCCCGTCGAACGGGTAAGCACACTCGACCGATGACGAGTAGCCCCAAGGTGTCATCCATGTACAGGGCCGGAGCGCCGACCGACCCCCGGGACAAGGAGCGCGACATGAGCCTTCCCAAGGTCGCCACACGAGACGAATGGCTGGAGGCGCTGACCGAGCTGCTGGCCAAGGAGAAGGACCTGACGAGGCAGCGGGACGCGCTGAACACCGAGCGGCGCAACGTGCCCATGGTCGAGATCGAGAAGGACTACGTGTTCGACGGTCCCGATGGCCAGGTGCGCCTCATCGACATGTTCGATGGTCGCCGGCAGCTCATCATCTACCACTTCATGTTCGACCCGGACTGGGAGGACGGCTGCCCGAGCTGCACCGCCGGCACCGACGAGCTGTCGCCGGGCTTCTTCGAGCACCTGCACACCCGCGACACGAGCTACGCGATGGTGTCGCGCGCCCCCCTGGAGAAGCTCGAGCGGTGGAAGGCCAAGCGGGGCTGGGACATCCCCTGGTACTCCTCGTTCGGGACCGACTTCAACTACGACTTCGGGGTCACGATCGACGAGTCGGTCGCCCCGGCCCACTACAACTTCAGGACCAAGGAGGAGTACGAGGCCAGGGGATCGGACTTCTTCGAGGCGGACCAGCCCTTCGAGATGCCCGGTAGGAGCTGCTTCCTCCACGTCGACGGCCGCGTGTTCCACACGTACTCCCAGTACGCACGCGGGCTCGAGAGCACCGGGGGCTCGTACTACTTCCTCGACCTCACCGCGCTCGGGCGACAGGAGGACTGGGAGGAGCCCAAGGGCCGCACCGGGTCCGCGAGGTCGGCCCGGCCCGACTTCGCGTCGTGAACGGCCGCTGACGGCACCGCCCGGCGGTGTCAGCTGCGGCGTGCGCGGCTGCGGCGTTTGCCCTCGTGCATGGCCTGAACCCGGGCGACCGGGATCGCGTGACCCTCCTCGACGAGGTCTGCGGGTAGGCGCTGTGGATTGGGCATCTGGGCCGCCCAGGGATCGCCGTCACCGAGGTGCCGCAGCGCCGTGTGCACGGTGAAGTCGGCGGGAACGATGTCGTCGAGCTCGTCCCAGCCCACGGGGAACGACACCGGCACGCCTGGTCGGACCCGCGGGCTGTAGGCCGAGATCACGGTGGCGCCGCCGACCCGGGTCGCGTCGACGAAGACCTTGCCGCCACGGTCTTCCTTCATGAACGCCGTCGTGGCGATCTCCGGGTCCAGACGCTCGGCCCGCGCCGCGATGGCCCGGGTGGCGGCCGCCGAATCCTCCGGCGGGGGCCGGTTGTCGATCGGGACGAACACGTGCACGCCCTTCGCCCCGCTGGTCTTGACGGCCCCCTCGAGCCCGACGTCGGCCAGCGCCTGGCGGACCAGGCGGGCGACCCTGACGGCCACCGGGAACGCCTCGCCGTCGGGCGGGTCGAGATCGAGCACCAGGTGCGTGATGCGGTCGGGGCGGCGGGCGCGCACCAGGGCCGGGTGGTACTCGACGGCGCGCTGGTTGCCGAACCACAGCAGGGTGCGGCGGTCGTTGCACAGGGCATAGGACACGTCCCGCTTCGATGCCTCCGCCCACATCCGCACCGTCCGCACCCACGACGGCGTGTACTTGGGGACGTTCTTCTGCATGAACGCCTCCTGCCCGCGATGCACCCGGATCACCGACAGTGGCCGGTTCTTCAGCGCGGGGATGATCCGGTCGCGCACCCCGTCCAGGTAGTCCACCAGGTCACGCTTGGTCGCTCCCGCTTCGGCGAACAGTGGTTCGTCGAGGTTGGTCAACGACACGCCGGCTCGTGATTCTTCGCCTGTCTTGCCGCTCATCAGTAGGAGACGGTAGCGACAGGTGGCCTGCTGGCGATCAGACGGCCGCCACCCGCGCTGGATACCAACCTCGCGGCGAGCACGCACGCCCGGGGGCAGACTGGCGTGATCGAGGCTGCGGCGAGACTCCTGGAGCGTGAAGGCGAGCTCAGCGAGCTCTCGGACGCGGTGCGGGCGGCGCAGCTGGGGCATGGCCGGATCGTGCTTGTCGAGGCCCCTGCGGGGCTCGGCAAGACCAGCCTGCTTCGCGCCGCCGCCCGGACGGCTGGCGACGCCGGTTTCACGTGCCTGAGGGCGCGGGCCAGCGAGCTGGAGCACGACTTCGCCTACGGCTGCGTGCGGCAGCTCCTGGAACCCGCCATGGCCAAGGTGACCGGCGCACAGCGTGACCGCCTGTTCGAGGGTGCCGCGGCGCTGGCGGGTCCACTCTTCGCCCCCTCGGACGTGCGACATTCCCTGTCGGCCGGGGACGGGTCCTTCTCGATGCTCCACGGCCTGTACTGGCTGCTCGTCAACCTCGCCGACGAGCGGCCGGTTGCGCTCTCCGTCGACGATCTCCACTGGTGCGATCCGGAGTCGCTGCGCTTCCTCAACCATCTCGCGCCTCGCCTGGACGGCCTGCCGCTCGTCGTGCTGGCCTCCACGCGCAGCGGTGACTGGGTCGGGACCGAGGTGGCTCGCCTGGCGGCCGGGCCCGAGACGACCTTGCTGCGCCCACAGCCGCTGAGCGTCGAGGCCACGGCGTTGCTCTGCGAGGACAGCCTGGGGCCTGGGGTCGGGCGCGATTTCGCGGCAGCGTGCTGCGAAGCCACCGGCGGCAATCCCTTCTTCCTGGAGGCGCTGCTGCGCGAGGTGCGGGAACAGGGCCTCTCCACCGACGCCGGCGATGCGGTCCGGGTGCGGCGCATCGGACCGGCGGCGGTTGCACAGGCGGTCTTGCTACGCCTGTCGAGTGGCCCAGCATCGGCGGGTCCCCTCGTGCGCGTCGCCGCCGTGCTCGGCGACGGCGCCAGCCTGGCCGAGGCGGCCGATCTCGCCGGGCTCGCCGACGACGAGGCGGCCCGCGCCGCAGACCGGCTGGCGGCGCTCGAGATCATCGAGCCGGGCGAGCGCCTGGAGTTCGCCCACCCGGTGGTGCGGGAGGCCGTGTACGCGGACATCGGCCCGCGCGAGCGCACCCAGATGCACGCTCGCGCGGCGCGCATCCTGGCCGAGAAGGGCGCCGCCGACGAGCGGATCGCGGCGCAGATCGTGGAGGCGGAGCCCGTGGGCGACCCGAAGCGAGTGGAGCTGCTGCGTCGGGTGGCCGTGGACGCTCTGGCCCGAGGGGCCCCGGCGTCGGCCGCCGCCTCGCTCCGGCGGGCGTTGCTGGAGCCGCCTCCCGACGCATCCAGGGCCGAGGTGCTGGTCGAGCTCGGTTCGGTGGAATACAGCCTCGCCAGTCCGGAGGCGGTCGGCCACCTGACCTCGGCGGTCGAGCTGAGCACGGACCCGGCATTGCTCGCGGCTGCGGTTCGCCGGCTGGCTGTCGCGCTCACGCTGACGGGGGAGTCGGACCGGGCGGTCGAGGCCATTGAGCCCATCATCGGGGTCGTCGAGCCACATGATCGCGAGCTGGCACTGCTGCTGGAGGCCGAGCTGGCCGCCCACGCCCAGGAGGCGAGCCTCGAGCGGCGCGGGCCGGCGGCGCAGCGGCTGGAGCGCTACGCCCAGCTTCCAGGAACCACGCCCGCCGAGCGCCTGGTGCTCGCGAGCCTGGGCTTCGAGCGGGCGCGCGCAAGCGAATCATCGGCCGACGCGGAGGCACATCTCGAGCATGCGCTCGCCGCAGGACGGTTGCTCGGTGAGCAGGACGTCGACGTCACCGGGCCCCTCTACCTGCTCCTGGTGGGCCTGCTGGCGACCGATGCCCTGGACGTGGCAGGCACGTGCCTGGAACAGGTGCTCGCCGACGCCCGAGACCGCGCCTCGATCCCGGCGCAGGCGTTCGCCATCGAGTTCCGGGGCTGGGTGTCCCTGCGGCGGGGCGACGTGGCGCGTGCCGAGACCGACGGGCAGACGGCGCTCGAGCTGCTGACGGCGCACGACATCCACCTGGGCCGGGCGTACGCACTGGGCCTGCTGATCGAGGCGCTGATCGAGGAGGGCGAGGTCGAGGCGGCCGAGGACGCATTGGGCACCAGCGGGCTGGCCGACGAGATCCCGCCGGGAATGGCGTTCAACGACCTCCTGGAGGCGCGCGGCCTGTTGCGCATCGCGCAGGGACGCACCCGCCAGGGCGTCGACGACCTGCTCGAGTTCGGGCGACGCGACGAGCTGTGGGGAGGCGCGAACCCGCTCGCCTCGCGCTGGCGTTCGCGCGCCGCCCTCGCCGTCGCGGCGCTGGGCGATAGTGACGAGGCGCGGCGCCTGGCCGTCGACGACCTCGAGCGGGCACGGCGCTGGGGCGCGGCGAGTGGCATCGGCGTCGCACTGCGTGCGACTGCGCTGGTCGAGGGTGGATCGGGCGCCGTGGACCGGCTCCGAGACGCAGTCGAGGCGCTCGCGCCGTCGCCGGCGCGCCTCGAGCACGCGCGTGCGCTCACGGACCTCGGTGCCGCCCTTCGTCGTGCCAACCATCGTTCCGAGGCCCGCGGTCCGTTGGACCAGGCTCTCGTCCTGGCGCGGCGCTGCGGCGCCCACGCGCTCGCCGAGCGCGCCGCCGCCGAGCTACGGGCGGCCGGCGGTTGGTCGAGCGGGCCCGAACGGGGTGGTGTCCAGCAGCTGACGGCATCGGAGCGCCGCGTCGCCGAGCTCGCAGCCGAGGGGTACAGCAATCCAGAGATCGCTCAGGCCCTGTTCGTGACGCGCAAGACCGTCGAGACCCATCTCGGCCACGTCTATCGCAAGCTCGACATCTCGGGCCGGGGGCAGCTGGGCAGGGCGTTCGCCTGACCGGCCGGGCGCGCACGGGCCGCAGAGTTCGGGGACCGATATCAGGGAGGTCCCCGATGTCACCGACGGGCCTCACTGCTTACGGTCGACGGGTGATCGATTGCCAGCCCCGCAGCGTCACGCATCGTGCCCGACACGACGCCGACGTCGACCCCGACCGCCAGCCGATGCGTCACCTCGAGCAGTACCGGCACGAGCTGACCGGTCATTGCCGCCGCCTACTGGGATCCTGGTCCGAGTCCGACGACGCCGTGCAGGAGACGCTGGTGCGAGCCTGGCGCGCCTTCGACGACTTCGAGGGTCGTTCGTCGCTGCGTGTGTGGCTCCATCGCATCGCCACCAACGTGTGCCTGGACATGCGACGGGCGAAGCAACGTCGCGCTCGGCCAATGGATCCGACCACGTGGCCGGTGGCCGGCGGCGCGACCCGCGACGGGCGGCGGGACGCGGCCTGGTTGGAACCGGTCCTCGTTGGGCACGCCAGGTCCCCGGGTGACGATCCCGCAGACCGGAGCGTCACCCGCGACGCCGTGCGCCGCGCCCTGGTCGCGGCACTGGTGCGGCTTCCACCCCGTCAGCGGTCGGTGCTGATCCTCCGGGACGTCCTGCGGTGGCAGGCGGCCGAGGTGGCCGAGCTCCACGGCACCACCGTGACTGCGATCAACAGCTCCCTCGGCCGGGCCCGGTCGAACCTCGCGACGCGTGATGGCGCGGTCGAGGAGCTCGGTGCGCTGGACGACGGGCAGCGGGCACTCTTGCATCGCCACGTCGACGCGTTCGAGCGCTGCGACGTCGACTCCCTCGTGTCGCTGCTGGCGTGAGGCACCGTGGACGACCAGCCCGCCACCGGGGAAGCGGACGTGCTGCGGCTGCAGCTCGAGCTCCACCTCGACCGCGAGCCGATAACCGGACGCCTGCTGACCGGTTGGGGGGCGGAGGAGCGGTTTGTGGGCTGGCTGGGATTCGTCGACGCGCTGGGGAGGTTGCAGCAACGAGACGAGGGCGCGGCCGATCGCACCGTCGAGCCACCCGATTCGTGAACGGCGATCCCGGACGCGCTAGCCGCCGACGTCGCCCGACAGGACGACACGCCCCGACGACTCCTGGCCCGCGCCCTCCTCCTGCAGGGTGACCGTGAGCGTCGGGTAGTCGTCGAGCGGCACCCCGGACCACAGCTCGATGCGGTCGTCGCCGCCGCGCATGTGGAACGTGCCCACCGTGACCAGCCCACCGGGTCCCTTGACCCAGGCCTGGTAGTAGGTGCCCGGCTCCGCAGGCGGCAGGCCGCTCACGTCGAGCTCAATGGCGACGCCCGACCCCGTTTCCTCCACGGTGGCGACCCCGGATGCGGCGGGGGCGAGCTCGGTGCCGGCCACGGCGAAGTCCTGCCCGGCGCTGTCGTCGGCCGAACGGACGAGGATGCCGACGAGCCCGGCCACGGCGACGATTCCGGCCGCGGCGGCGACGAGCACCAAGCGGCGGCTGCGACCGCGGGACGGCGCCCGGGGACCCGCCACCGGAGCCGCCGGCACCCTGCCGCCGGACTCCGCCTCGATGGCCGCCAGCAGGTCGTCGACGCCGGTGGGCGAGGGCTCGGCCCACACGGCATCGTCGGCGAGCAGGTCACGGAAGCGTACGGCGGTGTCGCGCGTCGACTCGTCGTGGGGGCCCGCGGCGCGGCTGCCGTTGTCGAGGAAGTCGGCGAACTCGTCCTCGTTCACACCAATGGCACCTGTTGTCCGAAGTTCGAAGTCATTGCCCAATACGACATCGAACACCTTTTGGTTCGCGAAGACATGACGCAGGTCACTCCGTCGCCCTCACCACGTGCGCCAGCAGGGCGGCCAACCGGCGGTGGGCCCGGTTGGACCGGGACTTGACGGTTCCGATCGGCACGCCCAGGTGCTCGGCGATCTCGGCGTGGGTCATGCCGACGAAGTGCGATAGTCGAACGACCTCGCGCTCGTCCGGGGGAAGTTCGGCCAGGGCGGTCCGCACCTCCCATGCCTCCCACGTGCGCTCGAACGACAGCGGGACCACGGCGACCTGGTCATCGCTGAGCTCGTCGGGTGCGGCGGCGCGCCGCTCCCGCCGGTAGATGTCGATCGAGACGCGCCGGGCGATGGCGTAGAGCCAGGGCGCCAGCTCACGCGTCGGGTCGAACGATCCGGCCGCCCGCCAGGCCTTCAGCATCGTCGCCTGGACGGCCTCGTCGGCGAGCTCGCGCTTGGCGAGCGTGCCCATCGCCACGGTGAGGATCGGCCCGGCGTAGCGCTCGTAGATCGCGCGCACCGCGGTCTCGTCACCGGCCGCGAATCGCGTCGCCAGGTCGCGCTCATCGAGCCCCGCCATGCCCGTCCATGTTGCCCCAGCCGGGCCGATGGCGGCGCGCGGTTTCGACCCCCGGCGACCGAGCCGCGAACCGGTCGCACCGGCCCGGGCGTAGAGGCGGGCAACCGGATCGTGACCCAGGGAGCACAACATGCGAGCGAGCGTGATCAGAACGAAGGCGATCGTCGGCATCGGTGCTGCGGCACTGGCGCTGGCCGCCTGTGGCGGCGGCTACGGCTCCGACGAGCCGTCGACGGCGGCCGACGGGCGCGACGCGGCGGCCGCCCCGGAGGCCGCAGCCGACGTGCCGGTCGGCCAAGGCGACACCGAGCTCGGAACGGTGCTCGTGGATGCCGAGGGGCTCACGTTCTACGGCCTCACCGACGACACCGACGGCGTCTCGACGTGCGACGGAGCCTGCGCGGAGGCGTGGCCACCGCTGACCGTCGACGGTCCCGACCTTCCTGCCGGCCTGGATTCCGACCTCTTCAGCGTTGTCGAGCGGTCGGATGGCACGTTCCAGCTCAAGGCCGCCGAGTGGCCGCTGTATCGCTTCGCCGGCGACGCCGCCCCCGGCGACACCAATGGACAGGGCTCCGGCGGCGTCTGGTTCGCCGTGGCCCCGGACGGCAGCCTCATCGGGGCACGGGATGCGGCCCCGGCGGCGTCCGCCGGCACATACTGAGGCGGATCGGCCGACTGCGCCGCGGGCCCGGTGGCGGGCTCCCGGCGCGGCCGTCGCTCGCCCCCGGTCAGCATGTCTGTTGTCATTCGCCCTCCCTCCACCGCCGAGCTTCCGGCTCTCCGCACCATCGAGCGGCTCGCCGGAGAGCGGTTCCGTGGCGTCGGGCTGCCCGAGGTTGCCGACGACGAGCCGCCGTCCCATGACGCGCTGAGCCGCTACGCCGACCAGGGACGCTGCTGGGCCGCGGTCGACGGTGCGGCCGGCCCGATCGGCTACGTGCTGGTCGACGCCGTCGACGGGAACGCGCACGTCGAGCAGGTGAGCGTCCACCCGGATCACCAGGGGCGCGGCGTGGGACGTGCGCTCATGGAACGCGTGTACGAGTGGGCGGGCGCGGAGGGGATGCCGGCGGTGACGCTCACGACCTTCATCGACGTCCCGTGGAACGCGCCGCTCTATCGGCACCTCGGGTTTCGGGTGCTCCGCGACGAGGAGCTGGGGCCGGAACTACGGGCGATCCGTGACCGGGAGACGGCCCATGGCCTCGACCCGGCCCGCCGCGTGTCCATGTGGCGCGACAACACGCGAACGACGCCCGCGTAGTGTGCGGCGATGCTTCCGACGGCGACTCCGACGCTGCGGGGACGCCTCCACCAGGTTGCGTTCTTCGTGTCGATCCCGGCGGGAATCGCGCTCGTGGGGGTGGCCCGAGCCACCGCGGCGCGGGTGGCGGCCGTGATCTTCGCTGCGACGCTGAGCGGCCTGTACGGCGTGAGCGCCGCCTATCACCGAGGCCAATGGTCGGCAGGCGCCCGGCGCCTCCTGAAGCACCTCGACCACTCGATGATCTTCGTGTTCATCGCCGGCACGTACACGCCGGTCACCCTGCTGGCGCTGCGGCCGGCCTGGGGGATCACGCTCCTCGTGCTGGCGTGGAGCGGGGCCGCCGTCGGCGTGCTCGTCACCGTCCTGCGCCTCGAGCGCTGGAATGCCCTGGGCTTCGCCATGTACTTGGCCCTCGGCTGGCTCGCGATCGTGGCGACGCCGCAGCTGGTCCACTCGCTCTCCAACCCGGAGCTGGCACTGCTCGTCGTCGGCGGGATTCTCTACACCGCCGGGGCCGTGGTGCTCGCCCGGAAGCGTCCCGACCCTCACCCCGCTGTCTTCGGCTACCACGAGGTGTGGCACACGTTCGTCGTCGGCGCCAACGCCTGCCACTTCGCCCTGGTGGCGCTGCTCGTGCGCGCCTGACGGGGTCACCGCTGCTCGAAGACAAACAACGAGACCTCGACGCGGCACAACTTGGTGGGCGTGGCGCGGAGCCGTCCCACGGCGTCGGCGACCTCGTCGTCGCTGAGAGCCGTGAGCATCGAGTCCACATCCCTCATCCGCTCCACCCAGTCGGCGGAGCTGGCGTAGCTCTGCGTTCCCTCGAGCACCTCCCGGGCGTCGACGAAGTCGAAGCCGTGCGGGCGGAAGATCGCGATGAGCTGCTCCTCGGTATAGCAACGGGCCTCCCAGTTGGCTCGGCCCGGGACCTCGTCCAGCCATGTGATCTCCGTCCTGCCGGGCGCGTAGGTCCGCACGAGTACACGCCTGCCGGCCCCGAGGATCCGGGCGAGCTCGCGCACCGCCTGATGTACGTCGGCAAAGTGGTGGAGCGCCGTGGACACCCAGGCGACGTCCGCGCTGCCGTCTCGTAGGGGGAGGGCCTCGGCGATGCCCAGCACGAACGTGACGTCCGGGTCGTCCACACCACCTGCCCCCGCCATCGCTACCGATGGTTCGACGGCCACCACGGTGGCGTCCGCCCACCCCGGCCAGGCCGCGGCGAAAATGCCGGTCCCGGCGCCCACGTCGGCAACGCGAACTGGTCCCTCGGGAAGGTAGGGCCTGACGGCGTCTCCCCAGCGCTCGAGCACGTCCGCCCCCAGCGATCGACCTTCCTGATACCGGGTGGCCACGCGTTCATAGTCGACGTAATCCTGCGACCGAGAGGCACGGTGGCCCGGCTTGGCTGGACGAGATCCGGGGCTGCTCATTCTCGTAAGGGGGGTCGTGGGGCTTGGTGGGTGGCTGGTGGGTGGCTGGTGCGGATGCGGCCTTGGGGGTCGGTGACTTCGAGGGTGGCATCGGGGAGGAGTTTGGCGTGCCAGCGGGGGGTGTGGAGGAGGTGGTGGTGGCGGTTGCAGAGCAG
>Ga0081538_10000417_pt1 | contig 47830 bp, 50 predicted proteins | sample TabmetS5T2R1_FD_71022 | JGI IMG/M metagenome (GOLD analysis project Ga0081538, IMG submission 71022) | Tabebuia heterophylla rhizosphere microbial communities from the University of Puerto Rico - S5T2R1 | ecosystem: Host-associated > Plants > Roots > Rhizosphere ... | reverse complement strand
CGGATCAGCCGGACGACGTCGGACTTCTACGTCGCCTCCCGCTCCGTCGGGCCGGTGCTCAACGCCTCGGCGATCGGCGGCGAGTACCTGTCGGCCGCGTCGTACCTCGGCGCCGCGGGACTGATCCTGGCCTTCGGCGCCGACATGCTGTGGTACCCGGTCGGCTGGACGGCCGGCTACCTCGTACTCCTCGTCCTCGTCGCCGCCCCACTGCGTCGCTCGGGCGCGTACACCATCCCCGACTTCGCCGAGATCAGGCTCGAGTCGCAGCGCGTTCGCCAGTCGGCGACGGTGCTCGTCGTGCTCATCGGCTGGCTCTACCTGCTGCCCCAGATGCAGGGCGCCGGCCTCACCCTGGGGACGGTGACCGGAGCCCCGCTGTGGGTCGGCGAGGTCGGCGTGGCGGCGGTCGTCCTGGTCAACGTCGTGTCCGGCGGCATGCGCAGCATCACCTTCGTACAGGCGTTCCAGTACTGGCTGAAGCTCACCGCGCTGTTGGTGCCGGTGGCGTTCCTGCTGCTCGCCTGGCGGGGCGACGGCGCACCGACGCCCGGCGGCGACTGGGTGCTGCCGCTCGACGGCGCGACCGACCACGAGCTCTACCGCACCTACTCGCTCATCCTCGCGACGTTCCTCGGCACGATGGGGCTCCCCCACGTCCTGGTCCGCTTCTACACCAACCCCGACGGTCGCGCCGCCCGCCGTACGACGCTGCTCGTGCTGTGTCTGCTCGGCGTCTTCTACCTGCTGCCGGCGGTGTACGGCCTGCTCGGTCGGGTGTACGCCTCGGACCTGATCGACGAGGGACGCACGGACGCGGTCGTACTCGAGCTGCCGGAGCGAATACTCGGCGGCACCGGCGGCGACCTACTCGGGGCCCTCCTGGCCGCCGGTGCGTTCGCGGCGTTCCTGTCGACGTCGTCGGGCCTGACGGTCTCGGTGGCCGGCGTCATCAGCCAGGGCGCCCTGGGCCGCCACATGTCCGGGGTCGCGGGCTTCCGCGCCGCCACGGTCATCGCCGTCCTCGTCCCACTGACGCTGGCGCTGGCCGCCCAACGGCTCCCGGTCGCCGACTCGGTCGCGTTGGCCTTCGCCGTCGCGGCGTCGACCCTGTGTCCGTTGCTCGTGCTCGGAATCTGGTGGCAGCGGCTGACCGACGCCGGCGCGATCGCTGGCATGGTGGCCGGCGGTTTCGCGTCGGGAGCCGCGGTGGCGATCACCATCGTCGACAGCGATCGCGGGGGTTGGGTCGGGGCGCTGCTCGGTCAGCCGGCCGCCTGGACGGTCCCGATCGGGTTCCTCGTGATGATCGCCGTCTCGCTCGCGACGCCGCATCGCATCGCGCCGGGCGTCGTGCGCACCATGGTCCGGCTGCACACCCCCGAGCAGCTCGACCTCGACCGCGGGCCCTGGCGCCCCGACCGCACCGCCTGACGCCGATCCGCCCCGTCCGACCCGCCGATCCGCCCCGTCCGACCCGCCGATCCGCGAGCTCTGGACCGCCGATCCGCGAGTTCTGGACCGCCCATCCGTGAGTTCCTGCCTCTAGGGCCTGTCGCGGCCGCGCCCGGCTGCCTACGCTCGGAACCTGGAGGTGGATGACGATGCGAGCACAGGTCGGCGAGCGCTTGCGCATCCACGGCCGCACCGTGGGTGAGCACGACCAAGAGGGCGAGATCATCGAGGTACGCGGGGCCCAGGGCGAGCCGCCGTACGTCGTGCGCTTCGACGACGGGCACGAGAAGCTGGTGTTTCCCGGCCCGGACGCCCAGATCGAACACCAGTCGGACGACTAGCGCGACCTCACGGCTCGACCGCGACGCAGAACTCGTTGCCGACGGGATCCTGGAGCACGGTCCAGGCGAAGCCACTCGGCACCGAGTGCTCGGCGACGACGGTCGCGCCCGCGGCAGTCAGCCGATCGACGGCCGCCTCCCGGTCGTCGACCGCGAAGTCGACGTGCACCCGGTTCTTGCCGACCTTGTCCTCGGGGACCTTCTGAAACCCCAGGCTGATCGGGTCGGCTCGGAGGATCGCGAACCAGCCGGGGTAGACGCTGTGCACCTCGCCCCCGACGGCGTCGGCCCACCATGCCGCCAGCGCATCCGGATCGGCGCAGTCGAGCGTCACCATCCGCGGCCGCATCGCCATGGCGTCACTCTAGCCACCATCCACCCGCTGGTCGTGACGAACCGACCGTTCGTCGTACCGCCCAACGATGCCTAGCGGTCGCCGGCAGACCGACCCGGCCGACCCACTCCCCGACCCGACGCGGCCTCCGTACCGTGACCGGCGCCACATCTCCTCCGAGGGGACGCTGCCATGGTCGAAGAAACCACGACACGAGAGCACGAGGCGTACGAACGAATCCACGCCGGCCGCGACTTCGCCGAGCTGAAGCGTCGCTACATCGGCTTCGCCTTCCCGATGACGGTCGCCTTCATGGTGTGGTACCTGCTGTACGTCGTCGCCTCCAACTGGGCCAACGACTTCATGGCGACCCAGGTCGTCGGCAACGTCAACGTCGCGCTGGTCTTCGGGCTCCTGCAGTTCGTCTCGACGTTCCTGATCGCCTGGCTCTACGCCCGGCACGCCAACCGGAAGCTGGATCCGATCGCGGACCGGCTCCGTGAGGAGTACGACCGGGAGGTCGGCCGATGAGCACCCACGACAGCATGATCCCGCTCGCTCAGGACACCTCGCACCGACCCGTAACCGTCACCCTCTTCGTTCTCGTCGTCCTGGTCACGATCGGCATCACGATCTGGGCCAGCCGGCAGACCCGGACCGCCACCGACTACTACGCCGGTGGCCGCTCCTTCACCGGCGTGCAGAACGGCTTCGCGGTCGCCGGCGACTACATGTCGGCCGCGTCGTTCCTCGGCATCTCCGGCGCCATCGCGCTGACCGGGTACGACGGCTTCCTCTACTCGATCGGCTTCCTCGTGGCCTGGTTGGTCGCGCTGCTGCTCGTCGCCGAGCTGCTCCGCAACTCCGGCCGGTACACGATGGCCGACCAACTCGCGTTCCGCATGCGGCAGCGGCCCGTACGCACCGCGGCGTCGGTGTCGACCGTCGTGGTGTCGATCTTCTACCTCCTGGCCCAGATGGTCGGCGCCGGCGCCCTGGTGTCCCTGCTGCTCGAAGTCGAAGGGGACGCCGCGAAGAACCTCACCATCGCCGCCGTCGGCGCCCTGATGATCTTCTACGTCACCGTCGGCGGGATGAAGGGCACGACGTGGGTGCAGATCGTCAAGGCCGTGCTGCTCATGGGCGGCACCATCCTCATCACCGTCCTGGTGCTCGCGGAGTTCAACTTCAACATCTCCGACATGCTCGGCGGCGCGGCCGAGAACTCCGGCGCCGGGCAGGCGTTCCTCGAACCCGGGTTGAAGTACGGCGTCGACACGACGACGAAGATCGACTTCCTGTCGCTCGGCCTCGCGCTAGTGCTCGGTACGGCCGGTCTGCCGCACATCCTGATCCGCTTCTACACGGTACCGACGGCCAAGCAGGCACGCTCGTCGGTGCTGTGGGCGATCAGCCTGATCGGTGCCTTCTACCTGATGACCCTGGTGCTCGGCTTCGGCGCGGCGGCGTTGCTGTCGGAGGACGCGTACGGACAAGTCGCCGACAGCGCCGGCAACCTGGCCTCGCCGCTGCTCGCGGAGGAGGTCGGCGGCGGCGCCGGATCCAACGGCGGCGCGGTGCTCCTGGCGTTGATCGCGGCGGTCGCCTTCGCGACGATCCTCGCGGTCGTGGCCGGGCTCACGCTGACGTCGGCGTCCTCGGTGGCGCACGACATCTACGCCAACGTGATCCGCCGGGGCAAGGCGACCGAGCACGACGAGGTCAAGGTGGCCCGGGGCGCCGCCATCGCCATCGGTGCGGTAGCGATCGCGCTGGCGATCCCGGCGCAGGACCTCAACATCGCGTTCCTCGTGGCGCTGGCGTTCGCCGTCGCCGCGTCCGCGAACGTGCCGGCCCTCGTCTACAACCTGTTCTGGAAGCGCTTCAACACCCGTGGTGCGCTCTGGAGCATCTACGGCGGCCTCACGTCGGCAGTCGTCCTGGTGTTCTTCTCGCCGGTCGTGTCCGGCAAGGGCGTCGACGCCAACGGCAACAACCTGTCGCTGTTCCCGACCGACGTCGACTTCCACTGGTTCCCGCTGGACAACCCGGGCATCGTCTCGATCCCGCTGGGCTTCCTGCTCGGCTGGGTCGGCACCATGACCGCGCGGGACCGGACGGCCGAGGACAAGTACGACGAGCTCGACGTCCGCGCCCTCACCGGCGCCGGTGCCGAGAAGGCGGTCACTCACTGACGGGGCCCGTCGCTCGAGTTCCGAGTTGTGGACCGTCCAGTCCCTCCCACACCGGCCACAACTCGGAACTCGAGCAGTCCCGTGACCGACGGTCGTAGGGTGATCCTGCACGGCGCCGTGCTCGGCGTCGCCGCCGGTCTGGCGCACGTGGTGATCTTCGGGGCGTAATGTCAGCAGCGATGACGACCGAGGAACCCGGCCGCGGCCAGGCGGATGCCGCCAAGGAGCTCATCGAGGGCGTGCGGCCCACCAAGGTCGTGCGCGCCCTACCCGACCTGGCGAAGGTCGGCGCGACGGCGTGGTGGCGGACGAGTCGATGGAGCATCAGCACCGGGCTGCGGGTCGGCGACGCCGTCCTCAAGGGCACGACGGCGGGGCAGCCGGCGGACGTGATCCTTCGACAGGCCAGTGCGCAGGCGCGCGAGGCGGTACGAGAAGCGCTCGGCGTCCCCGACCCGACCGATCCGATGCCGAGGTCCTTGCGCGACCGGGCCGGGACCAACGGCGCCGCCGCACCTCACCGTTCTGGTCGCGATGGCGGGGCTGCTGCCGGAGGCCGACGCCGTGAGCCGACGCACCGCAGAAGAGGCCGAGCGCCAAGACCCGCCGCCGGAGGCCCGATGAGCAAGGTTGGCACGGGAGTCAGCCACGGCAATAGGTTTGGCGTCGGGACCTCGGGCGTCGGGACCCGGGCCCGGGCTCGACTGGCGCCGCGCCCGCAGCATCCCCGTCGGCCGCCGGTCGAACGACATGAAGTGAGGGAGACGACGTGAACGAGGCCAACAGCGACACCACCCTGTCCAACCTCCTCCACGAGAATCGGCGCTTCGAGCCGTCGGCGGAGTTCGCCGCGGACGCCAACGCCAAGGCCGACCTCTACGACAAGGCTCGCGACGACCGATTGGGCTTCTGGGCGGCCGAGGCCGAGCGGCTCAGCTGGTCCAAGAGCTGGGACGACGTGCTCGACTGGAGCAACCCGCCGTTCGCGAAGTGGTTCGTCGGCGGCGAGCTGAACGTCGCGTACAACTGCGTCGACCGCCACGTCGAGGCCGGCCACGGCGAGCAGGTCGCGTACTACTGGGAGGGCGAGCCCGGCGACACCCGCACCCTGACGTACGCCGACCTCCAGGCCGAGGTGTGCAAGGCGACCAACGCCCTGACCGAGCTCGGCGTCAGCAAGGGCGACCGGGTCGCGATCTACATGCCGATGATCCCCGAGCTGCCGATCGCGATGCTCGCCTGTGCCCGGCTCGGCGCCCCGCACACGGTCGTGTTCGGCGGCTTCTCGGCCGAAGCCCTCAACGGCCGGATCCACGACTCCGAGGCGAAGCTCGTCATCACCGCCGACGGCGGCTACCGTCGCGGCGCGCCCCACGGGTTGAAGTCGGTGGTCGACGAGGCGGTCGCCAACGCCGACACGATCGAGAAGGTGCTCGTCGTACGCCGCACCGGCCAGGACGTCGAGTGGAGCGACCGCGACGTCTGGTGGCACGACCTCGTCGACAAGCAGAGCGCCGAGCACACCGCCGAGGCGCACGACGCGGAGCACCCGCTCTACCTGCTCTACACCTCCGGCACGACCGCGAAGCCGAAGGGCATCCTGCACACGTCGGGCGGCTACCTGACCGGTGTCGCCACGACGCACCGGCTCGTGTTCGACCTCAAGCCGGACCAGGACGTCTACTGGTGCTCGGCCGACATCGGCTGGGTCACCGGCCACTCGTACATCGTCTACGGCCCGCTCGCCAACCGTGCGACGTCGGTGATGTACGAAGGCACGCCGGACACGCCGCACAAGGGCCGCTGGTGGGAGCTGATCCAGAAGTACGGCGTGACGCTCTTCTACACCGCGCCGACGGCGATCCGTACGTTCATGAAGTGGGGTGACGACGTCCCGGCCCAGTTCGACATGTCGTCGCTGCGGCTGCTCGGCTCGGTCGGCGAGCCGATCAACCCCGAGGCCTGGATGTGGTACCGCAAGGCCATCGGCGGCGACCGCTGCCCGATCGTCGACACCTGGTGGCAGACCGAGACCGGCGCCATCATGATCAGCCCGCTCCCCGGCGTGACGGCCACCAAGCCGGGCTCGGCCATGACGCCACTTCCCGGCGTGGCCGCCGAGGTCGTCGACGACAGTGCGAAGCCGGTGCCGAACGGCGCCGGTGGCTATCTGGTGCTGACCGAGCCCTGGCCGTCGATGCTGCGCACGATCTGGGGCGACGACGAGCGTTACATCGAGACGTACTGGTCGCGCTTCGAGAACCTCTACTTCGCCGGCGACGGCGCCAAGAAGGACGAGGACGGCGACATCTGGCTGCTCGGCCGGGTCGACGACGTCATGAACGTGTCCGGCCACCGGATCTCGACGACCGAGGTCGAGTCCGCTCTCGTGTCGCACCCGAAGGTCGCCGAGGCAGCCGTCGTCGGCGCGACGGACCCGACGACGGGCCAGGCGGTCGCGGCGTTCGTGATCCTGCGGGCCGAGGCCGGTGACGGCGGGCCCGACGTCGTCGACGAGCTGCGCACCCACGTCTCGAAGGAGATCGGGGCGATCGCCAAGCCGCGCCAGATCATGGTCGTGCCGGAGCTGCCGAAGACTCGGTCCGGCAAGATCATGCGCCGGCTGCTGCGCGACGTCGCCGAGAACCGCGAGATGGGCGACGTCACGACGCTGACCGACTCGACCGTGATGGACGCGATCCGCGACAAGCTCGAGAGCGGCCGCCTCAAGCCGGAGGACTGACAGCCGCCGGATCGGGCCGCGGCCGGTCCCCGGGCTGGCGGTCTCCCCGTTCGTACGTGACGGATGCACCACGCGGTTCGCCGCGGTGGTGCATCCGTCACGTATCGATGGCGTCGAGGCTGGCGGCCCGGGCGTGACAGCGGGCGGACAACTGCGCCGAAGCGCGAGGCATAAACGCGCGGCAAAACGGGTAGGACGGCAGCACAACTGCAGGCGGCCGCATTCGGGGGCCGCTCGTTTCGGGGGTCGTCCGAAAGGGTCATGCCATGTCCACTACCCATCGGGCCCGACGAGGCCGACTCGTCGCCGCGATCACCATGGCCGCCAGCGCACTCGTCGCCGGAGTGCTGATGCCGGGAGGCGGGAGCGCCGCGGCGTCGGACACCACCTCGCCGCCGGAGGATCCGGCGACGATGTCCGCGGTCGAGCTGCAAGCCTTCAGCGACGCCAACCTGGACGCCAGCATGGGCTCGCAGATCCGCGAGCACGAGGGCATCGCCGACATGCCCATGGTGATCCGGCCGAGCGACCACGGGATGCAGGCCACCGTGTACGGCATCGACGTCAGCGGCCATCAGGGCAACGTCGACTGGCCGTACTGGTGGGGCCAGGGCAAGCGCTTCGTCTGGGTGAAGGCCACCGAGGGCACGTACTACACCAACCCGTACTTCACCCAGCAGTACAACGGGTCGTACAACCAGGGCTTCATCCGCGGGGCGTACCACTTCGCCCGGCCCGACACCACGAGCGGCGCCACGCAGGCCAACTACTTCTCCGACCACGGTGGCGGCTGGTCGTCCGACGGCAAGACGCTGCCCGGCGCGCTCGACATGGAGTACAACCCGTACGGCTCGACCTGCTACGGCCTGAGCCCGTCGCAGATGACGTCGTGGATCCTCGACTTCAGCAACACGTACCACGCCCGGTGGGACAAGTACCCGGCGATCTACACGTCGACGAGCTGGTGGAGCCAGTGCGTGAACGGTGACTTCAGCAGCACGAACCCGCTGTGGGTGGCGCGCTACGCGTCCAGCCCGGGCGCCCTGCCGTGCTGCTGGGGCTTCTACACCGTCTGGCAGTACAGCTCGAGTCCGATCGACCAGAACGTGTTCAACGGGAGCTACACGCAGCTGCAGGCGTTCGCCACCAACCCCGACTAGGGAGGGTCCCCGATCGGGACGCCGGCGGCCGATCCCGAGCCGGCCGCCGGCGCACCCGGGTCGTGACTGTCCGACGCGACCGGGTCAGCCACCGGGAGTACGCCAAGATCATCCACCTGGCGGATGTTGTGACCGAGGGCGTACGGGAGTCTCGATGCCATGAACGCAGCGAGAACCGTCTCCCCGACGCGTCCGACCACCCGGCGGCCGTGGCGGCTGTCGGCGTCGGCCCGCAAGCTCACGCTGACGATCCACATCATCTCGGCGATCGGTTGGATCGGGGTCGACTTCGTGCTCTTCGTGTTCGCCTTCACCGGACTGACCAGCGACGATCCGAGCACGATCGCGATCTGCTACCAGGCGATCGAGATGTTCGCGGTGGTGTTGCTCGTCCCGCTCGGCCTGCTGAGCCTGGCGACCGGGCTGCTGCTCGGCTGGGGCTCCAAGTACGGCATCCTGCGCTACCACTGGGTGCTGTGGAAGCTGATCCTCAACCTCGTGCTGACGACGCTCGTGGTCGTCCTGCTCCGGCCTGGCGTCAACGAGGCGGCCGACCTGGTCACCGAGTCGCCGGGCACGATCCCGGACCAGCTCGAGCAGGCCCGGGCCAACCTGATCTTCCCGCCGACCGTGTCGATCACCGTCCTCACGTTCGCGACCGTGCTCGCCGTGTACAAGCCGTGGGGGCGTACGGGGTACGGCCGGCGCCGCCTCGAGGAGGAGCGGCGAGCCGGACGCGGTGGTGACTGACCGCCCAGTGCGGTGTAATCGCCGCCATGGCATCGACCGACTCCCCCTCGCTCACCTGGCCGCAGGTCCTGGCATGGCGCATGCGCCGACAGTGGATCGACCCGGTCGGCGACGAACCCGTCGTCGAGATCGCCCGCCGGCTGGGCGGCATCCAGGCCCAGGTCGCGTCGGCCGCGGAGCTCGCGGTCGCCGTGCGCCAACGCAAGCCGTCGACGGGCCAGGTGGAGCGGGCGCTGGGCGACGAGCGGTCCCTGATCCGCACCTGGGCGATGCGGGGAACGCTGCACGCGCTGCCCGTCGAGGAGGCGGCCGACTACCTCGCGCTGTCGGGCGCCCATCGCTGGTGGGAGAAGGCCAGTTGGCAGAAGTCGTTCGGCGCCACGCCGGCCGACCTCGAGGCCATCGCGGCGGCGGCCACCGACGCGCTCGACGCCACACCCGTGCTCACCCGTGACGAGCTGACCCAGGAGATCGTCGAGCGGACCGGCTCGGCGCGGCTGCGCGAGGTGCTCGGGTCCGGCTGGGGCACGCTGCTCAAGCCGCTGGCCTGGTGGGGTGTCCTCTGCCATGGGCCCGCCCGCTCCAACCGGGTCACCTTCACCAGCCCGCGGCACTGGGTCTCGGGCTGGCGCGAGCTCCCCGAGCCGGAGACCGCGGCGCCGGTGGTGATCCGGGCGTACCTCCGCGCCCACGGACCTTGCACTCCAGAGATCTTCGACGCCTGGCTGAGTCGCGGGATGACCCGCCGCCGCGAGCTCAAGAGCTGGTTCGCCGCGATCGACGACGAGCTCGTCACCGTCGACGTGGAGGACGTGCCGATGCGGCTCCTCGCCGAGGACGTGGACGAGTTGGCCGCCACCAAGCCGAGCAAGGCCGTCCGGCTGCTCGGCGGGTTCGACCAGTACGTGCTCGGCGCCGGGACCAACGCCGCGTACCTGGTGCCGCCGGAGCATCGTGCCGAGGTCAGCCGTACCGGTGGCTGGATCTCACCGGTCGTGCTCCGCGGCGGCACCGTGGTCGGCACCTGGCGACCCGACGACGGCATCGACGTGAGCCTGTGGGACGACGCACCGGCGTCGACGCTGAAGCGCGAGACGGCCCGGCTGCGGAAGCTGCTCGACTCCACCACGTGAGTTGTCAGCGACTATTCGGCCTCCAGCCCTAAGAGTTGCTGACAACTCGCTAGGTTCGGGGCATGGCCTCGGACCATGAGAGCGACCGCTGGGAGTTCTGGATCGACCGCGGCGGCACGTTCACCGACGTCGTCGCGCGGCGGCCGGGCGGGTCGCTCGTCGCCCGCAAGCTGCTGTCGGACAACCCCGATCGCTACGCCGACGCCGCGGTCGAGGGCATCCGGCAGCTGCTCGCGGCCGGCAGGGACGAGCCGATCCCGACCGACCGGATCGCCGCGGTCAAGATGGGCACCACGGTCGCGACCAACGCATTGCTCGAGCGCACCGGGGAGCCGACGGTCCTCGTGATCACCGAGGGGTTCGGCGACGCGCTGCGCATCGCGTACCAGAACCGGCCGCGGATCTTCGCCCGCCAGATCGAGCTGCCCGAGCTCGTCTACTCCCAGGTCGTCGAGGCGACCGAGCGGATCGGGGCCGACGGTACCGTCGTCACGCCGCTCGACGAGGCTGCCGTCACGCGCGACCTGCAACGGGCGTACGACGACGGCTACCGCTCGGCCGCCGTCGTCTGCCTGCACGGCTACCGCTACCCCGACCACGAGGCGGCCGTCGGCGAGATCGCCCGACGCATCGGGTTCGACCAGGTGTCGATGTCGCACGAGGCCAGCCCCTTGATGAAGCTGGTCTCCCGGGGCGACACGACCGTCGTCGACGCGTACCTCTCACCGATCCTTCGCCGGTACGTCGACCAGGTCGCGGCCGAGCTCGGTGACACCCGCCTGATGTTCATGCAGTCCAACGGCGGACTCACCGAGGCCCACGCGTTTCGCGGCAAGGACGCCATCCTGTCCGGCCCGGCCGGTGGGGTTGTCGGCATGGCGCGGACGGCGGCCGAGGCCGGCTTCGACAAGGTCATCGGCTTCGACATGGGCGGCACCTCGACCGACGTGTCGCACTACGCCGGCGGGTTCGAACGCGCGCTGGAGACGCTGGTCGCCGGCGTCCGCATGCGCGCGCCGATGATGAGCATCCACACCGTCGCGGCCGGCGGCGGATCGATCCTGCGGTTCGACGGCAGCCGGTATCGGGTCGGGCCGGCCTCCGCGGGTGCCGACCCCGGGCCGGCGGCGTACCGACGCGACGGGCCGCTGACAGTCACCGACGCCAACGTCATGCTGGGCCGCGTCCAGCCGGCGTACTTCCCACACGTGTTCGGCGCCGACGGCGCGCAGCCCCTCGACGCCGACGTCGTGCGCCGCGAGTTCGATTCGCTGGCCGGTCGGATCCGGGAGGAGACCGGCGACGAGCGGTCCCCCGAAGAGGTCGCGGCCGGGTTCCTCGAGATCGCGGTCGCCAACATGGCCAACGCCATCAACAAGATCTCGGTCCAGCGCGGGTACGACGTCACCGAGTACACGCTCGCGACGTTCGGCGGCGCTGGCGGCCAGCACGCCTGCGCGGTCGCCGACGCGCTCGGCATCACGACGGTGCTCCTCCACCCGCTCGCCGGAGTGCTGTCCGCGTACGGCATGGGCCTCGCCGACGTGACCGCGATGCGGCAGCAGGCTGTGGAGGCGCCGCTGTCCGACGAGACGCTCGACCAGATCGCCGACGTCGTGAAGTCGCTGGAGTCCGAGGCCCGACAGGAGCTGCTGGACCAGGGCGTGCCGGCCGCTCGGATCCGGTCGGAGCCGCGGGCATTGCTGCGGTACGACGGGACCGATACGACCGTCGCGGTGTCGATCTCGGGCGTCGACGACATGGTGGAGGAGTTCGAAGCGGCGTATCGGCGGCAGTTCTCGTTCTTGATGCGGGACAAGACGGTGGTCGTGGAGGCGGTGTCGGTCGAGATGCTCGGGGTCGCTGACTCGCGGGTGGAGTCAGGCGATTCCCCGGCGTCCAGCCAGCCTCGCTCCTTCGTCGCTCGGCGGCCAGGCCCATCCACGGACGCCGGGGGATCACCCGGCTCCTCCCGCCCCGGGGTTGATCCCGACGCGCGCGTCGAGGTGTTCATCGATGGGTCGTGGACGCTTGTGGGGTTGTATCAGCGGGATGGTCTTCGGGCTGGGGACGAGGTCGATGGGCCGAGCATCGTTGCCGAGGACAATGCGACGACTGTTGTCGAACCCGGGTGGCGGGCGACGGTCAACGAGCTCGGGCATCTGGTGCTCACGCGGGTGGAGGAGCGGGCTGACCGGCGAGCCGTCGGGACCGAGGTCGATCCGGTGTTGTTGGAGATCTTCAACAACCTGTTCATGTCGATCGCCGAACAGATGGGGGTCCGGCTGCAGAGCACGGCGCACTCGGTCAACATCAAGGAGCGACTCGACTTCTCGTGCGCGCTGTTCGACGTCGAGGGCAACCTGATCGCGAACGCCCCGCACATGCCGGTGCACCTGGGGTCGATGGGCGAGAGCATCAAGATGGTGATCGAGCGGCGGGGCGACACGATCAAGCCCGGCGACGTCTACGCGCTCAACGACCCGTACCACGGCGGCACGCACCTGCCGGACGTCACGGTCGTGACGCCGGTGTACGACCGCGACGAGAGCGAGATCCTCTTCTACGTGGCGGCCCGCGGGCACCATGCCGAGATCGGCGGCCTGACACCCGGGTCGATGCCGGCCTTCAGCAAGCGCATCGAGGAGGAGGGCGTCCTCGTCGACAACTGGCTGCTGGTCGAGGGCGGCGTACTCCGCGAGGACGCGACGATCGAGCTGTTCACGTCCGCGCCGTACCCCTCACGCAACCCGACCAGCAACATCGCCGACCTGCGCGCGATGGTCGCGGCCAACGAGAAGGGCGTCGAAGAGCTGCGCGCCATGGTCGACCACTTCGGGCTCGACGTCGTCCGTGCGTACATGGAGCACGTCCGCCGCAACGCCGAAGAAGCTGTCCGCCGGGTCATCTCGGCACTGCGCGACGGGTCGTACACCTACGAGCTCGACTCGGGTGCGCGGATCCAGGTGGAGGTACGGGTCGACCGCGACGCGCGCACGGCCGACATCGACTTCACCGGTACGTCGGCGCAGCACGACGGCAACGCCAACGCCCCGTCGTCGGTCGTGATGGCGGCGGTGCTGTACGTCTTCCGGACGCTGGTCGACGACGAGATCCCGCTCAACTCGGGTTGTCTCGAGCCGATCCGGGTGACGATCCCGCCCGGCTCGATGCTGGCCCCGAAGTATCCCGCGGCGGTGGCGGCGGGCAACGTCGAGACGTCGCAGGCCGTGACCGGTGCGCTCTACGCCGCGCTCGGCGTGCAGGCCGAAGGCTCCGGCACGATGAACAACGTCACCTTCGGCAACGACGACTACCAGTACTACGAGACCGTGGCGAGTGGGTCCGGGGCCGGCGACGGGTTCGCCGGCGCGGACGTCGTCCAGACCCACATGACCAACTCGCGGCTGACCGACCCCGAGGTGCTGGAGTGGCGCTATCCGGTACGGGTCGAGAGCTTCCGGATCCGAGACGACAGCGGCGGCGACGGCCGATGGCGAGGCGGCGAGGGCGGCGTCCGTCGGATTCGGTTCCTCGAGCCGATGACGGTCACGACTCTCGCCAGTCACCGACGGGTCGCGCCGTACGGGATGGCCGGCGGCGAGACCGGCGCGCTCGGTCGGCACTGGGTCGAGCACGAGGACGGGTCGACGACCGCGATGGAGGGGTCGGACTCGAAGGACGCCGCGGCCGGCGACGTCTTCGTCATCGAGACGCCCGGAGGGGGCGGCTACGGCGAACCGTCGGACGACGGCTGACTGAGTCGCGGGTGGCGTACCGTCGTCGCGATCCGTCGGCCACACCGTACGACCAGGACCGCGACAGCGGAAGTGTCACGGTCGTCGGCCTCATCGGCAGGGCGCGTCGCTGGTCACCAGAGTCCGGTCGCCGCGGCTGCGGGCCACGACCCGCGCTCCGACGGCGTCGACCACCCGCATCTGGAGGGAGCCGCAGACGCAGCGCGTCCATACGGTCTGACCCACGCTGGTCCGGTGTCGGGACGCCTCGTCGAAGAGCTCGTCGTCGGGCCATCCACAGTAAGGGCAGTGCTTCACGATTTCGTCCTTTCCGATCAGCTACACCTTCAGGATGGACAGATGGCGACGCAAGCACCAGGTTGAACTTCTCGATGATTTTGTGAAGCATTGGCTACATGATCGACCTTCGCCGCCTCCGGGTCCTGCGAGCGGTCGCGTACTACGGGACCGTCTCCGCGGCCGCCGAGGCTCTGCACTTCACACCGTCTGCCGCCTCCCAGCAGATCCGGCAGCTCGGTCGAGAGCTGGGCGTCACGCTTCTCGAGCCGCACGGCCGCGGCGTCCGGCTCACCTCGGCCGCTCACAACCTGCTCGCCCACGCCGACGAGATCGAGTCCAGCTGGGAACGAGCCGAGGCCGAGCTGCGCGGGCTGGGCGACGAACCCTCCGGCCTGTTGCGGATCAGCGGCTTCCCCACCGTGATGTCCGGCATCATCGCGCCAGCCGCCGCCCGCCTCCGCGACCGTCACCCGGCCATGGACGTACGCCTGCGCGAGGCCGACCCGGTCGAGTGCTTCGACCTGCTGTTCGCCGGCGAGAGCGACCTCGCGGTGGTCGAGGCGTTCTCCGACATTCCGGTGGCGACCGATCGCCGCTTCGACCAGCAGCAGCTGATGGACGACCCCCTGGACTTCCTGGTGCCCGAGACACACCGCTTCGCCCGACGGCGTCGGATCAAGCTGGCCGAGGCGGCGTCGGAGTCGTGGATCACCGGCTGGCCCGGCTCGGTCTGCCGCGACGAGGTGCTGGCTGCCTGCAGCGCGGCCGGCTTCACCCCGACGATCGCGCACGAGGCCCAGGAGTGGCCGGTCGTCGCGGCCATGGTCGCCGAGGGATTCGGAGTCGCGCTCGTTCCGCGGCTGGCCCAGTGGCCACCGGAGCTCCCGATCGTCCGGATCCCGACCTCGGGGCGCCCAGCACCCTGCCGGCAACTGCTCACCGTGACCCGACGCGGTGGTCGCGGCGCGTCCACGATCACCGCGGCCGTCGCCGAGCTCGAGGCGGTCGCGGAGACGCTGGTCGCCGCCGCCTAGCGAGGCTCTCGCCCGACACCGGCGCCCGATCGACGAGGGTGCCCGGTCGGGTCGTGAAGGCCAACTTCCGCCGCGGCGACCGAGTCGTGACGATCGCGGACCGCACCGGCTGCGACGACGGCAGGATGCGCAAGAGCTGGTCGTACGACGCCGTGGAGTTCCGGCTCTGCGAGGTACGCCGGTCGAAGCCCGGCCGCTGTACCCGCTGGCACGACATCGAGAACTCTCGCTGGATCGAGTGTCGGCTCGGGTCGGCCGTCGGCGCATGTCGACGGCCGATCCGACATCCACCATCGGTCGCGGCACACCGCGACGTCGCTCGTCAGGTCGACTCGACGAGGGCGGCCAGGTTCGCCAGCGCCGACCGGGTGCCGGCCTCGTTGTCCGCGGGCGAGACGGCGTCGGGGATCCCCTCGTGAACGATGCGGACCTCGGTGCCGCCGTCGACCTCGGTCAGCGTGGTCGTCATCGTCATCGCGCCGCGCAGCGCCGGATCGTCGGACTCGAACTCGATCACCTCCACGACCAGCTCGCCCGGCACCAGCGTGGCGAAGTGACCGTGGTACGTGTCGGTGTGCGCGGCCGACTTACCGGCGCGGTCGGTCGCGTCGTAGGTCAGCGAGACCCGGAACGAGCCACCCTCCCGGGCGTCGAACTCGTGCACGTGACTGCTCATGCCCGTCGGCACCCGCCACCGGGCGATCGCGTCGGCGTCGACGAGCGCCCGATAGACCGCCGACCGCGGCGCGTGTACGAGCCGGCGGACCTCGGTCGAGTGCATGGCGCCCACCGTACGACTGACAGCCGACCGACCGGTATCGGCCGCGCGGCGTCCATCTCTCAGCCGCGCCCGAGGCCGGCGTCCCGGGCCCGGATGATCGCCTCGGCCCGATCGGCGACGTGCAGCTTGGCGAAGATGTTCGACACGATGTTGCGGACCGTCTTCGGTGACAGGAACAGCGCCCGCGCGATGTCGGCGTTGGCCCGCCCGGCCGCCACGAGATCGAGCACCTCGCGCTCGCGCGGGGTGAGCTCGGGGAACGGTCCGAGGCCGGCCGCCGCGGGCGGTCCGGCCGCGAAGTAGTCGGCGATCCGACGCGCGACGACCGCGCCGAAGACCGCCTCGCCACGGGCCACGGCGGCGATCGAGCGGACGATGTCGTCGGGACCGGCCTCCTTCAGCAGGTAGCCCCGCGCACCAGCTCGCATCGCGGCGAACACCGTGTCGTCGTCCTCGGCCATCGTGAGGACGACGACGCCGACATGCGGACTCTCCGCGGTCAGCCGACGGGTCGCCTCGATGCCGTCCATGTCCGGCATGTTGACGTCCATCACGACGACGTCGGGATGCAGTCGGCCCACCACCTCGATCGCCTCGCGCCCGGTGCTCGCCCGGCCCGCGACCCGGATGCCGGGCTCGGAGTCCAGGAGCATCGCGAGGCCGTCCCGAAACACCGGATGGTCGTCGGCCAGGACCACCTCGACGTCGTCAACCGGAGGTTCGTCAACCGGCCCCTCGCCGGCCGGCAATCCGTCGAGCGGCCGCTCGCGCATCCGCTCCTGCACCGGCTCGTCGTACGCCGGCTCATCGGAGCGCCGCGGCATCGGCCACCACCTCCTCGTCGTCGGTCTGGAGCGGCAGCCAGGCTCGTACCCGGGTGCCACCGTCGGCACCGGGCTCGACCCGAACCCGACCGCCGAGCTCACCGGCCCGCTCACGAAGCGACGCGAGCCCGACTCCGGCGACCGCGTCACTCGCGATGCCGGCACCGTCGTCGGCGACCTCGATCACGAGCCAGCGCCCGACTCCGTCGTACGTCGGGTCGAGCGCGACCGCACAGCCGGACGCCCCGGAGTGCCGCACGACGTTGGCCAACGCCTCGGACACGATCCGGTAGGCCGCCACCTCCACCGCCGCCGGCACCGCGAGCTCACGGTCGCCGCGCACCTCGACCCGGATCCCGTCGTCGCCGGCCCGCAACGGTTCGGCGAGCTGGTCCACGGCGCCGACCAGGCCCAGCTCGTCGAGCGCCGGCGGCCGCAGGTCGTGGACGAGTCGCCGAACGTCCTGCACCACGTCGCCGGCGAGGGTGGCCGCCTCGGCGAGCAACGCGTCGGCGCGGTCGGGGTTCTTCGCCGCGACGTTGCGGGCGGTCTGGATCTGCAGCCGCACGGCCGCCAGCGAGGGTCCGAGTCCGTCGTGCAGGTCCCGCCGGAGCCGGCGCCGCTCCTCCTCACGCGCGACCACCAGCGCCTCGCGGTTGGCCTGCAGCTCGCTGGCGAGCCGGGTGGCTCGGGTCGCGGCGGCGGCCTGCCGCAACACGTCCCCGAGCAGGGCCTGGTCGCGTGCGCTGAGCCGGGCCGCCCGACTCGGCGCCAGCTCCAGCCCACCCACCTCCTCGCCGCGGTAGCTGATCGGAAGCCGGACCGTCGTGACGCCGGGCCGGCCGTCCTCGACCACCAGGCGCTCGCCGCTCGGCTGGATGATCTCGCACCGGGCGTACGGCGATCGGAAGGCCGACCGAACCGTCCGGACGACCGTGAGCATCTGGTCGTCGGCGTCGTCGGCCCGCTCCAAGGCCGACGCGACCGTCGCGAGCACCGCGTACGGGTCGTCCCGATCGCCTCGGAGCCAACGACGAGCCCGCTCCCAGCCACGGGCCCGAAGCGGCGCGTACACCAGCGTCACGACGACGAGCGCGAGCAGCGCGGACTCCTGCTCGTCGAGGGCACTGCCGGCGACGGCCAGCACCAGCAGGTCCGTGACGACCACACCGGCGACGAGGGCCGCGTACGCGAGGGTCTGCGTGAGCAACGGGTCGACGTCGTACAGCCGGTACTGCGTGATCGCGACGACGATCGCGCCTGCCGTGAGGGCGACCGCGAGGACGATCAGGATTCCCGCCAGCGACTCGGCGATGGTGAACCCGAGGAGGACGATCGCCGCGTCGACCACGGCCGCCCACAGCAGCCATCGCAGCTGGAGCCGGCGCGTCCCGGTCGCCGCCCGGTAGCGCCGGACCAGCACCGCCAGCGGCACCAGCAGGCTGACCGGGACGAGGACGTACGCCACCGAGAGGATCGCGGTCCACACGCCGTCGGTCAGCGGAATGCTCACGGGGTCCAGGGCCACGTCGGCGAGCTCCGGCCCGATCGGCTCGCCGGCCTGCCGGGTCGCGACGTCGGACGGGACGAACATCAGTGCCAGCGGCAGCAGCGACGTCGACGCGAGGCTCGCCAGCGCGGCCCGACCCCACCAGCCGGACGGCAGCCGACCGTCGGGGAAGAGCACCAACAGCAGCGGCAGTACGACCAGCAGCCAGGCGCCGGCGCGGTAGAGCAGGTAGAACGCCAGACTCGCACCGGGCAGCGCCGGCTGCTCGGCGGTCGCGTTGACCAGCCAGCTCGCGGCGAGGCCGTTGACCGCCCAGAACATGCCGCCGATCGTGAGCACCCAGGCCACCGCGTGGCGGGGCAGCCGACCGAGGAGCAGGGCGCCGGGGACGGCCATCGCGAGCCCGGCGAGCAACGAGGTCCAGCCCAGCTCGAGATCGCCCCGATCGGCATCGGTGACGACGGCCCGGACATCGAGGAACACCGTCGCGACCGCCACCAGGACGGTCACGCCCAACAGCACGGCGCCGACGTGACTCCGGTCGGCACGGTCCGTCGTCGTCACCTGCGCAGTGTGACCGGACCGTTGTCCCGCTGTCACGGGTCGCAAGTCCCGGGTCGGATCGGGACAACTCCGTGACGCCGAGCGGGATCGCCGGCCCTGCCGACCCGGGACGCCCCCGACCGATCGTCGAGTCATGCCGGTGCCGCAACGGGCGGCGCCAAGAGGTCACGAGGAGACCGACATGAGCTATACGATCGAGCCGGCCCCGGCCCTCGACGAGCGTCCGCGCGACGCCCGTACGACGCCCGACGGCCCTGCCATCCAGACCGGTGTCGACCACCGTACGAAGACCCGCCTCGCCGGCTGTGCGATGACGGTGGGCGCCCTCGCCTGGTCGGTCACCACCGTCCTGTTCCCCTGGCACGAGAGCGAGCGGAACTTCCGGATCACCGACCTGACCGGGCTCGCCTTCCAGCTCGGCGTGATGGCGCTGATCACCGTGATGATGCGGACGCAGGCCGTCGGTACGTCGCGCAAGGCCCGCGTCGCATTGCGGGTCGAGCTCGTCCTGCTGAGCCTCGCGAGCACCTGGTCGCTGCTCCACGCGATCGTCCCGGACACCGTCGACAGCTCCCCGCTGGCGATCCTGGACGTCTTCTGGCCGCTGTCGATGCTCGGGATGTTCGTCATCGGCGTGAAGCTCGCGGCGACCGGACGCTGGCGCGGCGCGCTGCGGTGGTGGCCGCTGATCGCCGAGTCGTGGGCGGTCGTGACCATCCCGTCGATCGGGATTCTCGGTCAGTCGGCCGGCGACTGGGTCGGCGCCTCTCACCTGCTGGTCGGGTACTGCGTCGTCGGGCTGCTGCTCGCCCTGCGACCCGAGCTCACCGAGGCGAGGGACTGAGACCCGAACCGAGACCACGTACGCCGGCCCGGTCGCGATCGCGACCGGGCCGGCGTTCGTATGTCCGGGCGATGGGCCCGTCTCGGCGTGGCAGCGCCTCCGGCGTCACAGTGGCACCACGGGCGGCGCGGACCGACCATCGCGTCCGGTCCCGCGGTCGGTTGGGGTCGCTGCCGTGGCACCTGGTGCCGGCGGGACCACCACTGTCGGAGTGGCGGATCGTCACTGTCCGACTGGCGGATCGCCGCTGTCGGAGTGGCGGATCGCCGCTGTCGGAGTGGCGGATCGGCGAGGTGTTGACGGTGGCTACGCGTAAGGATAGACTTACGTGTTAGTGATGACTTACGCGACGAACGGCTGGGCGGCGCTCGCCGATCCGACCCGGCGCACGATCTTCGAGCGGCTGGTCGAGCAGCCGCGGGCGGTGGGCGAGCTGGCCCGCGACCTACCGGTCAGCCGCCCCGCGGTCTCACAACATCTGAAGGTGCTGAAGGACGCCGGACTCGTCGTCGACATTCGAGCCGGCAAGCAGCGCGTCTACCAGGTCGACCCCGACGGCCTCGCGGCCCTTCGCGCGGAGCTCGACCGCTTCTGGACGAAGACGCTCGCGACCTACAAGTCGGTCGTCGAGCAACCACAGGAGGAGAGCTGACATGAGCACGCAGGCAACGGAAACGTCCGTGACGAGGTCGATCGTCGTCGAGGCGCCGATCGAGCGCGCGTTCCAGGTCTTCACGGAGGAATTCGGCAGCTTCAAGCCCGCCGAGCACAACTTGCTCGACGTCGAGATCGCGGAGACGGTGCTCGAGCCCCGGGTCGGCGGTCACCTCTATGACCGCGGGGTCGACGGGAGCGAGTGCCGCTGGGCGCGGGTGCTCGCCTTCGAGCCGCCGAACCGGGTGCTGCTGAGCTGGGACATCAGCCCGCACTGGCAGCTCGAAACCGACCTGGAGAAGACGAGCGAGTGGGAAGTACGGTTCGTCGCCGAGGCCCCGGAGCGGACCCGGGTCGAGATCGAGCACCGCAACCTCGAGCGCCACGGCACGGACTGGCAGGGCCTCCGCGAAGGTGTGGCCGGCGATCAGGGCTGGCCGCTCTACCTGCGGCGCTACGCCGACCGGATGGCCAGCGCCTAGGCGACGACCTCGGGCCGCTCCGCCAGGACCTGGGAGGGCCCGGCCGAGCAGCTGTTCGACCTCGTCGAGGATCCCCGGCGACACGACCGACCACGCCGACGCGGCCGCCTCGTCGCACGCCGACGTCGACGTCCGGCACTGAGGACCTTGGTCCTGACTTCGTACGGCCACACGTCACCGAATCCGCTGCAGGGGTGTCCGACGCGGCGACGGCTACCTAGCGTCGGCGGGTGACGTTGTAGTAGCCGACTGGGGGAGGCGTCCGTCGATGCGCTCCGTTCTTCCGACTATCGGCACCGCGGTGGTCCTGACCCTGCCCATGACACCGGCCCATCCGACCGGGGGCAGACCGAGTCCGAGTCCGGACCCCGACGCTGCCCACGCCTCCACCGGCGGCGCCGCGGTCGCCGACCGGGCCGTCACCGTCGCACCCGGCCTCACCTATCGCGAGATCACCAGACCCGGACCGGTCGTCGGCCAGATCCTCCACGCGGACCTGACCAAGCTCACGCTGAACCCGACGTACCTCCACCCCGGGACGGTCACGGCCAGGGCCCGCCTGACCCGGCTAGCCCGTCGGAACGGTGCCGTCGCCGGGGTGAACGGCGACTTCTTCGACATCGGTGACACCGACGCGCCGCTCGGGATCGGTGTCGACGCCGGCAAGCTGGTCCACGGTCCGGCGACCGGATGGAACCGCGCGGTCGGCTTCGACACCGACGGCCCGGGAACGCGGGCTCGGCTCGCCCGGATCCGGCTGGCCGGAACGGTCCGGCTGCCCGACGGCCGAACCCTCGACACGACGAACCTGAACTCGCCGAACATCGCGGCCGGCGGCATCGGGATCTACACCCCGCGGTGGGGCACCGAGGACCGCAGCCAGGTGGCGGTCGCTCCAAGGCTGCATCGGATCCGGACCCGGACCGTGGAGTCCGGCGAGAGCGTCCGGCTGCGCCAGGACGGCGAGAGCGGGCCGCCCGTCCGGCGGGCCCGGTTCGAGGTCGTGCTTTCCCACGGCGTCGTCATCGGCCGGCGCTCGGATCCCGGCGGCGCGATCGAGGCCGGGACCAGAGTCCTGCTCGGAGCCGGGGCGGGCGCGAAGGCACTGGCCAGCCTCCGAGTCGGTGACCAGGTCGCCGTGGACTACCGGGCGGCCAGCCCGATCGACGCCGAGGTCGGCATCACGGGCAACGTCATCATGCTTCGCGACGGAGCGGTCGTCGCGCCACCGAGCGAGCTGCATCCGCGTACCGCCATCGGCATCTCGGCCGACGGCACTCGGATCTGGCTCGTGACGATCGACGGCCGCTCCGATGCGAGCGTCGGCATGCGGTACGCCCGGCTGGCGAAGCTGCTGAGGTCTCTCGGCGCCGACGACGCGCTGAACCTGGACGGCGGCGGCTCCACGACGATGGTCGCCCGGATGCCCGGCGACGCCACGGTCTCGGTGCGCAACAACCCCTCCGACGGCGCCCAACGCCCGGTGCCCAACGGCCTCGGCTTCGTCTCGACGGCGCCGCGTGGCCCGTAGCGCTCGGGACGTACACGGGCGCCGCCGAGCGTCCTAGTCTGCATGGGCATGGAGCAGGTCGTGACCGGCGCGATCCACGCCGGCGCGGCGGTTGTCGACGTCACGCCGCCGGCCGGACTCGCGATGGCCTTCTACGCCGCTCGATCCGGTCCGGCCGTCGGCGCCCACGACCCGATCACCGTTCGAGCGCTGGCCGTCGGCGACACCGCGATCGTCAGCGTCGACGCGTGCGGGCTCCACGAGGACTTCTGCGCCCGGGTACGGGACGCGATTCGAGCCAGCGACGTCGGCATCGGCGAGGTCGTCGTCGCGGCGACCCACACCCACAGCGGCCCGACGACCATGCCCGACCGGCTTGGTGACGACGTCGACGAGGGCTACGTCGCCGCCCTGTATGAGAGCTGCGTCGACGCCGTACGTCGGGCCGCGGAGCGCCGTCGTCCGACGCGGCTGCGCTACGGCGCGGCCACCGATCCCGGCATCGCCCGCAACCGACGGCATCCGGGCGGCCCGACCGATCCGGTCGTCCCGGTGCTGCGGTGGGTCGACGCCGACGGCCGCCTAGTGGCGATCGTCGTGTCCCTCGCCTGCCACCCGGTGGTGCTCGGACCGGACAACCGGCGCTGGTCGGCCGACTACCCCGGTGTCGTCCGCTCCGCGCTCGAAGCGGCCCATCCCGGCTCGGTCGCGATCTTCCTGACCGGCTGCGCCGGCGACGTCGATCCGGACTTCGCGGCGGGCCGTACCTTCGCGGCGGTCGAACGGACCGGCGAACGCCTCGCCACCGCGGTCCGGCGCGTCCGGTCGATCGAGGTCACGACGTCGACGACCGATCCGCCGACGTCGTCGGCCCGGACGACCTGCCCGCTCGAGGTCCAGGGCGGTCGGCCCTGGCCGGCGCCGATCACGGTGCTGCGCTGGGGCGGCGTCCGCGTCGTCGCCCTCCCGGGAGAGCCGTTCAACGCCGCGGCGCGCCGGTTGCGGCAGCGGGTTCCCGGCCCGCTCGTCGTCGCCGGGTACGCCGACGGATGCGCCGGCTACCTGCCGACTCGGGAGGCCTACGCCCACGGCGGCTACGAGGTCGACGAGGCCCATCGCTACTACGGGATGCCGGGGCCGTTCGCGCCGGGCTCGCTGGAGCGGCTGATGGACGCCGCGGCGCGTCTCGCCGGTCCAACTCCGATCGGCGATCGCTAGCCGTGCGGATGCGGACTGAGCGTCGTCGACCAGCGTTCGCCGCCGTCGAGGCCGATCAGGCGTACGGTCAGCTCCGCCGTCCGGCCGTCGATGCCCACCTCGCCGACGTACTGGAAGCCCTCCATCGGCGACGTGTTCGCGGCCGGCCCGGTCTCGACGAACACCGCCTCGGGCCCGAACGTTCCGTCGAGCTCGTTCGGCCCGAAGCCGCCGGCGTTGAGCGGCCCGGAGACGAACTCCCAGAACGGGTCGAAGTCGGTGAACGCGGCCCGCTCCGGCACGTAATGGTGCGCGGCCGTGTAGTGCACGTCCGCGGTCAGCCAGACGTGGTTGCGGATCCGCTCCCGCTTGAGGAACCGCAGCACGTGGGCGATGTCGAGCTCGCGGCCGAGCGGTCCGGCGTCGTCGCCGTTGGAGATCCCCTCCTGCAGGGTGCCGTCGGGCACCACGAGGCCGATCGGCAGGTCGGCGGCGATCACCTTCCACACCGCCTTCGACCGCCGCAGCTCCGCCTTGAGCCACGTCGTCTGGCGGAAGCCGAGCACGCCGCCGTCGCGTTCGGTCTCGACGTTGGTGGTGTTCTCGTCCTTGTTCGTCCGCATGTCGAGCACGAAGAGGTCCAGCAGCGGCCCGTAGTGGATGACCCGGTAGATCCGCCGCGCGGCGTCCGGCTCCGTGGGATGGATCGGCAGGTACTCGTGGAAGGCGCGTTTGGCCCGCGCGGCCAGCACGTCGACGTCGCTCTCGGTGTAGCGGTCGTCGACGAGGATCTCGCCGGGATACCAGTTGTTCGTGACCTCGTGGTCGTCCCACTGGTTGACCTGCGCGGTGCGCCCCAGAAACTCGCGCCAGTTGGTGGCCTCGAGGTTGTACTTGAACTGCCCCCGAAACTCCTGGAGCGTCTCGGCGACCTTGGTCTTCTCGGGCGTGACGAGGTTGTGCCAGACCCGACCGTCCGGCAACGTGACCGACTCCTCGACCGGTCCGTCGGCGTAGACGGTGTCGCCGCTGCACAGGAAGAAGTCGGGATCGAGGTCCAGCAGCCGGTCCGCCATCGGGAACCCGCCGAGGTCGGGGTTGACGCCCCATCCCTGGCCCGCGATGTCGCCGGACCAGACGAAGCAGATGTCGGACGCTCGCCGCGGCGCGGTCCGCAGTCGACCGGTGACCGGCTCGCCGACGTGGTCCGGGTCGTCGAGGTCGGCCGCCGCGATCCGGTAGGACACGTCCGACCCCGCCGGCAGCCCCGTGAGGCGCACCTTGCCGGTCAGGTCGGTCCGCGGCGTCACGACCGGACCAAGAATCCGCCGGACGTCGCGGAACGTGTCGTCGGAGGCGACCTCGACGAGCAGCCGCGACGGCCGGCTGGCGCGGGCCCAGACGGTGGCCGCTCGAGCGGTGGCGTCCCCGGACTGCACTCCGTGGGTGAGCTGGGGCCGGCCGGACCGGACCAAGGCCGCCCCCCATCGGCTGGCGGCGGCGGGTGCCACACCGGCGACCAGAGCGCCGGCCCCGGCCGCGGCGGACGTGCGCAGGAGGGTACGGCGAGACAGCTCAGTCATGGTCAAAAGGTTCGTCGGGTCGCGCGGCTCGACGGTGCATGGGGCGTGAACTTCGAACCAACTCCGGCCCGCCCGCACCGGCGACCGGCGGTTCGCATGGTCGAACGCCACGATGACAATTCCCCGATGACGAGTGAGGATGGTCGCCGGGGTCGAGCGACAGGAGGTGCCGGTATGGCCACGGAGGACCATCGTCGCGCGCTCACGGAGGCGTCGGACCTCGCCGAAATCGGCCTCGTGGTCCGCGCGGCAGCCCGCCGACTCACCGGGTCACAGGGAGCGACCTTCGTCGTCCGCGAGGAGGACTGCTGCTTCTACGCCGACGAGGACGCGATCGCGCCGCTCTGGAAGGGCCAGCGCTTCCCGTTGACCGCGTGCATCAGCGGCTGGGCGATGCTCAACGACGCCACAGCGATCGTCCCCGACATCGAGTCCGACCAGCGAATCCCGCTCGACGCCTACCGCCCGACCTTCGTCCGCAGTCTGGTCATGGTGCCGGTCGGTTCGCCCGAACCCGTCGCGGCGATCGGGGCGTACTGGTCCAGCGTGCGTCGGCACGCCGAGCGCGAGGTCGCGGCCCTCGAGGACCTGGCGCGGCTGACCGGGACGGCGGTCGAGCGGGTCGGCATCCGCGACGCGCCGTGGGCGCCGAACTTCCGCCTGGCCGGGGATCGCGACCTCGACCGGCCTGCGTAAGCGATCCGAGCGGCGTCAGCCGAGCGGCTTGACGTACCTGTGACAGGGCACGGTGATCGGACCGGTGTAGTCCGAGGCGGTGTAGTCGAACGATCCCTCGTCGATCCAGCCGCTCCGCTCGTAGAAGCGGCGGGCTCGGGCGTTCCCGGCGACGACCGCGAGCCAGGCCCGGTCGTGGCCGGCGGTCCGGACCTGCCGCTCCGCCTCCGCGAGCAGGGTCGTCGCGATCCCGGACCCGCGATGGTCGCGCGAGACGTACACCTGCTCGACCTCGTCGTCGACGACCATGACGAAGCCCGCGACTCGGCCGTCGATGACGGCGACGGTCGTGTCGCCGACCCGCTCGGCCGCCCGGGTCCGGAAGGACTCGTCGGTGCGCACCTCGATCAGCTCCGGCGGGACGTTGCCCAGGTGGCCGTCCCGCCAGCCCAGCCGCCAGATCTCCGCGACCTCCGCCGCGTCCACGGCCTCGGCGGGCCGCACGGTCGCCTCGACTCGATCAACGCTCACGGCTCGACCCTACGGGCTGCGGAAACGCGCCACCGGCGGCCTCCAGATTGTCGATCAGGCGGCTCATCGTGGCCATGAACGCCTCGATCTCCTCGGCGGTCAGCCCGTCGGTCGCTACCGCGTTGACGGTGCGCGCCGCGCTGGTCAGCTCGGGCTCGAGAGCTCGCGATCGCCCGGTGAGCATCACCCGGGCCCGGCGGCCGTCGTCGGGATCGGGCACCCGCTCGACCAGGCCGTCCCGTTCCATCCGCTTCAGGGTGACCGCCATAGTCGGCTGCTCGATGCGTACGCGTTCGCACAGCTCGCGCTGGGTCAGGCCGTCCTGCTCGTACAGCGCGAGCAACTGGGCGAACTGACCCGGCACGACGCCGACCGGCTCGATCCGCTGTCGCAGGGCCTGGGCCAGCAGCCGAGCGAGGTGGTTGACCTGGTAACCCAACGACGACTGCCGGGCGAGCGCCGGGCCGGTCGGCTCGCTCACGCCATCACCCGCCGTCGGAGTCGACGCAGCCGCGGCCACTGCCACATCGCGATCCCCGTGCCGGCGAGCACCGGGAACACCAGCCACCGCATCAGGTCGGTGAGGACGGAGTCGGCGGCCGGAGTCAGGTAGACGAAGGCCAGCAGCAAGACGCCGCTGACCATGTGCACCGCTCGCTGAGCGGTCCGAACGCGGCGAGCGTGCCCTCGTCGGGGTTCGCGCATCGCCATCACCTCGTTTGATAGTAAGCTATGCATTACTCCATAGCATGCTATCTAAATGCCGGAAACTCAAGAGCGCCAGGAACTCAAGATCGGCGCGATGCCGATTCCAGCCGGACGCAGCACGGGCCCGGCTCCGGATCGGGTCGGGCCGCCCAGTCGGCGGCGCCGAGCCCGTCGAGGAGCCCGGTCAGCAGATGCAGGTTCATCCGGCAGACGGTGTCGGGATAGTCGCTCGCCAGGTCGCGGAACGGGCAGTTGCCGAGCCCGATCCGACCACTGACCTCGCGCGGCTCGAAGCCGTAGTGCCGAAGGGTGTCGGCCACCGAGGCCGGTCGGGCCGTCCGACCCAGCTCGACGCCGGCCTCGCGCGACTGTCGGGCGAGCACCTCGGCGACCGGCTCACCGGTCCGGCCCGACTGCTCGATCGCCCCGGCCAGCAGCCGTCCGGCGAGGTCGTAGCGCCGCTGCGGAAGGCTGACGGCGATCTCCCGCTGCGCCCGCCGATACAGCTTGGCGGGCCGCCCGGCACCGGGGCCACTGCGTCCGCTGCGGCGCGCGTACACGACCTCCAGCAGGCCGAGCTCGGCCAGCCGGTCCAGATGGAACGCGGCGTTCGACCGCGGGATCTCGAGTCCGGCGGCGGCCTCGTCGCGACCGATCGGCTCGGGGGCCGCGGCCACGAGCTCGTACAGCCGCCGCCGGGTCGGCTCCTCCAGGGCCGCCACGGCGGCGACGTCGGCCACCGGCCGCTCCACCTCGCTCGTCACACTCTAAAGATAACCAATCTTGACGCAATCTCCGAAGCGTTCTAAAGTCAGATGAAATTGATTTTAGAGGAGTCGCCATGACGACACATCCCGATGCACATGCGACCGCCACCGACCGTCCCGCGCTGTCGGACCCCGGCTACCAGGCCTTCCTCCTGCTGCGCACGGTCTTCACGGTGGCACCGATCCTGTTCGGACTCGACAAGTTCACGAACTGGCTGGTCGACTGGCCGATCTACCTGGCGCCGTGGGTGAACGACATCGTCCCGGGCTCGGCCCAGGACGCGATGTACGCCGTCGGCGTCGTCGAGATCGTCGCCGGGCTCGTGGTCGCCGTCGCGCCGAGGTTCGGCGGTCTGCTGGTCGCCGCTTGGCTGGCCGGCATCATCGTCAACCTGCTGTCCATTCCGGACTTCTACGACATCGCACTGCGCGACTTCGGCCTCCTCGTCGGCGCGCTGGCGCTGTCCCGCCTGGCCAGCCGGTACCCGACCGGTCGACCGGCGACCACCTCCGTTTAGACCGTCCAGGAGCGGGGACCTACCCCGCCGACCACCGAAGGGAGCACCATCATGTGCGCCAACTGCGGCTGCGGCATCCCCGAAGACACCCACGGAGACGACCGCAACATCCTGTGGAGCGAGGTCGTCGCATCCGCCGAGGCCGTCGGCATCAGCCCCGACCAGGCCGCTCAGAACATCCGGGAGATGGCCGACCAGCAGTCGTCGAGCTGACGGCCCGTCCGCCACGAGAACACCGACCAGGGCCCGGGCCGGGCCGAGGGCGATCTGCCCTCGACCCGGCCCGGGCTCGTCGTCATCCCGCGCGAGGACCCAGCGCCCGATCGCCGCCTCGGGTTTCGGACCTCCGCGCAGCGGGCAGTGATGAACCGAGGAGGTCAAGGGGCCATGACCGTTCACACGCGACGTCTCAGGCGTCGGCTCGCCGCGTCGTTCGCGACGATCCTGGTCGCGACCGTGACGATCCTGACGACGGCGCCGGCGTCGGCCTTCGAAGCGGCGTTCTTCCCGACCCAGAGTGCGGGCAACCGCGGCGTCGACGTCGAGGCCGTCCAGCAGCTGCTGCGGCATCACGGGAGCGGAGTCGACGCCACCGGCGGGTACGACCAGGCCACGGTCGCCGCGGTGACCGCGTTCCAGTCGAGCCACGGGTTGGACCCGGACGGCATCGTCGGACCGGACACCTGGGAAGCGCTGGCGCCCCGGCTCGAGGAGGGGGCCACGGGACCCGCGGTCGAAGCCCTGCAGGTCGAGCTGAACGCCAAGCGACAGCTCGCCCTGCCGGTCGACGGGCGGTTCACGTCGACGGTCGCCGACGCGGTCGCCGAGTTCCAGTCGCATGCCGGGATCGCCGCGGACGGCATCGTCGGGCCGGAGACCTGGCGCAACCTCGTCTGGCACTACGACTACCCGGACCTCGACGTCGGGCTGTGCAACCAGGACCCGGACGACAACGGCGACGCGGACTGGGCGACCGGTGCCGCCGTCGGACAGCTCGAGGAGGCGATCGGGGTCTTCGCCCAGACCGGTCAGGGCCAGGTGCCGATCGGGGACGCCGGCTTCGAGCACGGTGGCGACATCCCCGGCCATGTCAGCCACGAGGTCGGCATGGACGTGGACCTGTGGCCGATCCGGACCGACAACGCGCAGTGCACGGCCGGTCGGATCACCTGGGAGTCGCCGGAGTACGACCGGGAGGCGACCCGCCAGCTCGCGCAGGCCATTTACGACGCCGCGCCCGGACACATCGCGCTGATCTTCTTCAACGACCCCGTGCTCATCGACGAGGGCCTGACCCAGCCGTACGCCAACCACGACGACCACCTGCACGTGCGCTACTGCGAGGCCGTCCATCCCGACGCCATGTACGACTGCTGACCGAAGGACCGCGCATGCATCTTCGACGTACCCTCCTCGCTCTGACGACGGTCGCAGCCACTGCCGCCGGCACGGTCACGGCGACCGCCCACGCCGCCCCGCAGGCGGTGCCTCCGACGCCGACGGTGACCGACGTCCTCGCCGACGGCATCGGCACACCGTGGGGCATGGACTTCCTGCCGGACGGATCGGCCCTGGTCACCGACCGCGACAGCGCCCTCGTGCGCCGCGTCGCTCCCGACGGCACCGTGACCGAGGTCGGGACCGTCCCCGACGTCGTACCCGAGGGTGAGGGCGGTCTCCTCGGTCTCGCAGTGTCGCCGACGTACCAGACCGACCAGCTCGTGTACGTCTACTACACCGCCGCCGGCGACAACCGGATCGCCCGCATGACATACGACGGCACCGCGCTCGGCGAGCCCGACGTCATCCTCTCCGGGATCGACAAGGCCAGCATCCACAACGGCGGGCGGATCGAGTTCGGCCCCGACGGGATGCTGTACGCCGGCACCGGCGACGCCGCCAACACCGGCAACTCGCAGGACCCCGACTCGCTCAACGGCAAGATCCTGCGGATGACACCGGCCGGTGGTGTGCCCGCCGACAATCCGACCGCCGGCTCGCTGGTCTACTCGATGGGCCATCGCAACGTGCAGGGCCTGGCCTGGGACCCGGACGGCCGGCTCTGGGCCAGCGAGCTCGGTCAGAACACGTGGGACGAGCTCAACCTGATCGAGCCTGGAGCCAACTACGGCTGGCCGGTCTGCGAGGGCACCTGCGGCGACCCGCAGTACGTCGAGCCGAAGGCGACCTGGAGTCCGTCCGAGGCGTCGCCGTCCGGCCTCGCGTACGCCGAGAACACCCTCTGGATGGCGTCGCTTCGCGGCCAGCGGCTGTGGGGGATCCCGATCGCGGGTGGCGAGGTCGACGGCGACCCGGTCGGCTTCTTCGCGAACGAGCACGGCCGGCTGCGCGCCATCGAGCCGGCACCGGACGGGTCGCTGTGGCTGGCCACGAACACCGGCGGCCAGGTGCTGCGCCTGACACTCGGCTGACGCTCGACGCGAGTCGGAACCTCCGCGGGTCCGGCGGTGTAGGACGGTAGGAGTCGGATCCGACCCGACCGTGCGGAGGTCGACGACGGAGGACACCGAGGCGGTGCGCCGGGCACGAGACGGCGACCCGGACGCGTACGAGGTCCTGGTCGCTCGCTACACCGCGCCCGCGCACCGGCTGGCGTACTTCCTCGGTGCCGGCGACGACGCCGAGGACGTGGTGCAGGAGGCGTTCGTCAAGGCCTATCGGGCGTTGTCGCGCTACCGCGAGGACGCGCCGTTTCGGCCGTGGCTGCTGCGGATCGTGGCCAACGAGACGAGGAACGCCGTCCGCGGCCGGAAGCGTCGCGAGCGGCTGGCGCTGCGGGTGCTGGACGTACGAACGCCCGACGAGCCGTACCTCCAAGCGGCCGACACCGACCGGCGGCGAGCCCTGCTCGCCGGCGTTCGGGCGCTGGCCGGCAAGGACCGCGAGGTCATCGTCTGTCGCTACTTCCTCGAGCTGAGTGAGGCGGAGACGGCCACCGCGCTGTCGCTACCGGTCGGCACCGTGAAGTCGCGAACGTCGCGAGCGCTCGCCCGGCTTCGGGCCCGACTCGACATGGAGGTGTTGGATGCCTGACCTCGAGCAGGAGCTTCGCGCCCTCGGCACCGCGCTCGACGTGCCGGAGCCGCCGGACGTCCGCGGACCGGTCCGGGCCCGGATCGAGGCGCCGCGACGCTCGCCGGCGATCCGACCGCGGTGGGCGATCGCGACTCTCACCGCGATCCTGGCGATCGGGCTGGCGGCGTCACCCGACGCCCGCGCCGCCATCGCCGACGTGATCCGGATCGCCGGCATCGACGTGCGATGGGGCGACGACACCGATGCCCCGACGACGCCGCGCTCGCCGCTGCCCGGCCAGCACCCGACCGACCTGGAGACGGCACGCGAGCAGGTCGGGTTCGAGATCGGGGTCCCGGAAAGGCTGGGCGAACCCGATCGCGTCGTCGTCGCCGACGCCGGCCGGGTCGCGACGCTGCTCTACGGACCGGCGTCCGACCGGATCCGGATCGACGAGTTCGACGGCCGACTCGAGCCGGTCTTCGTCAAGTCGCTCGGGTTCGACACGGAGCAGGCGCTCGTCACCGGCGAGACCGCGTGGTGGCTGCCGGAGCCGCATCCGATCCGCTACGTCGACCGCGACGGTGTCGTCCGCGCCGAGACGGCCCGGCTCGCCGGCCGCACGCTGATCTGGGAGTCGGGCGGCGTCTCGTACCGGCTCGAGGGCGACCTGACCCGCGACGAGGCGGTGGCGATCGCCGAGTCCGTCCGCTGAGTCCGTCCGCTGAGGGAACCCCGGTCGCCTCGGCGGTGTAGAACGGTCAGCCGTTCTAGGGAGTACGCCATGCTTCGTCGCACCCTCGCCGTGCTCGCCGCCACCGTGATCGTCACGCTGGCCGGCGGCGGGTCCGCCCACGCGAAGGGACCCGACCAGGCGACCGTCTCGGGCCCGGGCATCGACACCACACAGCTCACGATGGACGATCCGCTCCGTCGCCTCGAACGGCTGCTCCAGGCGACCCGCTTCTGGGACAGCGTGGAGATGCCCGCCTGGGAGGTGGACCCGCCGCCGGGCGATCTGGGCGCAGCGTTCACGGTCGTCTACAACGTTCCCGACGTGCACGATCCCGGCGGAGCGAAGCCGGACTCGATCCGCCAGGAGATCTACCCGTTCGCGGCGTCGGGTCCCGTGGTGTACCTGCCGCCGGACCAGACCGTGTTCGACACGTCGCTCGCCGCCGGCTGGATCGCCGCGGACGATCGACTCGTCGGCCTACTCACCGCGCTCGGCGCCAGTCGTACGGCGACGACCGACGGCGGCTCCCAGCCGACGCTGTCGCCGGCCGCGCACACGCCGGCGGAGGCCGACGACTCGGGCTCGGCATGGGGACCGACTGCCGCCGCGACCGTCGCCGGGGTGCTCGCCCTCGGCGCGGTGGTCGCCCTGGTCCGCATCCGCCGGCGGGCCGCACGGGTCTGAGGGCGACGTCTGGGCCAACTAGAGCTCGTCTCGAACGGGCCAAACGACCCGAGACGTAGGTGACTTACGCCCGGGCCGATATAGCCATATACCTGCCAGCCTGACCTTGGTCTAACAATCGTCCGAAATCATCTGGCAGGTACCGCCGATGGCGCTTCGATTCAACCCTCCCCCAGGCTGGCCAGCACCTCCGTCCGGCTGGCTGCCACCCCCGGGCTGGCGTCCTGATCCGTCGTGGCCGCCGGCCCCATCAGGCTGGCAGTTCGTCGTAGACGACCTACAGCCCGATCGGCCGACAACGCCGGCATGGGTGTCGTCGCGACGGAGCCCGACCGCTAATCGGCAGCGAAAGGTGCGCCGTGCATGGATCCTCGGTGGCGTCGCGCTGCTCTTGGTCATAGCGGCGATTGCCAACGCAGCCGAGGAGGACGGCGAGACGCCGGCTTCGGACGACCCCGACTCCGGTCAGGCTCCCGAGAACCTCGCACTCGACGACTCGGCGCCATCAGCTGCTGGATCGGCGGAACCGCCTCCTGAGCCGACATACCGCGTCCTCGACGTCGTTGCCGGTGATCGGATTCGGCTGAAGTATCACGGAGAAACGATCGTCAAGGTCATCGGAATCGACACACCGCATCGCGTCGAGCTGGGTAGACGTCGCTGCAGCAACTCAGACGCCACGACACACGCTCGGCGCCTACTCGTCGACAAGCAGGTGGCGCTGAGCCGGAGTCATACTGGAGGCGCGAGGTCACTCAATGCTCGGATCGACCTTCCACACGGTCGCGACTACGGGCTCGTGATGATCCGGCGCGGCTATGCAGTCGAGGACCCTCAAGACGATCTTGGCGATGTCCCGCAGTCGTACGGTCGCGCCGAGCGGTCAGCCCGATCCGCTGAGCGTGGATTGTGGGCCAACTGCCAAGTCCTCGAGCCACCTCCCTCCACTAACGAGCCTGAGCCGTCGGACGATGAAGATATCTCCGATGGCAGTTGCGATCCCAACTATGCCGGTGCCTGCGTGCCGGTGTATCCGCCCGACGTCGATTGTGCCGATATCGGAGTTACGGTCACTGTCGTGGGAGCGGATCCGCATGGCCTCGATGCCGACGGTGATGGCTATGGCTGCGAGTGATCGCCTCGTCGTTCAAGGAAGCGCCCACTGCGTTCCGGTCTGTGAAACGGTTCCGCGGAACCGACGGCGGGCCGGACGGGCCTGAGTGCGGCGTCGGCGCGACTGCTGGCGAGTTTGCGCAACTGCGCGACCCGAAACGCGTCCGAACTCGCCAACAGTCGGCGCCGACCTCAGCCCTCGACCGGCGCCATGTCCGCGCGTACGCCGAGCAACCGGATCGGGTCGCGACGGTCGAGGCGCTCGAGGGCCTCGAGAGCGGCGGCCGCGATGGTGGCGCCGTCGACGGTCGGCTCCGGAAGCGTCTTGCTGCGGGTGTAGGTGAAGAACGGCGCGTAGCGGACCTTGATCGCGACCCGCATCGCCTGGCGCTCCTCGGCGACGACGTCGTCGGTGACCTGGGCGGCCAGGCGACGCACCTCGTCCCGCACCTGCTCCCAGTCGGTCAGGTCCTGCTGGAACGTGGTCTCGCGGCCATGCGAGCGGGCGACCCACGGGGCGGCGTCGACCGGCGAGTTGTCGACGCCGCGGCTGGTGCGGCGAAGCCACGGGCCCATCGTGGGTCCGATCTGCTCGGCGAGCCAGCGCGGGTCGGACAGCGCGAGCTCTCGTACGGTCGTGATCCCCAACCCGGCAAGGCGTTTGGCCGTCCTGCGACCGATCCCCCACAGCGCGTCGGTCGGGCGGTCGGCCATCACCGGATACCAGTTCTCCTCGGTCAGCCGGTACGTCCCGCCGGGCTTGCCGAACTCGGTCGCGATCTTGGCCCGAAGCTTGTTGTCTCCGATGCCGATCGAGCAGGACAGCTCGGTCGCCTCGCGCACGGCCCGCTGGATGTCGTGGGCCATCGCCTCCGGGTCGTCCGGGACCGGGTCGGGCTCCATGAACGCCTCGTCCCAGCCGAGCACCTCGACGACCGCGGGGAAGCTGCGCAGGACCGCCATCACCTCCTCCGAGACGGCGAGGTACGTCGGCTCGTCGACCGGCAGGAACACCGCGTCCGGACACCGCTTGGCCGCCGTACGCAGTGCCATGCCGGAGCGGATGCCGTACTCACGGGCCTCGTACGACGCGGTCGAGACGACGGCCCGCTGCGTCGGATCGCCCTTGCCGCCGACGACGACCGGCTTGCCGCGCAGCTCCGGCCGGCGCAGCACCTCGACCGCGGCGAGGAACTGGTCGAGGTCGACGTGCAGCACCCAGCGTCGCGGCGGCTCCGGGCTCCGGTTCACGACACGAGTGTCGCCGATGGTCAGGACTCGGCCGCGTCGAGACCGGGCCCGGCACGATCTCGAGGTCGAACACCTGGACCCGCTGGTCGCACCGGTCGCCGATCAGCCGGACGTCGACCAGCCCGCCGCAGTCGCGATGCAGGGTCAGGCGGGCCGTGCATCCGGTCGCCAAGACCGAGGTGCGAGCGACACTGTCACCATGACCGTGCTCAACGCGTCGGCTCGGGCGCTGCTCGAGTCGGACGCGCTCGTCCATCTCGTGACCCTGAACGCCGACGGCAGTCCGCAGGTGAGCTGCGTCTGGGTCGGCCTCGACGGCGACGAGATCGTGAGCGGGCATCTCGACCAGCGGCAGAAGCTGCGCAACGTACGCCGCGACCCGCGGGTCGCGCTGTCCGTCGAGGGATCCGGGTCGAACCCGATCGGACTGCGCGAGTACCTCGTGGTCCACGGGACGGCCCGGGTCGAGGCGGGCGGCGCCTCCGAGCTGCTGCAGCGGCTGGCCCACGTGTACTTCGGACCGGACGTGGTGTTCCCGCCGCCGGAGCACGCCGCGCCGGGCTACATCCTGCGGGTCACACCCGAGCGGGTCGGCGGCGTCGGACCCTGGACCGACTGACCCCGACCCGGCTCGCGATTGCGGGACGTGGTGGCAGCCGGAGCCCCGAAAACTGCCGCGATCCCGCCATCGCCGAGGCCCCAAACGCGACGTCGGATAGCCGCCAGACTTGGGCTCGTGGCCGCGCCATCGTGGACAGCATGGATCTCGAACTGAAGGACCACGTCGCCGTCGTGACCGGGGCCAGCAAGGGGATCGGCCTCGCGGTCACGCGCACCCTCCTCGGCGAGGGAGCCCGGGTCGTCGCCGTCTCGCGTACCCGCACCGCCGATCTCGACGGCCTCGCCGACGACGCGATGACCCACGTCGCGGCCGACCTGACAGAGTCGGGAGTCGCCGACCGGATCGTGGGCCACGCGGTCGACGCGTTCGGCGGCCTGGACAGCCTGGTCAACGTCGCCGGCGGCCCGCCGCCCGGCGTCGAGATGCCGCGGACGTCGTTCATGGACGCGAGCGACACCGAGTGGCGCGCGATGTTCGAGCTCAACCTGTTCGCGGCCGTCAGCCTGGTCCGCGCGGCTGTCCCGGCCATGCTGCGCCGCGGCGGCGGCTCGATCGTGAACGTCTCCTCGACCCACGCCCGGCAGCCGTTCCCGAACGTCGACTACGCCGCCGCGAAGGCCGGCCTGTCCAACCTCACCAAGGCGCTGTCGGAGGAGTACGCGCCGCAGGGCATCCGGGTCAACACGGTGTCGCCGGGCCCGGTCCGTACGCCGTGGTGGACCGACCCCGACGGCGTCGCCGACATCCTCGCGGCCCGCTTCGGCACCGACCGCGACTCGGTCATGGATGCCGCGATACCGGAGGCGATGGGCCTGTCGACCGGCCGGCTCGCCGACCCGCAGGAGGTCGCCGACCAGATCGTGCTGCTGGTCTCGCCGCGCGCGGGCAGTACGACCGGCGCCGACGTCGCCGTCGACTCGGGAATGCTCAAAGCCACCTGAGCCGGTCGACCACCTGAGCCCGTTGACCACCTGAGCCGGTTGAATGGGGCCGTGCTCTACGCCGCCCTGGTCGTCGTCCACGCCGGTCTCGCCGCCGTCTGGCTCGGCGGCATGGCGTACTCCCTCACCGTCGTGCAGCCGAAGGTCGCCCGCTTCTTCGGCAACGACGACGATCGCCACGAGGAGTTCGTCGCCCTGATCGCCCAGGGAAACCGGTGGAAGGTGGTCGCCCTGATCGTCGCGCTCGGCGGCACCGGTATCGCACTGTGGGCGATGGACGAGTACGACAATGCCCCAGCGCAGCTGACGAAGGCCAGTCTGCTGGTCGCGGCGACGGTGATCTTCTGGTACGTGTCGTGGCGGCACTGGCCGCGGCGGGTCTTCGCGCTGCCCGCGGAGCGGCCGGCGCTGCGCCGACAGCTGCGCGTCCTCGCGACGACGATGACGGTCCTGGTCGGAGCCGCGTTCGTGATCGGCGTCGGCGCGAGCGTCGCAGCGCGATGACCGCGCAGGCCATCCGGACGAACGACCTGGTCAGCGACGGAGGGAGACTTCGATAGGCTGATGGCTTCGGCGTGCCGGGAAGTCTGGTCGGCGCACGTAGCGTCGACCCGAAGTGGATCTCATCGTGCCGCAGGACTCCGCACCCGACCGACCGCCGCTCCGTCGTCGCCTGTTCGGCAGCCTGGAGCCGGGCGAGGAGACCTTCGTCGGTCGCGCCCTCCGGCAGGAGACGGTCGGCGGTGCGCTGCTCCTCGGCGCCGCCGTGATCGCTCTCGTCTGGGCCAACTCGCCGTGGCACGAGGCGTACGACGATCTCCGGCATCTCGACGTCGGCCCGCTGAGCCTCGAGGAATGGGCCGCGGACGGGGCGCTCGCGATCTTCTTCTACGTCGCCGGGCTCGAGCTCAAGCGCGAGCTCGTCGTCGGAACGCTGCGTCGACCGGCCGACGCTCTGGTGCCGGTGAGCGCGGCGCTTGCCGGCATGGTGGCGCCGGCGCTGATCTACCTGGCGATCAACGCCGGCGGCAACCTCGACGGGTGGGCGGTGCCGATGGCCACCGACATCGCCTTCGCCCTGGCCGTGCTCGCGGTCGTCGGTCGCAGGTTGCCGTCCTCGCTCCGGGCGTTCCTGCTGACACTCGCGGTCGTCGACGACCTCGGCGCGATCGTCGTGATCGCGCTGTTCTTCTCCGGCAGCCTGCATCTCGCGCCACTGCTGGGTGCGGCCGCTCTGCTCGCCTTCTACTGGTGGTGTCAACACCGGCGGCTGAACATCGGCTGGCTGCTGATCCCGATCGGCGTCGCGACCTGGTGGCTGGTCCACGAGAGCGGCGTTCACGCGACGATCGCGGGCGTGGCGCTCGGGCTGCTGACCCGCGTTCGGCCGGACCCCGGCGAGGAGCGGTCGCCGGTCGAGATCCACGAGCACCGGGTACGTCCGATCGCCGCCGGCGTCGCCGTGCCCGCGTTCGCCTTCCTCGCGGCCGGGGTCAGTTTCGACGTCGGACCCGATCTGGTCACCGAACCGGTGGTCGTCGGCATCGTGCTCGGATTGCTGCTGGGCAAGACGATCGGGATCCTCGGCGGCGCCTACCTCACCGCCCGGTTCACCCATGCCGAGCTGGCCCCGGACCTCGCCTGGCGAGACGTTTCGGCCGTCGCGGTGCTGTCCGGCATCGGATTCACCGTGTCGCTGCTGATCGTCGAGCTGTCGTTCGAGGGTGAGCAGGTCGACCAGGCGAAGGCGGCCGTCCTCGCCGGCTCCGTGCTGTCTGCCGGCGTCGCGACCGTCCTGCTGCGACGCCGCAGCCGCGTCGCCGCGTAACCCGCGGGCGGCCCTGGCTACCGGGCCCGAGGCACCGGGGTCGATAGGCTCCTGAGCCGAGACCGATCGTCGGAGCGGTCACGCCGAAGGGAGACACGGTATGAGCACCGCCGGAGAGAACCCCACCGGGATCTCCGAGGAGGCCGAACCCACCCTCGGACGACTCGTCGCCGACGCCAGCCGGGACATCTCCACCCTGATCCAGTCCGAGATCGCGCTGGCCAAGTCGGAGCTGCGGCTCAGCGTCAAGGCCGGCGGGGCAGGAGCGGCGTTCCTCGCCCTGGCCGCCTTCCTCGGCCTCATCGTCATCATCCTCGCGTCGATCACGATCGCGCAGTTCATCATCTGGGCCGGCCTCGACCCCTGGTGGGCGTACCTGATCGTCACCGGCGCCTACCTCCTGATCGCCGCCCTCTTCGCCTGGATCGGCGTCCGCAAGTTCAAGAAGGTCCGCGGCCCCGAGAAGACCATCGCCACGGCCAAAGAGATCCCCCAAGCCTTCAAGAGCTAGCCCCTCCAGCGGCGCGCCGCCTCGGACACCGCTGACGATCTCGACGACCGGCGCGACGCCCAGCGGGAGAGCGAGGTCGCGCGTTTCCCGGCGGACGTGGATGGGCCTGGCCGCCGAAGCGAGGCACGAGCGAGGCTGGTTGTCCGCCGGGAACGCGCGATCTCGGCGGACGATCGTGGGGCTCAGGCGCAGTCGCCGGTCGAGACCTCTTCAGTGGCGTCGAGACCGGCCGCCGCGTCTTCCGCCACTTGATCGGCGGTGAGGACGTATCCGGTGTTGTCGTCGGACAGCGAGGCGGCGAAGACGACGCCGAAGACGGCACCGCCGCGCGACACCAGCGGCCCGCCGGAGTTGCCCGACCGCACCAGCGACCGGATCGAGAACACCTCACGCTGGACGGTGCCCTCGTTGTAGATGTCGGGGCTGCGCAGGTTCTGCTCGGCCCGGATCCGCGCTGGCTGCGCGTCGTACGGACCGTCCTCGGGGTAGCCGAGCACGGCCGCCGAGTCGCCCGCCGTACCGCTGCCGTCGAACTCCAAGGACTCGACGTCGAGCCCGTCGACCTCGAGGACGGCGACGTCCAGATCCGGGTCGTAGAGCACCACCTCGGCGTCGTACGTCGACCCGTCGGCCTCCACCGTCGGGTCGGTGACGCCGGCGACCACGTGGGCGTTGGTCATGACCCGCTCCGGGCCGTACGCGAACCCGGAGCCCTCGACACTGCGGTCGCACTCGTCGGCGTCGCCGAGGATCTTGACGACGCTCTCCTCGGCGGCCTCGACTCCCGGGCGGTTCAGGATCCGGGCCGTCGGCGCATCGACGTCGGGGATCCGCTCCGCCGCGAAGGGCTCGATGTAGCGCGGGAAGAGGTCCGAGGCCACGACCTCGTTGAACGCGCTCAGCGCCTCGTCGGCGGCGTTCGGCATCACGTCGTCGACCTGGTCGAGGACGACCGACTCGCGTACCTCGTCGGCGATCGTCGGCAGCCGCGCACCGCTGACGGCGTACCCGATCGCCCAGCACACCACGAGCACGGCCGCCATGCTGAGCAGGGCACCGCCGACCGCGTCGAGGGCCCGCGCCGGCTCCCAGGTGATGTGGCCGCGGATCCAGCCGCCGCCGTACGCGCCGAGCGCCTGACCCACCGACGCGGTCACGAGAACCGTGACGAGCGCGATCAGCGACAACCCGACCGACGGCTGGAAGTCGCCGAGCAGGTGCGGGATCACGACGATGCCGAGCAAACCGCCGATCAACAGGCCCACCGTGGCCGACGCGCCGGTGACGAACCCCTGCCAGTAGCCCGACACGCCGTACGCGAGTGTCAGGAGGATCAGGAGGAGGTCGAGGAAGTTCACCGGGGAAAGCCTCCCACGACGGGCAGCGGTCGCATCCGCGACTCGTCCCAGGGGCGCTCCCAGCCGACGTACGAGAACAGCCGGCTCACGACGCCGGCGGTGAATCCCCACAGGATCAGCTCACGGTCGGCGGCGCTCGTGTCGATCGCGAACGCCGGACCCTTCCAGCCGCTGGGATGTCGCACCATGAACCGGTGCTCGGGCGCCAGCAGCTCGGCGATCGGCACCCGGAAGACCGACGCCACCTCGGCCGGGTCGACGACGGCGACCGGGTTCGGCTCCCGCCACCAGCCGAGCACCGTCGTCACCGCGAAGTTGCTCGGCGGCAGCCACAGTCGCGGCAGCGCACCGAAGACGTCGACGCCGGCCGGGTCGACGCCGACCTCCTCGGCCGCCTCCCGGAGCGCGGTCGCCGCCGCGCCGGCGTCGTCGGGATCGGCCGCCCCGCCGGGGAACGCGAGCTGGCCCGGATGCGACCGCATGTCGTGAGCCCGCTCGATGAACAGCAAGTCCGGAGCGCCGTCGGACTCGCCGAAGAGCATGAGTACGGCCGCCGGGCGTGCCGACTCGGGTGGGTCCGGCGCGTACCTCGCCAGCTCCGCCGAGGTCATGGTGGTCGCGGCGGCGGCCACCGGACGCAGCCATTCCGGCAGGTCGTCACGCTCCGGCCGGCCGGTCACGGGGCGCCCGCCCGATCGGCGTCGACGTCGATGCCGAGATGTTGCTCGACCAGCTCGACCGCCTGGCCGTACGACGTCAGCTGCCGCCGCTCGGTCGCGACGATCGACCCACCCGCGTCGACGAACACCGTCTGCGGCAGCGCGATGACCTCGAGGTCGGCCCGGACATCGCCGCCCGGGTCGGCCACCGACGGGAACGTCACGCCCGCGTCGGCCGCGAGCTGCAACGCCGCACCGGGCGCGGGGTCGTCGTAGTCGATCCCGAGGACCGTCAGGTCGTCGCCGGCGGCTTCGTGCAGTTGCTGGAGCACCGGCAGCTCCTCGCGACACGGTGCGCAGTAGCTGGCCCACACGTTCAGCACCAGCGGCCCGTCGAGGCCGGCCAGGCGTACGTCGCGACCGCCGCCGAGGCACGGCAGGCTGACGTCCGGGAGCGTGTCGTCGGTCGCCGGGTGAGTGGCCGTCGAGACCGGACAGTCGGCGATGCCGGCCTGTTGCTTCAGACGTACGAGATCGTCCGCGGCGACGTCGACCGAGTCGGCGTCGGAGGCCGTACTCCCGATCGACCCGCCGTCGCCGCAGCCCGCGAGCAGCAGCATTGCCACCGCCGCGCTCGCCAGGGCCCGGCCACGCGTCATGCCCGGCCTTCGGTCCTCAGCAGCTTGGTGGCCGTGGCCAGGTCGGTCGGGCCCTCGCCGAAGGCCGGGCACCACCGGGCCAGCGGGCAGGCGCCGCAGGCCGGCCGTCGGGCGTGGCAACAGCGGCGGCCGTGCCAGATCAGGTGGTGGCTGAGCAGGGTCCAGTCGCGCTTGGGAAACAGCGCACCGACGGCGGCCTCGATCTTGTCCGGGTCGGTCTCCTCGGTCCAACCGAACCGACGCGCCAGCCGGTTGAAGTGCGTGTCGACGGTGATGCCGGGCACGCCGAACGCGTTGCCGAGCACCACGTTGGCCGTCTTGCGTCCGACGCCGGGCAGCGTCACCAGATCCTTGAGCCGCCCCGGCACCTCGCCACCGAAGTCGTCGCAGAGGGCCTGCGAGAGCTTGAGCAGCGAGTTGGTCTTGGCCCGGAAGAAGCCGGTGGGTTGGATGATCTCCTCGACAACCTCGCGGTCGGCCCCGGCCAGCGCGGGAGCGTCCGGATAGCGCGCGAACAGGATCGGCGTCACCATGTTGACCCGCTTGTCCGTGGTCTGCGCCGACAGCACGGTCGCGATCAGGAGCTGGAACGGGGTCTCGAAGTCGAGCTCGCAGCGCGCGTCGGGATAGGTCTCGGCGAGGACACGATTCATCTTCCGGGCTCGCCGGACGAGTGTCGTCGGCGGCCGGAGCGGGGCGATCGGCTTGGTGGGCGCGGACACGCCGTCCAGCCTAGGCGGTGGCGCCGACGGGCTCCCCGCGGGCGAAGCGGCCCCGATCGGCGGTACTCCTTGCCGGTGCGCGCCGGCGATAGGTCAGACTGTGACCCACGAGATCGGCTGTTGCGCGACCCGTACGGGGAATACAACGGGCGGGGCGCACTGGCCACGAGGAGGATCCGTGGATAACGATGTGCTCCGCCAGGCACCGCTCTTCTCGTCACTCGACGATGAGGCCGCCGACTCCTTGCGGGCCTCGATGTCGGAGACCCGGATCGGACGGGGCGACGTGTTGTTCCACGAGGGCGACTCGGGCGACCGGCTCTATGTCGTCACCGACGGCAAGATCAAGCTGGGTCGAACCTCCGCCGACGGGCGAGAGAACCTGCTGGCCATCCTCGGACCGGGGCAGATGTTCGGCGAGCTCTCGCTGTTCGATCCCGGACCGCGCTCGGCGACGGCCACGGCGGTGACGCCGTGCACCCTGCTGAGTCTCGGCCACGACGAGCTGCTGCGCTGGCTCGAGGACCAGCCGAGCGTCGCCCGCGGAATGCTCAACCAGCTCGCCGCCCGGCTCCGCAAGACCAGTGACGTCGTCGCCGATCTCGTCTTCTCCGACGTACCGGGCCGGGTCGCCAAGGCCCTGCTCGACCTGTCCCGGCGGTTCGGTCGTACCGCCGACGACGGCATCCACGTGCACCACGACCTGACCCAGGAGGAGCTCGCCCAGCTCGTCGGCGCCTCCCGCGAGACGGTCAACAAGGCGCTCGCCGACTTCGCCATGCGCGGGTGGCTCCGGCTCGAGCCGCGTTCGGTGGTCCTGATCGAGGTGGAGCGGCTGCGGCGGCGGGCGCGGTAGGCCACCGCCGTTCACGAATCTTGAGGGGTTTGGGTAGCCCTGGCAGCCCAAACCCCTCAAGATTCGTGACCCCCGCCCAGGTAGTCCAGCTGCGCACGGACCGACAGCTCGGCCGCCGGCCAGAGGATCGGGTCGACGTCGTGGTACACCCGCTCGACCACCTCGCGAGGCGTCGTGGCCCCCGCGGTCAGCGCCTCGCGTACCTGCTCCAACCGCTCCGCCCGGTGCGCGAGATACCCCTCGATCGCGGCCAGCGCGTCGTCGATGACCGGTCCATGGCCCGGCCACACTCGGGTCGTCTCGGCCGACTCGGCGAGGTCACGCAGCCGGCGCAGCGACCCGAGATAGGCCCCCAGCTCCCCGTCCGGGTGCGCCACCACGGTCGTGCCGCGGCCGAGGACGGTGTCGCCGGTGAGCACGGCCGACTCCGCCGGGAGTACGAACGACAGCGAGTCCGACGAGTGCCCCGGCGTCCCGACGACCCGTACCTCGAGACCGTCCACGTCGATCACGTCGCCGTCGGCCAAACCCTCCGCCCCGAGCCGATACTCCGGATCGAGCGCCCGCACCCCGCACCCGGCCGACTCGGCGAACCGCCGGGCGCCCTCGGAGTGGTCGAGGTGCCGGTGCGTCAGCAGCACGACACCGACCGAGCCGGCGGCGTCGAGCACCGCCTCGAGATGCTCGTCGTCGAGCGGGCCCGGATCGATCACGACCGAGCGCCGGCCGCCCGGCTCCCGAAGCACCCAGGTGTTGGTGCCGTCGAGCGTCATCGGGCCGGCGTTCGGCGCGAGAACGCAGCGGCCTCGCTCGCCGAAGGAGCCGCCGGCCCACGCGGGGGCACTCGACTCGCTCACGCGTCCACCACGAGCCAGCCGTCGTCGCCGTCCAGCCTGACTTCGGGTTGGACCGTACGGATGTCCCGATCGGCGGCGGCCGCGAGCGCGTCGGCCGGCTTCTCGTACTCGGCGAGCTGCATCAGCGTGACGTACGTCGGCGGCAGCATCCGGATCGTCTCGGCGTCGACGGCGCCCATCGCGTCGGCCGGCCGCATCCACCGGACCGCGTCGGCCTCCCCTGAGACGTCGCGGGTCCGCTGGCCGATCGGCAGCATCGCGACGAAGAACCGGGTGTCGTAGCGTCGCGGCTCGAACGCCGGTGTGATCCAGTGCGCCCACGGCGCCAGCAGGTCGGCCCGCAGCACCAGCTCGCGCCGCTCGAGCAGGTCGGTGAAGGCCAGCGATCGGTCGACCAGCGCCTGCCGATCGGCCTCCCAGTCGGCTCCGGCGGTGTCGTCGACGATGGAGTCCGGCGACGGCCCCGCGAGGAGTACGCCGGACTCCTCGAACGTCTCGCGCACCGCCGCGCACACGAGGGCGCGAGCGAGCGCCGGATCGCAGTCCAGCCGCTCGGCGAACGCGGCCACCGGCGGCCCGGCCCAGGCCGAGACGCCGTCGGTGTCGCGCGGATCGACGCCACCGCCGGGGAACGCGACCATCCCACCGGCGAAGGCCATCCCCCGGTGCCGACGCAGCAGGTAGGCCTCCATGCCGTTCGGGCCCGACCGCAACAGCACCACGGTGGCGGCGTCGCGCGGGGGGACCGGATCGCGGTCGCCGGCGGCGTACGCCCGGGCATGCTCGACCAGCTCCGGTGACAGCCGCCGCGTCGCCTCCATGCCCTCGACCCTAGTGAGTTGTCGCCGTGCCACGATGGGTCGGTGTCATCGCCTGCCGAGTCCGCCGCCGGGTCGCCCTCGACAGCGCTCGTCACCGGGGCCGGCCGCGGCATCGGCCGTGCCGTCGCCCATCGACTCAGCGCCGAGGGCCTGCGGGTCGCGCTGACCGCCCGGAGCAAGGACCAGCTCGAGGAGACCGCCGCCGGCTGCACCGGACCGACACTCGTCCTGACCGGCGACCTGACCGACCGGGACGCGCCGGACCGGCTCTTCGGCGCCGTAGAGAGCGCGTGGGGCCCGGTCGACGTGCTGGTCGCGAACGCCGGCGCCGGCGTCTCGGGCCGCGTCCACCGAACGACCGACGCCGACTGGCAGCGGATACTCGACCTCAACCTGACCGCGCCGTTCCGGTGCGTACGCCGAGCGATCCCCTCGATGCTCGACGCCGGGTACGGCCGGATCGTCGTCATGGCGTCGACCGCGGCCAAGCGCGGCGACCCGTACATCGCGGCCTACACGGCGAGCAAGCACGGCGTCCTGGGCCTGGTCCGGTCGGCCGCCGCGGAGCTCGCCACGACCGGCGTCACGGTCAACGCGATCTGCCCCGGCTACGTCGACACCCCGATGACCGACGCCACGATCGCCGGCATCGTCGAGAAGACCGGACGTACGGAGGACGAGGCCCGCGACATCATCGCCTCGAAGCAGCCGACCGGCCGGCTCGTCACGGCCGACGAGGTGGCCGCCGCGGTCTGGCTGTGCGTCGCCAACGCCTCGATCACGGGTCAGGGACTCAACGTCGACGGCGGCACGGTTCAGTCGTGAGCATCGAGCGCGTCAACCCCGGCGACCTGCCCCGGCCCAGCGGGTTCAGCCACGCCGTGCGGGCCGAGGGCCGGTACGTCTTCCTCGCCGGCCAGACCGCCCTCGACCATGACGGGCGGATCGTCGACGGCGACGTCGTGGCCCAGTTCGAGCAGGCCCTCGGCAACCTGCTCACGGCACTCCGGGCCGCCGGTGGCCGGCCGGAGCAGCTGGCCAGCGTCACGGTCTACATCGTCGACCTGGACGACTACCGGGCTCGGGCCGGCGACATTGGCGCGGTCTGGCGCCGCCTGGTCGGGACGACGTACCCCGCGATGGCCGGCGTCGGCGTCGCCCGCCTCTGGGACGCCGCAGCACTCGTCGAGCTGCAGGGCGTCGCCGTCATCGATTAACCCTTCGGCGATCCGTCACTCAGACAGTGACCATCCGTCAGTTGGACAGGACCCCAATGACGGATGGTTGGTGTCCGAGCGGCGGATCGTCACTGTCTGAGTGACGGATCGACGGGGTGGAGGACGGTGTGGGCGTGCTGCGCGGCCGGTTCGGCGAGCCGGTCGCGGAGGCCCTCGAAGAGCTCGGCGGCCCGGATGCCGTGCCAGTCGGGGGGCAGCAGCGGCGCCGGCAGGCCGGGGTCGAGGTACGGCAGCCGCCGCCACGCCGTCAGCGCCCGCACCCAGTCGCCGAACGCCTCGGCGTCGGCCGCCGCCCGGCGTCGCTTCCAGGCCGCGAGGGTCGGCTCGTACTCGGTCAGGAACTCGTCGTACAGCCGCTGCAGCTCGGCCAGGTCCCACCAGCGCCGGACGTGGTCGCGTACGTCGCCGAAAGCGAGGTGGTCGGCCCGGAAGAGGTCGACGTACGGAGCCAGCCCCTGCCGCTGCAGGACCTCGCGGGTCTCGGTCTCGAGGTGGGCCGGGGCGATCCAGACTCCGGCCGCGACCGTGCCGAAGCCCAGCCAGGTCAGCCGCGATCGCAGGGCGTGTCGCCGCTGCCGGTGCGTCTCGGGAACGCTGAACACGACGACCAGCCAACCGTCGTCGAGCCGGGACCGGCGGCGATCGAAGATGCGCCGGTCGCCCTCGTCGAGAACGTCGCGGGACAGCGGCGTGAGGCCGTACCCGGCGACGCCGTCCACCCGCTCGGCGGCCAGCAGCCCACCCCGCCTCAGGCGCGAGATCCGCTCCCGCCACCCTGGCCTGCGCAAGGCCCTGGGCGCGGATGCGCAGGCCGCCCTGAAGCATCGCGGCGACCGCCACGAGCTGGAGGGCGGCAAGGACACCGTCATCCAGATCCTGAGGTTGTGCTGGGTGAGCGACGCGTTCCTCGGGCAGGCTCTCTACCGGGTCAAGGCGGCGCTCCAGCGACGAGGTGTCCCGGTATTGCCGTCACTCTGTCATCGGCTGGCGATCATGGTCGCGGGGGTGGCGATCGACGACAAGGTAATCATGCATCCGGGCGTCCACATCCTGCACGGGCCGGTGGTGATCGCCGGCGTCACCGAGATCGGCTGGGCGATCGCCGAGCGCCACACCGAGGGCTGGGGCATGATCCTCTTTCGCGGGATCGTCGACCTGGTCGCCGGGCTCGTCGTGCTGGTGTGGCCGGCTGCGACCGCCCTCGTGCTCGCGTTGCTGTTGGCGGCGTGGCTGCTGGTCTACGCGGCGATGACGCTCTGGTACGCGTACCGCCATCGAGGTGAACGTCCCCACACGGGACATTTCGTCGTCAAGGGCGTCGTGGCGACGATCGCGGCCGTGATCACGATCGTGTGGCCGAGCATCACGATCCTCGTCATCGCGCTGATCATCGGCATCGCCTTGTTGATCAAGGGCGTCCTCCTGATCCGCCTCGCGTTCATCCTGCGTCGGCAACCAGCGGCGTGAGCCGCGGCGCGCTCGTCACGCTCCTCCTGGTCGTGGCGGGATTCCTCGTCCCAATGGCGCTCGTCGGCCTCTGGACGCACCAGGTGCTGCTCGACCGCGAGCGGTTCACGAACCTCTCCGACGATCTGCTCGACAAAGCCG